>JAEEGL014909581.1_pt1 | contig 14358 bp, 19 predicted proteins | sample 9134231 | NCBI WGS metagenome assembly JAEEGL01 (sample SAMN16246548, study PRJNA631951) | gut metagenome | biome: gut microbiome; feature: rumen; material: fiber-attached | host: Bos | place: Iran: Karaj | collected 2018-10
AGTACCTTCAAGTTCACATGTACCAAACTCTGTGCTTTCACCACGTGTATTATTTTCAGCTTTAGGTTCAGAAAACTTAACTTTGTATAAAAACTCAACTTTGTACTGACGCACTCCGTTTACCATTTTTGTAATTACTCTACCCAAACCGACGTAAGGTGCGGTGTCGTTACTATTTCTTGTAATTGTGTAGGTAATGTTAGGTGACGTACCTGAGGACGTTACCGTGTGCCCCAAAAGGTGGCCCATTGTCTGGATATCGTCTTCGTCTATTCCAATTGTTACTTTTCCACTTTGGAAAGAATAATCACTTTCCACCAAAGCATCATCAGCATAAAGTGTAGCGTCATTGCTTGAAATATCTACACTGCAGCTTATGGCTTTTCCAGGTATTTTTGCAGCTATAGAATAAACAGGAGTGCTCACTGTATCACTTCTTAAAATGCGTATTTGAGATTACTTAAATCAACATTTTTTTATTAAATTTTTAAATTTATATTTACTGAAAACTTGAAAATTTTAGTGTACAATTTTCAATTATATGGTATAATCACACAAAATAATAAATTAATAGGAGCAAAACATGAATAAAAACGATAAATTATTTAATTTTTTGGTTACGCTTTTTTTAGGAGGTTTTGGTATACATAAATTCGTAAATAAAAAATTTGGAATGGGAATTTTATATTTATTTACATTTGGGCTTTTTGGAATAGGATGGGTTGTTGACATTATAAAAAGTTTAAAGGAACTCATTAACTCTAATAATATTAATGTGTTTGCTGTGGACGATAATAATAGTAAAGACAACACTGTGGAAGACAAGGTAAGAAAAATAGATAGATATACCAAGTTTGCTTTTTTCGATTACGAAGGTAGATACTTAAGATATTCGTATTATGATGTAGAAGTTAAAGGAGTTAGTTATCGTGATTTTGATATTTCAAAGATAGAATTAAAACATCAATTATATTTTGAGCCTGAACCAGACAATAAACATGATAATAAGGCAATAAAGATTTTATATGATGATATTTTTATAGGATATGTTCCAAGAAATAACCTTCAAAATATGGTTATGGATTATAGTAACGGGATTGAAAAACAAGTATGTGGCATGATTACTTATGTCAATGAAGATTTAAAAATCATAAATATGGGACTTGGTTTTTATGAAAAATATGATAAAGGTAATTCCGAAGTAATAGAAACAAGACTTATTGGAACAAAAGTTTCGAACGTTTATGATAAAGAATATGACTTGTCACTTATTGATACTGACGATGAAGTTGTTTTGGAATATCACAACAGTGTTGAACGCTATTTGGTACATACTCTGAGCGGATCAATAAAACTTGGGGAAATAAGTAAAACTGATTCAAAAAAACTTAAAGAATTCGAAAAAAAGGGAATGGATATTAGAGCTGGAATTAGTTATTTCGATAAAGATGGTGTTATTGAGATAAAAGTTATAGTCAGATGATAGAATCTTAAAAATTTTCTTAAGTTTTGCAAATTGTATGCAATTAACAAAACAAATACTTCATAGTTTGAATGTTTTAAAATTCGTATTAAAACTATTTATAAATGCAAAATTAGTTTAGGTTCAATCTATCAGTAATTCTGCAATTTTTTCGCATCTTCAAGTTTTGAGACAAACTTGAATCATAACTTCACTAACGGTAGTTTATTAGCGTAATTTTAACGTAATACTTAAATACTTAGCACTTCACTAAACTTAGTAGCAAGGCCGGTCATATCGCCATAGAAAATAGTTGTTTTACCTGCAGCCATGTTTTCCATGTTTTCGGATACAAATACAGGTCTACCAAGCAGTACACTGCCAAATGGACTTGTAATGTCATCTTGCAAAAGATACATACCACGTTGATCTTTTAATAGCCTTAAAGCGGTTCTAGTTGCAGGAGACATAATGAATATTCCGTTATTCTGATAAACGTCTTTAACTTTATCTTTAAGCTGAATAACCTCATCAGCGGTAATAACACTGGTACTAGCTGCCGTCAAACTGTTACTTAAAGTAGATAACCCGCTTACCTTTTGACTTGTACCATGAATTAATTCGCCTTCAATAAATCTACTAATTTGCTGTGACATTTCATTGACAATAAAATTAACGACGTCGAATTGAGCGTTGTTTATTAAAGACTTAGATATTTTTGTTAAAGCGCCTGCCAAAAATCCAGTTAACTCGATAGTTGAAAATTTACCGGTTGTACTAGCAATTTCAGAAAATTCATCTTGGTAAGCAACTGTTATATTATCGTAATTGCCATCGTTTAAAGCCGGATAATACGGAATTTCTAAAGTGCCTTTTACATTATATCTTGTGCTACGTTCAAGTATAGGACAAATATCATAGACCTTTCTTATAATCTCGTCGGCAATTGTTTTAGGAATAACCGCTGTATTATCAGAAAAAGTCATATTAGACAAAGTAGCTCTAGTCTTAAGGTCACTTTTTCCACGGATAAAATTGTCAAATGCTTCTCTATCCGAAATTTCTACTGATTTTTCTTCGCTTCTAACTTCAACATTTGTTTCTTTGTCTTCTTTTAAATTATTAATCATAGCTTCGTTTTCCTCTCTAAGTTTTATTTCTTCATCGATCTTTTTGGCACGTTTATGTAAATCTCTAACTTCGTTTATCTCATCCTCACTAAGCTCTTTTTGGGCCTCTTTAGCCGTGTTAAGTATTGTTTCAGCTCTAGTTATAAGTTCATTTTTATCTTCAGTTAATTTTTTATAAGTCATATAATTAGCTTCCTTTCATATCTTTGATAAGATTTTCACATTCAGAGTAATTTATGGTATTTTCTCTATTAGCTTTTGACTGTTTTTTTGAACAATCAGAATCTTTAAAGTTTTCATCTGAAAAAGATTCACTAAAGAGCAAAGTGCTTCCATTATTAAGCACTACAACATTATTTTCATTGTTGCCGTATAAATTGCGCCAAGCAGTTTTTAGCACATTAATTTCGTCTTGCCCAAGTTTTCTAACAGATTTAAGAAACCCTTTTTTATTTCCACCACTTTGAACTAGCCCAAGTTGATACAATAACGTCTGATAAGCAGTTTCTAAAGCTTTAGAAAGCTCATTAATAGTACTAATGCTGCTAGCGCCGTCTTTAGTACGCCTTAATACTTTTAAAAATTCATATGGTTTATAAGTTTTTGCATTAACGTTAATTTTATATTCTTTAAAAACAGGATCGTAATTTTTAAGTATAGAGATATGTCTGTCCTCAACATAAAAAAGACCAGTTACTTCATTTCTATAGCGTCTTATATAAGCATAACCGCCCTTGCCAAGTAGATAATCTTCTACAATGGCTTTTTTAAATTGAAAACCATCCAGAGTGTCCCCAGTATCGTTGTTTAAAAGCTTAACGCGATTATCATTTTCTTTACGTATAATTTTCCCTTGCGAAAGCTTATATAAGTACACAGGCATAGAAGCGATCATGTTAGAAATAAAATCGACGTTACCAGAAACAGCCGGTAACGTCATAGCTTTATCTCTAGTAATTTTTTCGCCCTGAAAAAGTGCAGTTAAAAGTGGATCATCAATAGGAGGAGATATAGCCTGATCCCTTTTATGTGTAATATCTTTTTTCATAAAATTACTAAAAATACCCATTAACTCACCTCCCTTTTAGTTTTTAAATGTTTATTTTAAAGATATAATTTAAGCCGATTATTCCTCCGGCACATTTGCGTAAAAAAACCACGGAAAAAAACCGTGGTTGTATTTTTTATATTTTTGAGTATAATAAAGGTAGTAGGGTTTTCCGTTAGCCCTTGTTGATAATGATTATGGTTGAATTTTTGGCCTCTATATGGGGCCATTTTTTCTTCCGTAATTTAAAAATCAACTTAAGAATCTTACGGAGTTTCTTGTACATATTATCACCTCCCCATTTATAAAAATAAAGGTGGGAGAGGGATGTAATATAACAAGAGCTGCCCTACTACCTAACCAAATTATACCATAATTTTTCTATATTTTGAACATCTGGCTAAGATAAATTAGATTGGTTGTATTTTTTTTATTTTTGCGTATAATAAAGGTAGTAGGGTTTTCCGTTAGCCCTTGTTAATTGTTATATTTACAGTGAAATTGCAGCCTTTAAATCGGGCTGCTTTTTCTTGCCGAAATCTAAAAATTAACATTAGGATTTCACAGAAAATCTTGTACATATTATCACCTCCCCATTTATAAAAATAAAGGTGGGAGAGGGATGTAATATAACAAGAGCTGCCCTACTACCTAACCAAATTATACCATAATTTTTTTATATTTTGAACATCTGGCTAAGATAAATTAGATTGGTTGTATTTTTTATATTTTTGCGTATAATAAAGGTGTCAAGGAAATGGACTAGTCCTTGTAGAAAGTTATTTTAGTGTCGGTGGTTGTTTGTTCGTAAATGAACTTGCAGCCGCTTTTTTTAAACACTTTACTAACAAACCACAGAAGAAACTTAATCACACAGCCCATCGCATCACCTCTCCCCGTTTTTAAATAAATACTTGGGAAGAAGGGATTCTGCAGGACTATCCTTGACACCTAAACAAATTGTACCATAATTTTTCTATATTTTGAAGACCTGGCCAGGATAAATCAGGTTAACGTTTTTAATGTTATTTTTACTAGCGATAGATTTTACCGTCGTGTGAAATCTTAAAGCAATTTCGCTTAACGTATCGCCTTTTTTAACAGTGTAAAATATTTCTTTTTGTTCGGATTTAGAATTTTCACCTTTTGTATATCCGTTAAAACCGCCGTTTGTTATAACGTTCGGAAAATCGATAAAAGAAACGTCTGTGTCTACTTTTTGACCGTTATAGCTTCCATTGTCGCTATTTTGCCATAGATGAAAACCGTTAAAATTAAATTCAGGTTTATTTTTATTCCAACAAGCAACCCACTTAGTAAAATCGTTTAATCGTGGTGTATCTAAATGGTTTTTAAACCAGTCAAGCGATGCATAAACGCCAACGTAAAAGCCTTTACCTTCTAGGCATCTGCAAAAACTTATAACGGCGTTAGTAACAGCATTTTTGTCTTTAAGCTGCCAACGAGGCTCTTCTACGTCGATATAAACGGGGTACTCGAATTTTTTGCCTTTAAGGCAGTTTTCATAAAAAAAATCGGCCTCTGCCCGGCCAAAATCTGCATTATCAGCACATGAATAATAATACGCACCAATATTTATACCGTACTGTTTAGCTTGATTGTAAAAGTCTTCAAAGCAGTTGTCTTTATTTTTAGATCGGCTCTGGCCATAACCTGTGTATCCGCCTCTTAAAATCGCAAAGTTAAATCCTCTATTTTTAAGATCACTTAGATTTAATCCTTTTTGCCATTGTGAAATATCAATGCCTTTAACTTCCATAATTTTTTAACCTCTACTTCATTAAATTTTTATAGCCACTGTAAAGGCCACATGCGCTTAAACCGTAGACAATGCCGTTAAAGAACCCTGTCAAAAAACCTTGCTTTAATAAAACGCCGTCCATTAAAACGCCAAAAAATATTCCTAAAGCTATATCGATTAAAGGAATATATTTTTTATCGATGTTAAAATTTTTAAGTGCTTGCACTAAACTGATAATCACACCCACGACTGTAGCCGGTGTAATTAAAGACTGCGTTAAATTAAAATCCACTAAATCACCTTCCTTAAACTAATTTTCAAAAACACAAAACCTCTCTACCATAAATCGATTTATGGCCTTTTTTTGTATTTTTTTATGCAACAAAAAAGCCACATGCTGAGCACGTAGTTTACTTTTTTGTTTTTTTGCGTATAATGGTGGTTGTAAGGGCTTTGGCTAGTCTTTGCGGTATTTAAGTTTAAGTCGTGTGACTTTTCTCTCTATTTCGAGGGTCAAGCCACTTTTTCTACGCCAAAAACCAAATAGCCGACGCAAAACAAAGCAAATGTCTCTTCATGGGTCCTCAAAATAAAATCATTTGCATAAAACTATGTTTTTTGATACAATGAAAAGGTTGCAGAGATTGCGGTTAGTCTTTGCCGAAGTTAATTGTGAAATTCAGTTGGATATTTATTCCGGCTGATTTTTTACTTACTAAAAAACTTCCAAGCAGCTCCAACAAACACACTAATGCCTTGTGTTAAATGTAGTTTACTTTTTTGTTTTTTTGCGTATAATGGTGGTTGTAAGGGCTTTGGTCAGTCTTTGCGGTATTTTATTTTTAGTGTTGTGGTTTTGCTCTCTATTTCAAGGGCAAATCCATTTTTTTTGCACCAAAAACTCAATAACCAGCAAAATAACTGCCTGATTAGTCTTTTCACGGGTCCTCACCTCCTCGCATTTTAAATCAGATAAAAGCGGGCGAGAGTGGGTACCACAAAGACAACCCTTACAACCGTATTAATAATACCACATTTTGACTGAATAGCTCAATTTAAGCGCATTTTTTTGTACTTTGAGTATCTGTTTTTCTCTTTTTTACTCCATGAATAAATTCCGCGTATAGCCAAAAGAAAATAGATAAAAAAGAGCGTCATTTGCGCATATTCGCCAATAAAGGCAAAACGAATGACCATGTATAGATTTGAAACTATCCAAAAAGCAAAGCCAAATTTATTTTGTTCAGCGTTTATAACTGTGCCAATTAAAGCGGCCGCTGACATTATCCAAGATAAAATTGTCCAAATCATAAATTCACCCCGTTTGTACTAAAAAATCCATTTGGTTTAGGAAAACATCTTGCTGGAGTAGATATATAGCATTAATAAGACTTACCACCATGTCGACTTTCCCTGTAGATTTTTTCTTATTTACATAAGTATTTTTATTTGTGTCATACACACATTTGGCGTTTTGAAAATTTATTTCTAATAGCTTGTTTTCTGTATATTTAAACTGCTGTTTTAAAATTTTTTCTTTTAAAAGTTTTGTAGGCGGATGTAAAACACTTGAATGCTGCTTAATTTCAACCACGTTATAACCGGCTCTATCGAGCTTTTGAGCGCTGGAAAGTGCATTCCAGCGATCGTACCCTATAGCTTGAATCTGTACTCCGTATTCTTTCTCTAGTCCCATAATAAAATCTTCTATAACAGCATAATCCACAACTTTATTACCACATGCAATAACGTTTTCATCATTTATAGCCATCTCATAGTAATTAACTTTTTCACTAACGGTTTTTTCTTTAATACGGCCACTTGGTATAAACGCAAAACTTTTTGCCAAAATATTATTTTCATCATCAACACAAACCATAGAAACACTTGTATTATCGTTAGCTTCAGATAAATCAAAGCCAACATAAACAATTTTTCCATCCCAGTCGATATTAGAAACCTTGCACGCCTGAACATCCTTAATATCAATAAAAGTTTCAGTTCCAACACCCTGATAAATAATATTACAGTGTTTAGTCACAAAATTTTCGCGAGCACTTTCTACCGCTATTGCATATGCTCTTTTCTTTAGAAGATCTTTCCATATTTCTGGTATTTCTAAAGCAACCGGATTAGCCTGCTTTAAGATTAAATCGTTTGTTTCCCAGTTGGTAGTAACATCTGGTTCATATAAAAGACTAAACCGTGTATCGTCTTTCTGTAAGCCGTCTAGGACTTTTTTTGAATATTTAACTTCGTCTTCAAACGGATTATCTATTGTTGGATATTTAGTTGATATTATAAATCCAAGCTTAAGATTCACCATTTAAAATTTTTGCTAAAGGGCCTTCTTCTAGGTCCTCGTTTCCGGGTATAGACGTTGGCATATCTGTATATAGAGAGAAATCCGCAGTTAACACACACTCATATCTTTTGAGCATATTTACATAGCGTGCTGGTCGATTCCATATACGTTCAAATTGGTTATCGTCTAAGAAAAAGTGCATACCAAAATCGCATTCGCCTTGGGCTTTTATGTAATTGAAACCAACTAACCTAGTCGGTAAAAAATGTTCGGGCTCAATTATCGGCATTCTATAAAAATCATCTGTTGTTTTTATTCTTTGCTCATATAGAGCGTCAATTTTATAAATGTGGTCTGTTCTTAAAGACATTGATAAAATTATTTTTTTTAAAAATTTTTACGGAAATTTCAAATTTTTTGTAAAGTTGAGGGCGGCGTATGATCGCGCGTCGTTTTTTTATTTTTTTTACCCAAAGCAGGGGGGAGTTTTTCTTTTTTTTACAAGTTTTCTAAGATAAGACACCTTAAGTAATCCATTTTCTGCCATATGATGGTGAAATCTGCACAAACAAATTAAATTATCTTCATCATATGCCATTCCTGGTTTTGATCTTATCTTTATTATGTGATGTACTAAAGGATCTTTGGTTTTGTATACGTTATCATCAAGACAAACGGCGCACAAACCATTACTATCTTCCTTCACAATCTTTGCCAAATACTTTTAAAATATGTGTACAAAATAACAAAGAGTAAAAAAACTGAGTAGCTTATAACGAAAATCCAAGAAAAATCATTTAGAGTCATTGTTTAAACCACCAATAATGTAAATATGTCTTTTACGTTTGCATCGATCCTTGCCATTATTTTTTTCAATGCGTAAAATTCCTTTGTCTACAAGACTTCTAATGCAAAAATTAACAACAGTAGACGAATAAGCGATTTCTTCGCCAATTTCTTTACCTGTTAGGTCACAAAAACCGTTTTCGTTTAAAGAATTTTTTATTTTTTTAAAAACTCTTGTTTTTAACTCACTGCTTATTATTTTCAAAAATAACACTCCTTTTTTAAAACTTTTATTTACTGCAGCTAAAAAATTATTTTTTTAGTTTTTTCTTTCCTAAAGCTTTCGCCCGAAATCTTAATAACTGCGCCTAAGGTCATTTCGTTTATACGATCGACTGTTTTTTCCATAATTTTCCTATCGTTAATTAGCTGATTGAGACTGTAATTACTCGTAAAAATCGTAGCTTTTTGGTTATTGTAACGTTTGTTTATAAGATCAAATAAAAGGCTCTGAAGCCAGGTATCGCCTGTGTTTTTGCTAAAAATTTCACTGCCGATGTCGTCAAAGAACAAAACATCAATGCTCGAGAATTTTTCAATTAAAATCTGTTCAGTTTGGCTGCTAGACTTGTTAAAAGTCGATTTTAAGGCCTTTGAAATCTCAAAAAGATTTGTAAACAAAACAGGAACACACTTTGAGAGCAGAAAATTTGCAATACAGGCCGTTAGGTGAGTTTTCCCGGTACCTTTAGAGCCAAAAAGATAAATACCATAGCCCTCTTTAACAGTTTGCTCATAGAGCTCGCAGTATTTTTGGCATCTATTAAAAGCTTTGTCGAAACTAGGGTTTATGCCGGTTTTAGTGTTTTGGAAAGAAGAGTTTTTGTATCTTTCGCCTAATAGAGACAAAGAACGTAAAGCCTCAATTTTTCGCATCTTTTCTCTGTTTTTTTGCTCTTCCTGAGCTTTTTCGAGCTTATCGCTTTCGCATTTACACAAGACTTTAAACGAATAATTTACGCCGCAAATAACAGCACTGCGTCTTAAAATAGCGCCGCAACTGGGGCAGAAATCATCGTTAATATTGCTTTTAGAGGAGCTGTTTTTTGTGTTTTTAGCAACAGGCAAAAATTTTACGCTGCTTTTTTCCAAACGTTTTGTTCTATTAGCAGATGAAAAATTTTCATCATTCTTCGGGATACTCGGTGCACAGTTTTTTGTTTTGCGCAAAATTTTCACCTCCAGGTGCTTTATTTTGGTCTCTTAAAGCCCAGTTAAGGAGCGTTGCGTAGTGAGATTTATACTTTTTCCCGCTAGATGCAATATAGCCTGAGAGGCGTTCGATGTAACTAAGAGCTTTTTCTTTTCCTAGCTTTTTTTGTAATTTTTCAAATTCATCATCGCAGAGAAACACGTTAGAAAATTCACCGTACGCGTGGGAGGGAGACTTTTTCTTTTTATCTTTTTCTTTTTTATTTTTTAGTTTTAAGTTTTTAGTTTTAAGTATATTCACATTTTGTGTAACTGTTTGTGTCATCATTTGTGTCATCATTTGATTCCCATTTTGTGTCCCAATTTGTTTCCCATATAGGGAAACAATCGAGTTAACTTTATAGACGGTAGCCCTGTTGCCGCCTAATTCCTTGAACTCCAAAAGACCAAATTGTTTAAGCTTATTTCTTGACTTATAAAACTCATTTTTAGTTAGCTTTGATTCAGATACAATTATCGAAATTGGAAGGTTAAATTTCTGCCACATAAACCTATTTGCCATGGACATTAAAAAATGCCATAAACAAACATCAGATTTATTTATCGAGAAATTGTATTTTATCCAATTATTGAAAGTTAGTATCTCAGCTAAGTAGTTCAATAACAATTTCTCCTTTAATGTTTAAAATGGTAAATAGTCATCTTCAAAGTTTTCGTCTTCTTTTTTATTCTGTATAACTTGTTTTACAACGAAGCCCTTGTAGTACCTCCCCTCGTGTTCTTTTTGGTAATACTTTGCTATAACGAATATTTCATCTTTTGTCTGATATTCGTTTCTTATTTTTTCAGCTATTTTTCCAAAAGCCGAGCAGTCGGCAAACGTTGGTTTTTTCCATTCACCTGTAGTTTCGTCTTTACCGTTACTAACTTTAAGTGAAAATCTTAAACCATTATTTTTTGTAACAATGTCTTTAAACTCGTCGAAAATTATACCCTTGAATAAAACCGTATTAACTGAACAAGTGCCGCTATAAATTTCTTTTTCATCATCAAAGATTTTTAATATTCTTGCCATTTAAGGACCTCCTTTTTTGTTTTCAATATCTAAAGCTTCTAAAATTTTTTCATACTGTTTAATCGTTAATTCTTTAAAGCTTTTTATATTGTGTTTTTTTAAAATCCCCGAATAAATTTTTTCGGGGTCATCGAAGGTTTTAATTTTTTCTTTTAGAGTTGTTACTTCTTTAAAACTTATTTTTTCAGTTTCAATTTCTGGTAGATCTTCGCCCGAATAAATGTAAAGACCAAGGCCAAACATAGCCAAGTTTTTAACCAAGCAACGCATGATGGTTTTGTTTATATCGAACATGCTTGCCGGCTCAACACAAATGCCTTTTTTATATTTTGTGTCATAAGTGTAAGCTTTAGCTTTCATTGCTTTATTTGCACTGTCCATAACTGGTAACCACATTGTATGGGTTAAATCCTCAATAGTTACGCTAGTAAAAACCATGTATCCAGTGTTTTCATCAAATACGTAAGGCAGCTGTTTTTCGCCAAAAAGGTGAATTTTATAACTTGCATTAGGATAATTTTTCTTAACCTCAGCCCAAGCATAGGTCCAAGAAAGGTAAGAAAGATCCCTCTTTTTTTCAATATGTTCGTTAACATTTACCTGAAACAATGTTTCAAAAACGGAGCAGTTTTTTTCCATTTTTAAAAATCCTTTACATCATGAATATAGAGATCCGCTTTTTCAGCTGCATAATCTATAGGTTTTGCAGTAAATTTAAAGTGCTCGTCTAAACACAGCTCGCAGCAGTTAATACCTCCTATTTCGTAATAATCATCATTTTCATAAATGTCTTCTCCACAAAAATAACAATGTAAAAGCACCCGAGGTTCATCGTCGGGCGGTGTTAAATATTCTCTTTCAGCGTCTATAAACATTTTATTTTTCGCCCTTTTTGCAACAAATTTCCCTTTTTTCTTTTAGTTTTTTGCAAACAAGGTAGAAAGCATCTAAAGTCTTTCTTTCAAGCGAGCGAATCTTAAAGCCCCCATAAATTAAAATTAAAAATAAAACAAAAATTATGAATGTTTGCATTTTTTAGCCTCCAAAAAAATATAAGTAAATAAAAGACAACTCATAATTAAGTTGCCTATTACAGGTTAGATTTGATTTATCACTAGTTTTAATTAAATGTTGTTCTTATGAGTATGCAGCATAACTGGAAAGTCGTATGCCTTTGGTAATGTCAAAAGTGTCTATTGCCTTTATTAGCCCTATTGTTCCAATAGATACGAGATCATCCTGGTTATTAGATGCAAGATAATACTTTTTTGCAACATGAGCTACTAACCTTAAGTTATGTTCTATTAACTTATTTCTAGCGGATTGGTCTCCAAATTTCATACTTATTAGATATTTTTTCTCTTCTTTATATGAAAGAGGCTTTGGAAATACATTTGGACCTTTTATGTGCAATATAAAAAATAAAATATCTTGTAAGCAGGATCCTAAAAGGTCAAGCATAGCACACCTTGAATATTTCTTTTTTTACATTGTATGAATGAAGTGTTAATGTGTTACTTTGTTTATATAATTAAAAATTAGATATAACAGCTATTAGCTTTAAATCCCACGCCGAAAAGTTTTCAAATGGGCATGTTTAGCTTCAAAATAAAAAAAAATTCTACAATTTATTAATTAACACATGCCCATTTTTTACTTTTCAGCGTGGGATTTTATAAAAAATATAAAATCTAATTTTTAAAAATATTTTTTTAATAAAGTTACTTACTACTCTTTTAAAAAAATAGTGGAAATCTTAAATTAACATTAATTATTAAGTTTAAACATATATTGTTATTTTAAATGATAAAAAGCGATTGTAATCTTAGAATTTTTCAAAAAATTTAGAAACTGATTATGTACACTAATTTTAGTATATTAACTAAAATATAGTAATAAATATATTTTTTTGAAAAAAAGATATTGATTTTATTATGTATGAATATTAAAGTTAATCTAAATATTTTTAGTATTTACGGCTAAAAAGCAATTAGAAAACAAAAGGTTGTATGCTAAAAATGATTTTAAAAATAAAGATAAATTCTACGGTTTACTTATCTGAGAAAATCACCTTAGAATTTAAAATTTATATAGATAACAATATACCAAAAAATGGAGAGTTTTTTAGAGTTATTAATATTGAGCGTAATTTAATGTTAGTGTCTATATAGGGATATGACAAAGTTAATAAATTTTTGTAAAAATAGTTAATTTTCGTAGTTTTTTCCTTAAAAAAACAATTCAAAACTTTTTTAATATGTTTTTTCTTTTAGCAAGTTTTTTTAACGCATTTACTTGTTACAATAAATTTGATGCTATCTATTTTTTTATAAACATATTTTTATGTAAACAGACCCTTAATGAAAAAAATTATTGTAGTTAAGGTAGTTGAATCTGATACACATCTCTATTTTAAAAACTTTTATTGACATTATAATATTGTGGTAGTATTATGTTAGAGTTGTTGTGTAGTTTTGTGCTGGGAAGCATAGCTCAGCTGGTTAGAGTACCTGCTTTACACGCAGGGGGTCACAGGTTCGAACCCTGTTGTTTCCACCATGTGCTGGCTGTTTTTGATTTTCCAGTTGTTGTTTGTGTTTTTGGCCCGGTAGTTCAGTTGGTTAGAACGCTAGCCTGTCACGCTAGAGGTCGACGGTTCGAGCCCGTTTCGGGTCGCCAGGTGTTTGCCTTTGTAGCTCAGTCGGTAGAGCAGAGGACTGAAAATCCTCGTGTCGGTGGTTCGATTCCGCCCGGAGGCACCACCTTTGATCTTGCGGATATAGCTCATCTGGTAGAGCGCCACCTTGCCAAGGTGGAGGTAGCGGGTGCGAGCCCCGTTATCCGCTCCATTTTCTGAGTTTGTTTCTTATATGGCGCCATAGCCAAGTGGTAAGGCAGGGGTCTGCAACACCCTGAGCCCCAGTTCAAATCTGGGTGGCGCCTCCATTTTGTTAGTCAATAATTAAGGATTCGGCGGGTCCGTGCCGCTTATTTGTTCTTCAATGTCTTTTTATATGGTACCATGTACAGTGGTAAAGTGTGGTTTTGTGGCACTTTGAGCTGTGCTTTAAGTCTGGGTAGCGCTCCAGATTGTTCGTTATTATTTTACGAGCTATTGCTGTTGGATACGATTTTGTTACGCTTTAGCTTTATGAGCTTTTGTGAAAGGTTTAGTTTCATTTTTAGTCCTGACCAATTTTCATCGCTAAAATTATGATAGGTTAATAGATAACAGCTTATGAACATTACTTAAAAAAATTCTAAAAATCAATTTTTTAGTAACAACCTACACTTATTTTCTGGTTTGAGAACCTCTTAAGAGACAAAATATAAATCTATCTATTAGGATTTAGCGCTGCCTGAAATAGTTGCTGTGTAATATTGGTGCTTATTTATCAAAAATAGTTTTTTCTAAGTAAACTTTTTTTATTAGCAAGTGAATTTTTGTTAATTTCACAGCATAAGAAAATTCAAAAAACTAATTTTAGAATAATAAGTTTCAACTTAACTTTTCAGATTTAATATCTATAAATAAAAAAGTTTATTTTGTTAGTTGCAGTTTAGCCATAACAAATAAA
>JAEEGL016358396.1_pt1 | contig 14358 bp, 12 predicted proteins | sample 9134231 | NCBI WGS metagenome assembly JAEEGL01 (sample SAMN16246548, study PRJNA631951) | gut metagenome | biome: gut microbiome; feature: rumen; material: fiber-attached | host: Bos | place: Iran: Karaj | collected 2018-10
CTGCGAAGAGTTTCAGGCCGCGCCGTCTACGCTGACTGCACGCGAGCTCGACGTCCTCAGGGAAGTGGCGAGCGGCAAGCAGCGCGACGCAATTGCCGCCTCTCTCGGCATCGGCGCGGAGTCGGTGAAGACGCATTTGAAGGGCATCATGACGAAGCTCGGCTGCCCGAACGCGACGAGTGCCGTTTCGCGTGCATACGAACTCGGAATTCTTCGGGCCTAATACATAGGGGGGACTATGAAAAAGGCGCTTCTCGTTATTGTCGTGCTCGTCGGCCTTGTGGTGGCCGCGGAGTTTGTCGTTGCCAAGTTCTGGCCTGACACGAAGGTTGGAGAATACGCCGTGATAGGGCGCGACGCCACGGTCGAGTGGTACAGCGTTACGAAGGACTTCTGGGTCGAGCAGTGGCATCGCTTCCGCCCCGAGGAGCCCGAGCCTCAGGTTGCCGAAGAGCCCTCGGCCGCAGAGCCCGAGGAGGTGGAGCCCGAAGAGGAGGCAAAGCCAGAAGAGCCGGCGAAGAGCGCCAAGCCGCCAAAGCCGGTCGTCGACCTCTCAAAACCGTGGAAAGGGCTTGAGCCGGAGAACTGGTACTGCGGGAAGAAGCTCACCGAAAGCTCGTTCGACGGGAAGATCGTCATGGTCTACGTGTTCAGCGAGTCGGACGAGGACAGCGTGGCGCTTCTGCCGCGCATCGAGAACGTGTGGTCGGCGTACAAGTCGAAGCCGCTTGTCGTCCTTGGTTCGCATCGCGGCGGAAAGTCCGCGAAGGCCGAGAACCTCATAAAGAAGGCGAAGGTGACTTTCCCTGTCTACGAGGACGCTGGACGCACGCAGGAGCCCAGCGCCGGAGGCCGCTATCCGATTGTCTATGTAGTCGACGACACGGGCCGCATGATCTATCGCGGCCGCAGCGATCTCGAGGCGACAGAGGCAATCGTCACGGCGATTCCGAATGTCGGCAGGAATTCCGCCGCCCGCAATGGCGCAAAGACAGGCAAGCGCCGCAAGGGCGCGAGATGACCGACGCACACTGCCATGTTTCCTGCGGCGACTCGTCTGTGCGCGAGCTGCTGATTGGCCGCGACTTCTTCGGCGTCCACCCTTGGGAGACGCTGGAAGAGTGTAAAGTTGAAAGCGTAAAGTGTAAAGTAGAAGGGGAGCTTCGTTCCAAGCTCCTTGCCAACCCCGCTGCTGGTGTCGGCGAGATTGGCCTCGACCGTCTCAAGGTGCGCGATATCCCGCCTCTTATGCGCGAAGTGTTCGAAGCGCAGCTCATGCTTGCCTTAGAGCTTAACCGCCCCGTCGTCCTCCACGGCGCGAAGTGTTGGGGCCAGGTAGTGGCGACAATCAGAAAACTCACGACTCACGACTCACAACTCACAGCTTTTCTCTTTCACGGCTTCTCGCGCTCGGACGGACTGATCCCTGACATCGTAAAGCTGAACGGCTTCATCTCGGTTGGCCCCGCGGTCCTCAACGACCACGCCGTGAACTACCGCGCGCTCGTGAAGAAGATCCCCCTCGACCGTCTTCTCGTCGAAACCGATGCCGTGGTAGGGGCGCGTGTCCCTACGCGCCCGCACATCCGCGAGGTATTGGAAAAAACCGCCGAAATCCTCGGCGTCTCTTCTGCTGAGCTCGAGCGGATCACCGACGAAAACGCTGATCGCTTCCTCGGCGTCGTGTGATATAATACACTCCATGAACGGTGCAATATCTCCTTGCTGTCTCACTATCGCCGGAAGCGACTCCGGCGGCAATGCCGGCGTTCAGGCCGATCTTCGCGCTTTCCACGCCTACGGGCTTCACGGTTGCACTGTCTTTGCCGCGCTCACGGCGCAGAATCCGCATGGCGTTTCTGCGATCCACGCCGTTCCTGCCGACTTCGTCGCGGCCCAGCTCGACGCGGTACTCGGCGTCTACGACATTCGCGGAATGAAGACTGGGATGCTGTCTGATCCTGCGGCGATCGAAGTCATCGCGGACCGACTTGCCGCACACCCCGAGATTGCGAAGGTCATAGACCCCGTGATGATCGCGACAAGTGGCGCACGGCTCGTGACGGACGAGACGATGGCGGCGATCGAGAAGACGCTTCTTCCGCTTGCGACGATAATGACGCCGAATCTTCCCGAGGCAGAAGTGCTTTGCGGTTTTGCATCCGACCCATCCGCCAGTCGCGCGGCGGATTCGTCGCGCGCGAGGGAGCTTGCCTCGCGGCTTCATGAAAAATTCGGATGTGCTGTTCTCGTGAAAGGTGGGCACGGCACCGGCGCGACGGCGGTCGACGTTCTTTTCGACGGAAAGTCGTTTGAGGAGTTTTCGATGCCGTGGATAGAAAATCCAGTTTCGACTCACGGTACCGGCTGCTCGCTCGCGGCAGCGCTCGCCGCGGAGTTTGCGCTCGGCCGCGGCGCATCTGCCGCGGTGAGGGGGGCGAAGGCCTACGTTCACGACGCAATCGCCGGTTCCTATCTCGTCGGGAAAGATTGCGGCGTTCTCGGCTTCGCCCCGCGCAGATGAGTTGTCTTAGCGCATCGCTTCGGTTTTTAAAGGCGCGTTTTTTGTAGCATCTGCGCTCGCCTGAAAACCCGACTAGTTGGGTGTGATATGATTGCTGTTGACGAGAACGTGTAAAACAGCTTCCGTAAAAGTGCATAAAAATGTGCCTTTTTCGACTTATTCGACGTTGATTTGACAATGTCAAAAAGCTTTAGTAAACTATGCGGCCATGTTTGAAAAATTCAGTCTGACAATGATGCTTTGCGCACTTGCGTTTCTTTCGTCCAGCGGTGATGTCTTGCGGTTGGTCGAAGAGATTCAAAGCGCAGAGCTACGGCAGGAAACCGGCAAGTACCGTGCGAAGGTCTATCGCTTTGGCGAAGGCGAAAACGCCTTCCGTTGCATGTTGTTTCCTCCGACGGGAAAGGTAGTGTCCAAGAAGCGCGTTCCTATGGTTGTGCACATACCTGGCAATGGCGAGCGCGGAGAACCGATCAAGCAGTTCCGCCAGCGCACTATTTTCGACAAGGTGCTGAGCGCGAATTTTCAAAAGGCGATGCCGTGCTACCTGCTGGCGATCTCGCCGCCCGAATCGGTGAGCACGCTCCATGGCGGCATGCCGGGTCAGCCAAACGGCGTCCAGCGGACGATGCACGACATGATATGCGCTGCGGCGGATATGACCAAGAATCCAGCAGTGGACCGTAATCGCATCTACCTTACGGGCTTTTCCTACGGCGGGAGCGGCGTGTATGCGCTTGCGCTTCATTATCCCGGGGAATACGCCGCCGTTATGCCGATATCATCTTTGCCGCCGCTTCCAGAATACTTCTGCGAAAGTTGCCCGGGGTCTTTCTGGCATTTCTACAACGAGGGCGACTATTCCAAGCAAGGGATAAAGCCAAAGGACGTGGAGACATTTCGCGACATGGTGAATTCCGCCGGCGGCGATTTTCGCATTGGATCTTATTCCGAAGAGGGACATGACGCCTGGACATCTGCGTGGCATGAGGACGAGGCATGGAAATGGATGTTCTCCAAGCACTTGGGGAATGCGCAGTTTGCAGGTTTTGCGTTCGTTGGTGCCAAATGCTCGGCTTCCGTTTCCGGGAAAGACGTCGGGTGTGGCCCGGAGCGCGCGATTGACGGCTTGGACAGCACATTCTACGAGCCGAAGGGCGGCTTTTCGATTGGCGATTGGTGGATGGTCGAGCTTTCAAAGCCGATGGTGGGAAGAGTCGCCCTGTACTCAGGCGACGAGAAGGGCGGGAACAGACTTTCTAATGCCATTGTTGAAGTTTCTGCCAATGGAAAGAACTGGAAGCGTGCAGGCGCGTTTCTGAAGAAGACAGGAACGTGTTCGTTCAGCCAGAAGGGCAAGTTTCAGTTCATTCGTGTTCGTGCGCAGTCCAACAGTGGCGAGTTTCGTCTTCGGAGAGTTGCGGTAACGCGGTCCAGATGAGCCTTTTGTGCTTTAGGAAAAAACAGATATCCGGTGGCGTGGTGTTATTGGCCGCTTTGGCCGTAATCGTCAGCGGCATCGTCCATTTCTCGGACAGTCTTGCAAACAAGAGTGTCCCCGAGCATCCCCTTGCATGGGCGGAAGTTGCAAGTCGTTTCCAAGGCAGGCGAATTGGCGTGATGTGCAATTCTGCCGATGCGGTTGATTCCGTGGACAGGGCGCGGCTAATCGCGATTTCCTGGGCGTGCAGTCCTCATCCGCCTTTGGCGATCGACGTCTCGGATGTTTCCGGCTGGCCGCCTGTCATTGTAAGTTCTGCGTTTCTTTCCGCTTCGAGCCGCAGGTGCATTCTTGATGCCGGCTATGACGAGGTCGCATCGAACGAATTCGCGATTGCATGGACAAACGCAGGGATTGCGCCGACAGATCCGCCTCCGAAAGTCTCGCCGCTACGCGAGTCTGTCGGTGTGGTGGCGGTTTTGGCGACTATGCTGGCGCTCTGGGTGTTGTGGCGTCGGTCCAATGGCGAGCTCCCGTCGAAATGGGCGTTCTGCTGCGCGGCAATCGTCCTCGTCACGCTTTCAACATTGGCTTTGACGCATGCGCTTACTTCGCCGAACGGACTTGGCGTGTATGCCGGCAAGGCGAAGCTTTTTCTTATGTCTGGCGGCATCCCCCGCGGATTCTTCACTTTGCCGGAATACGCAATATACCAGCCATCGTATCCGCCTGGGCTGACTTTGGCGGCGTTGTGCGCCTACGTCGTATCGTTGGCATGTGGAGATTGGCTCGTGCAGTTGATTGTGCCGTTTGCGCTTTCGCTACTGTTTCTTGAATTGGCGGATTTCACAAGCAGCCTTGTAGCCTTGGCTGTTGCGCTGGCGGTGGTGTTGGTTCCGGTCGCGATAAAGATGGCGGGCGGTTTCTACGCAGAGCCGCTGGCGGCACTTGTGCTGGCAATGGGCTTGCACAGGGTATGGCGTCGGGGCGATTGGGCTGGTTGGTTGATGGCTGGGGCGTCTGGGCTTTTCCGCCATGAGTGCATTGTCCTCGTCGTTGCCCTCTGGGCGGCGGAAAAGTTGTCGGGAGCTGGTGCGAAATGGCGCCATCTTGCCGTTGCCGGGGTGTTTTCCTTTGCATGGGAGTCCTTTGCATGCCTCGCGGGCGCAAGGGTGTATGACTTCGATTTCTGCTCTTGGCCGGCGGGCCAACGCATCTTTCTCGCGCTTGAGGCCGCCTTTTCATGGAAGGTCGTTGCCGCGGTCGTCGTCCTTTGCGCCGCGGGCGGACGCCGCTGCGGCCATGTCGCGGCCGCAGCGCTTCTTTTTCTGCTTGCCTCGGCATTGCTTGCCGGTTTCAGCGTAACGCCGAACTTCGAGTGGTTCCTTGCGAACACGATGCCGCGCGTGGCGTGGCTTGCAGTCGTTCCGCTTGCGGCTCGAGCGATTTTCGAAAACATGCAAACAACAACAAACGAAAGGAAACAAAGTTGAGAGTTGATAGACTGGTGTGCGCTTTGGCGGGCGCTACGTTGCTGGTATGCGGTTCCTATGCGGGCACGGCGAACAATTCGTTTGCCTCGGTTTCGGGCGACGGCGTGGTGGCCGATGGTGAAAGCGGATTCTGCATAAAGAACGTGGAGGGGGCGGTTGAGATTGAGGTCGGCGAGCGGCCTGGCTGGAAGTGCGAAAAGGGCACGTCCTTCTCCTACAAACATAAAGAGGGTGATGTAGACTATTTCAAGTTCTACGGGCGCGACGATGAAGAGACTGCGACTATCGCCATATCCAATATCTGGGAGTGCGTCCACGACACGACAAACAACGTAGAGCACGGTTCGCCTCCCGGGGCGGAGGCCCCGGAGCCGTCGCATATGCTTGGAGCATATTTCTGGCCAAGGGAAGAAGGGTGCAAACTATATGTGGCGACAAACAAAGTGGTAGCGCCCATATTGGGGCATCACACCAACAAGGTCTTTGCGGTGCCGTGCCCGAATCCCAAGTGCGACTACGGGAAGAAGGAGAACCCGATTGGCGGGAACGATGTCGAAATAGACCCATCCCCAGTGATGGCCTATTTGAACTCGGGGGGAGTGCAAGAAGACGGGAGTCTCCTCCTTGGATGTGGGGGGCACACGATTGGGTACGCGGGGCATTACACCAGCGACTGCAAGGCCTGCGAATTCACGGTGGGATTCGACTACCTCCGCATCGACGTCTGCAAAGTGGAGTCAAGCGCGGAAAAGTACATAGGCCTCGACCGGACGGACGCCGGTTACGGGAAGGACCATACGATTACTGGCGCCGTGTCGCTTACACATGCCGTTGGCGACGTGCGCTATCTTTGGACAGTCAAGCCACATTGCAAGATAGATGGTAAGGACAATGAGGCGAATGTAATCGCGAAGGTGAAGCGCATTGCGGGAGCTGTGCCCGGTGGATGGGATTTCGAATATAGTGACAGTTACGAGCAGGAGCGCCTCATGTGCGAAGTGAAGCTCAAAGACGACTGCAGTCCTCCATGCGAAGGCGGTGCGGGGGCTGAGAACGATTTCACTGTTGTGAGGGTCGATGTCACGATTGATGACGTGCCCGAAAAGCTTGAGGAAGAGAATGGCGCTTATACCTACTATGTTCCCGATGGTGATGCGCCGATTTGGGCGGAGGAGTGGACCAACTCCCTGAAGGACGTCTCGATTACATGCAAGCCGAGCGACGGGGAGATGGCGCAGCAGAATGTCAGGCTGACGTTCGACGATGAGTTCCTTTTGGTTAAGAAAGACGACGGAACAATTGAAATGGCGAAACATTCCTACACCGTCGAAGAGCTGAACAAGACAAAGTTCAAGCTTCACGGGCACAAGAAGTCGGCGAAGTACAAGGACAAAGAGATCGTCGCGATCCATGAAAAATCCTCAGCCACCGATAAGGCCAAGTACACGGTCTTCGGCCGCCCCTGGCTCATCCCCGACTACGACCGGAAGAACGGAATCGACGGCGACGACAAGAAGGGTGACGTTGCCAAGGCCAAGGGCGGCAGAATACCTTTCCGTTTTTGGATAAATGACGACGATGACAAAGGTGCCGACAATTTGGAATTTGAAGGATACATCCCTGTGTGGCATTCCAATGGTTCCATCAACAACGGCAGCAACAATCAGCCAGGGAAGGGCGATAACTACGAAGACGAGGAAATAAATGGCTATAGTGACATCCTAGATTTTTCGGCTGTGTTGGTGGATGTCTCGGATGTCTTCCCGGCTGGGACTCCGGAAGACATAAAAAATAATACGCACTGGTACTTCGCTTCCGCGTGCGTCAACATTGTTTATACGGATTTGGAGATAGATGAAGTTCAAACATTCCATGCAAATGATTACGAACGATACGGGAAGCGCCTTGTGCAGCATGTTTATGAAGCAGAGGTAGAGCACATCCCGAGTGAATTGCCTGCTCCAGATAGATTTCAAGAGCGGCTAAATAAGAGAAAGCAAGGAATTATTCTCGTTGAGGGTAATGGGAAAGGAGATAGATTGCGCGTCCGTGGTAAGACTAATACGGGCTTTGACATTTGCACTGGCCATGTCTTGCTCAGCATTTCGCCAGTTGAAGAAATGTACCGTTGGCTTGATCTGCGCGGGGCGGGGAAAAAGCTTCTTGGCGAGTCGCATCAAGCCTGTAAATGCGCAGAGACGCTATGTAATGACATGGAAGAGCCGTCTAACAATCCCGACTCGAATTGCAATGGTGATACTCGTGATGGTAGGCACATTGTGTTTGTACATGGTTATAATATCAATGCTAGGGAGGCGAGGGCATGGGGGGCCGAGATGTTCAAGCGTTTGTGGCAGTCTGGATCGACATCACTTTTTACAGTCGCGGATTGGGTTGGTGACGCTGGACAATTTGGAGATCCAGACGATGGCACATCGGTGTCTTACTACTACGCGGTTCCCAATGCCTTTGTCGCTGCCAAGCCGTTGAAGGAGGCGGTTGGTGCGCCAAGCTTTAAGGGGAGCCCTGTAATTATGGCGCATTCATTAGGCAACATGGTCGTGTCTTCTGCAATTGTGGATTGGAAGATGCCTTATGGGAAGTATTATCTACTAAATGCCGCTGTTGCTATCCAGGCCTATGAAAACAGGCATGATCTCTTAATGATAAACGATGACTGGAAATCAGTCAAGGAGGATTTTTGGTCGGCCTATTGGTATAGGAACTTTAGTCCCAATGATTTTCGCAGTTTGTTGTTTTGGGAAGGACGCTTCGGCCACGTCGACAAAACAGTGAATTGCTTTTCCGGATCTGATGATATCGTGCACAATGAGTGCAATGACCTTCTACAATCCGGGCCATCGTTTTCCGCTTGGACTTTTCAAGAGCGTCATAAAGGGAAGATTGAAATAAGAGTGGCAGACAGAGTTGCCACTTCTATTAACCCTGATAGTCCAAAGTACCTTGGAACAGAGGCGGGTTGGGGGTTTAACATGTCCAGAGTAGGCGTTCTTGGCTTCTTCAGCCAGCCTAATACTAGCATTAATGACGTCCCGCACGATGAGATTGTCAGAGAGCCTGTATTTTATCCATTCAAGACGGAGGCTGATAAAATGAACTCGCCTGAGTTGTTTGAGTGTAGAGAAGGCGACTGGCAGCAATACATTTTGCGCGCAAAATTGCTCGGGTCTGCCATCCCTGCAACGAGCTTTGCGGCAGGAGCAAATGCGATGCGGGAGATAACCTCCAAGCCATATCAGGATTACGAGAGCAAGAAAGGATGGCCGCGGCGTAATGCAAGATGGCATCATTCCGATTTAAAAAACGTAGCTTATTTCTTCAATAAAAAGTTCTTTGACCTTGTATCAGAAAACAAAGAGTGATAAAGAAAGGAACAACATGAGCATCTTATGCATTATCTTTGGACTGTTTGGAATCTTTGGCGGGCCAGAGGTTTCGGTGGTTGTTGCGGACGGCGATACGGGCGAACCTGTCGAAGGTGCGCTCGTCGAGATCGCCTTTCCTGGGCGAAAGACCATGGATGGAATCATCTATGGCGGGTTTCGCACGAGAAAGACTAGCGCGAAGGGCCTGTGCAAGGCGACAGGGCCTACGGAGTTTAACCACGTGGACATCAAGGTCGAGAAGGATGGCTACTACAAGTCTAGCCTGACGGCTCATTTCCCCCTTGATGAGAATCTACGAATCCTCCCTGGAGCTTCCGTCGTGACAGTCGCCCTCATGCGCGTCATTCATCCGATACCACTGTTCGTTGGCGATGAGCCAGCTTGGCGGCCCGATGAAATGTTTGGGAAAGGCACGAACACACTGGAGTTCGACATGATGGTTGGAGACTATCTCCCGCCAGTGGGCAAGGGATTGGTTGCGGATGTCGTCTTCACGCGAGAGCCGTGTCAGGTACTCGCTTCGGTGACTAGACCGCATTGGGGCGTTCTCTATTCGACGAGGGACCAGGTTCGCGTTCATTTCCCGAACCCTGGCGACGGAATCGTATCAATGCCAACGAATGCGTGTTCACTCCTGAAGATCCGAACAGCCCCGGAAAACGGCTACAAGCCCGACTATTTGAGCTACAAGATCATAACCACGAACGACGTGTTCATGAGCTGGGAGGCCGATCCAAACCTCTGTTTCCGTATTCGAACGAAATTTGACGCGAACGGAAATGTAGTTGAGGCGAACTATGGCAAAATATATGGCGGCTTGGGATTTAATCACAGTTTCAGCTATGAGAAAATCAAGGAACCAAGGGTGGAGCGGATGCGATTCCTTTATTATGTAAATACAACGTCGCTGGACAGGAATTTAGAATTTGACTGTGACAGAAATCTAAAACCGAAGAACTCGACACTAGTCGATATGCCTTAAGCAATTAGAAAAGACGGAGAGAAAATCATGAAATATAGATTTGCATTGGTTTTTATCCTGTTGGCATCATTGGCGGCCTTGGCTACTAACGCCGAGACGGTCGACGGTCTTTTTGGAATCAAGTTCGGTTCTAAGCCGGACGTCTTGCGCGAGTTCGAGCAAATCAAATCGCTCGGCGCGCGTCTTGTGCTTGTTGCTCCAGAAGACGAGAATGCACCAGACTGCCTTGCGCTTCTCGACAAGGACGGCAAGGTCATCCAGGTGAAGTTCATGATGCCAGGGCCAGTTGAGAAATCCCGGCAGGCGGTGATGAAGGAGTGGAAGCCGAAATACGGCGAGCCGACCATCTCTGGCGATTTTGAGTTCTATGGCAGGCAGAAGGCGAGCTTCGACACCTTCATCGTTGGCGGCACGGCGCTTTGCTGCGAAGTCAACGGCAAGATAGTGACAGCAGAGAGTACCGACATAGCGGCGATGACTAATCTCCTGTCGAAAGCCAGGCGCCCAAATATAAGGAGCGAGCGCGAGCAGCTCTCGTTCTGGGGGAGAAAGATCGGCTACAATCCGCCGCCGCGCAAGCCCGCAAAGCCGTACGAAATTGGGTCTAACGATCGGGTTTGGCGGTTTAGTCGCAAAAGCAAAGAGGACGTCATCGTTCACGATGGGCGGGATTTTTGGCTTCGCCACGGAGGAAAGTGGGAATACCGGCCGGAGCGCACAATTGGCGGAAGGTTCGCGGACTATACGACTTTCCAGGCCAAGCTAAACGAGCAGGCGCAGAACGGTATAGAGGTATGGCATAGCGCCTCAGTCGGGGGAGAGGAGAAGACTCCGATCGAGACAGAGCTCATGCCCGTTGCGTTCGCCGACACGCCGCCCGACGCTTCGTTGTTCGGGACATGGGAGCGCGCGAACGGGGGACGCGAGACAATCGAGATCAAACAAGATGGTTCGCTAAAGTGGGAGGGCGGACTCGACGAGCGCACTGATTGGCGCTGGCGTTCCAGGTGCGGTTGCCTCTTGGCGCTCCCGGCGGACTTTGATCCTGAACGCGAATTGTACCATGATGCGCGTGTTGCCTTGCTGCAAATGCCAGAGGGTGGGCTTCATGTGCTCAGAAGAGGTGTTTTCCAGAAGAAGGACTTCGGCGAACACGCGGCCAAGGCCATCGCGAAGCGCCTAGACAAGGACGTTGGGAACGAATAACCATAGCATCAAAGCAATGTCTCTGCCGGCGGGATGGATTCAAGACGAGAAGGGGCGGTGGCGTCGGAACTCTATGAAAAAAAGCAATAACAAATAAGAGAGGTTACTGACGTGAAGAAATTATTGTTTCTGTCTATAGTTGCATCACTGATCTTGAATGTCGTTGCGGCGAAGGTGTCGGTTACGGCATATGTCTTCGACGGCGACAGCGGAGAGCCACTGCCTGGAATTGGCTTGTCTGCGACATTTGAAAACCGACCCACTAGTGAAAGTTCCAGATTGCACGATTTGACCTTCCGGCGGGTCAGCGGCGATGGTGGCGTATGCAAGTTTGTCGGGAAGACAAACACGGGGAGAGTGTTCCTGCGTACCAAGAGCGAGGGCTTTTATGAGACAAAACTTCACACGCAATTTACGAACTATGTCGCGAGTCTTGGCAGGCCGGTTCCTGACCATATGGACGTGACCGTCCGTGTTTGGAAAGTCGGCCAAAGGATTCCGCTTGTCGTCAGGGAAGTAGGACGTGGAGTTGATTCGTATGATCTTGACGAAGACCTGTTCGCAAAAGGAAACGACGTCTTGCGTCTTGACTGCATGCTGGGCGACTATCTCCCGCCGGTGGGAACGGGCGTGGTCGCTGACGTGGAATTTCGTCGCAAGGTCGAGGAGAAAATGAATGGAGACCTGCGGTTAAAGTACCATGGCGAGATGACGACGACATTCCTTGGTGATGGAAACGGTCTCGTTGAGGTCGTGCCAAATCCTGGTTCGCGCCTGAAGATTAGGTCCGGTATCGATGCGGACTTTGAAAGGGAGCACGTGTCATGGATAAAGGAAGATCTGCTGAGCACGAAGTACGTCTATCTTCAATACGCCACGACGAATAGCCTGAACAGGTCGAGATGCTATTGCTTTAGGATTCGGACAATAAAGGATGACAGCGGCGCGGTGACCAACGCCTACTATGGGAAAATATATGGCGACATATATTTTGCGCACGCATATGACGAGACCCGAGAGGAAAATGCGCAAAAAATATACATTGCCCGACCTAGTCTGTTGTACTATATTAACCCGACGCCGATGGACAAGAATCTGGAGTTTGACTGTCGGCACAACCTGTGTCCGGGGCAGCGAGGCAGTTATTCTTTTGACAACTAAATAGGGAGGAAACAAATGGGGAAGTTCATGCTTGTGCTATCGGTTGCGGCAGTCTTTGCGACGGTTCTTGGCGCAGAGAAGATCGATGGCATCTTCGGGATAAAGCTCGGCGAAAAGCCGGGCAGATCGGTTGAGGTAACCGACATTCAACCACTTCGCGCTAAGATCGTCATGCTTACCCCCGACAACGACGAGATTCCGCAATGCCTCGCCGTCGTTGGCACAAACGGGTTCCCCGTTGCCGTGACGTGCGAAACCCCGTGGAGCGTTGCGGAGGCAAGGTCGAAGGTCGTCGACAGTTGGGCGGTCAGGTACGGGAAGCCGAAGATTTCGGGAAAGGAGGGAAATGGCGGTGAACCGCTAGTCGAGTTCGATACGTTTGTTTCCGGCGGGCGGGCACTTTTGTTTGTGCGTCAGGCCGACAGGGTGATGCTGGGGTGCGCCGACGTAACGGCGTTGACAAACATGCTCGCGCATGCCAAGGGGAGCGTCGCCAAGCATGAACGCGAAGCGCTCAGGCTCCTCGGCAAGACCGTTGGATACGACATAGACAAGAAACCCCCTGAAGGCAAGCAGCCATTGCCGAAAGAGAGCAAATAAAAAGGCGGCCAAGCCACCACGTCGTAATATATCCTCAGGGTATCGCGACATCGACGGGAACGGTGAGCCCTGCGAGGACGACGTCGAGGTCGCGCGGATTCATCGCGACAAGTATGCCGCGGTGCCCTGCGTTGATGTAGATCTCGGGCAGGTCGTAGATCGTCTTCTGGACGTAGACCGTCATGCGCTTCCGCGTGCCGAAGGGGGACGTGCCGCCGACATGGTAGCCGGAATGCCGGTCGGCCGTCGCGGGGTCGCACGTCTGGACGGTCTTGACCTTCCGCGCCCGCGCGAGGTTCTTCGTAGAGATCTCGCAGTCGCCGTGCATGAGGCAGACGAACGGCTTTTTCATCTCGTCCTCGAGGATGATCGTCTTGATCGTCGCGTGGTGGTCGAGGCCGAGCTCCGTCGCCGCCTGAATAGTCCCGCCGTGCTCCGTGAAGTCGTAGCACCGTGCCTCGTACTTCACCTTCGCGGCGTTCAGCGCGCGAATCGCGTTCGTCATCGGTATCGTCGTCGGCTTCATGTCAGTTGGTGGAATAACTGCCGTAGAGTGTCTGCGAATCAAGATCGAAGAGAAGGATGGTGCCGCCGTAGTTTCGGTAGCCGAACCAGTAGGAGACATAGTTCTTTGGATGCGGGGAAGCGCCGTTGTCGTTGACGAAGAGCCACCCTCCGATTTGGTCCAGGTTCATCTCGGCAGGATACCTATCGCCGTCGACGATTTCGACATTCGCGTTTCGAAAGACGTTCGTCGCAAGCGGATACTCTTGTTCGGCGGCAAAGCGCATGAAGTCCGCCTCCGACACCTTGCAGCTGAAACTCGCGTGCATGAAACCAATGAAGCCGCCTCGCCATCCCGAGAAGTGAATCTCCGTCGCCTCAGGCGGCACCATCGTGTCGACGATGGACGTCATCTTCTTGACAAGGCGGTCTTCATGAAGCTCCGACAGGTTGGCGAACTCTCCCTTTGTCTCCTGGTCGCGCATGTCCGCAAATGCGCTCGCAATGATGACAGTGGCAACGACGAGTCCGACGCAAAGCAAGATGCCAAGCGAACCGAATACGCCCGCGAAGGCAACGCGCCATCCGCGAGGCGGCGTGTCGGACCGAAGCGGGCAGGCGATGCCCAGAAGAATCGCAATGGGCAGGGCGGCAAGCGTCAAGCATACGGCGGCGCTCAGCAACAAGGCGCAAAGCGTCGGGGAAACGCTGCGGAGCGGCAAGGACAGCAGCTTTAATCCAAGGATGGCGATGGCCGCACAGCCAAGATTCCGAAAGACTGAATACCAGCGATGCGGAGCCGCCATAGGTCGTCAACCTTCGCTCGGAGCGGGAGTTTCGCCAGTCGTGGCGCTTGCTTCGCCTTCGGCGGCGGGAGCGGATTCCTCTTCCTCGCCTTCGCATACCGAGACGGAGACGAGCGTCGCGCCTTCGGAGAGGCGGACGAGCTTCACGCCCTGCGCCATGCGTCCCTGGACGCTGAAGTCGGAGACGGCGCTTCTCACCATCTGCTGGTCGCTCGTGATCGAGATCACGCTCTC
>JAEEGL017184646.1_pt1 | contig 14358 bp, 11 predicted proteins | sample 9134231 | NCBI WGS metagenome assembly JAEEGL01 (sample SAMN16246548, study PRJNA631951) | gut metagenome | biome: gut microbiome; feature: rumen; material: fiber-attached | host: Bos | place: Iran: Karaj | collected 2018-10
GTAGCGAGAGTGGGGCATGATCCCACGACCTCCGGATTATGAATCCGACGCTCTAACCAGCTGAGCTACCTCGCCATCATAGTTTTCGAAAAAAGCTTAGAAAGCAAGCTTTCGTCTTTTTTACTAAAAAAGTCGGGCACTTCGTGCGCGACTTTTAGCGCTTGGCTGTAAATTGTTGAGATAGAAGGATTCGAACCCTCACTGACAGAGCCAGAATCTGTAGTGCTACCATTACACCATATCTCAATAATGGGCCGTCTTCTTCAAACGGGACTGCAAATGTACAATAGTTTTGACAAACTGCAAAATTATTTTGAAAAATTATTCATTTCTGCCTCTGAATCACGTTTATGACTCCAGCTGAATTCGCAGCCGCAGTAGAGCTGATTATAGAAATCCATCTCTTTGATGATTTCTCCCCTGCGCTCCTGCAGTCCGCCCTTGCGCCAATTCTGAGGCCACCAGAGGACGTCCTCATACGGAGCGCAGGCTTCCTCGCCGGCAAGATTCACCTGATTCAGATCCTTCCAACGGGAAGAAGCCAGAGTCGTAGTAAGGACATGGAAGCCGTGCGAATGGGCATAGGCAGCAGCCCTGCGGAGCCGGTAGCGGAAGCACTCCAGACAGCGGGCACCCCTCTCGGGCTCATGCTCCAGGCCCTTCGCTATCCTCTGCCAGTCCTTATGGTCATAATCATCATCGATAAAGTCCAGTCCGTTGGCAGCACAATACCGGCGGCACTCGTCCCGGCGGATTTCATACTCCTCCAGCGGGAAGATATTCGCGTTGCTGTAGAATACGGTCGGGCGGATACCCTGCTGGAGCATGATCTCGATGATCGCTCCGGAACATGGAGCACAGCAGGCGTGGAGGAGGACATTTGTCTCCCCTCCAGGCACCTGCAATATAAGCCCCTTTCCCATATTATTTAAGTTTGTAGCTTTTCTTGCGTAACTTGTCCGAAGAGCCGCCATAATAAAGAGTATAGCGTCCCTTCAGCGGAGTCATCTCCGAACCGTTCCACCACTCGAAAGTCTCCGGAGTAAGCGGGATCGAAACAGTCACTGTCTTTCCGGCCGGGATGAATACCCTCTTGAAACCACGCAGAGTCTTTATCGGACCTTCCTTGTCGCCCTTCCGGCTTACATAAAGCTGCACGACCTCTTCGCCGTCACGCTTGCCGGTATTCTTCACCTTGACGACAAGGCAACCGTTCTTGATGCGGGCCCTGCGGTACTTGAAAGTAGTATAGCTCAGGCCATGACCGAAAGCAAAGGCAGGCTCGCCCTCGAAATAACGGTAAGTATGGCCCTTCATATCGTAATTCTCGAAATCAGGAAGCTGGTCCACAGACTTATAGAAAGTCACCGGAAGCTTTCCGGAAGGATTGACATCTCCGAAGATGACATCGGCTATCGCATTTCCGCCCTCCTGGCCGGGATACCATGCCTGAAGAATGGCATCGCAGCTTTCCTTTTCAGGAACAAGTCCTATGGCGCTGCCAGAGAAATTAACGAAGATAACCTTCTTGCCGGCATCATGAAGGGCCTTCAGAAGAGTCCTCTGCACAGTCGGAAGTTCTATATCGGTACGGTCTCCTCCGTTGAATCCCTGGATATGAACCGGCATCTCCTCTCCCTCGAGACGAGGAGAAATACCGCCAGCAAATACTACGATATCTAGCCCTTCCAGACCGGCAAGCACGGCATCGACATCCAGCATCGGGCTGAAACTCTGGTTGAAGAGCTCCTGACGCTTGGCATAAGCTCTGATATCCTGCATGCTGATAGCATACCTCTTGGCCACTTCGCTGAGTTCCTGCTCGCTAAGGGTAAGCAGCTGGTTCATGAAAGAATTGTCCTGTCGCTCGGGACGCACGTCCTCGCCCAGCAGGCCGCAGGCCTTGAAATAAGTAAGATCCGGAATCCGCTCCTTGAAAGCGTCAAGCAGGGAAACCGTCGACTTAGGCACAGGATTGTAGTTGCCCCACATCATCTCCGCATCATCAGCATTTGGACCTATAAGAGCCACCTTGGCATCCTTGGCCAGAGGAAGCACACCACCCCTGTTTTGCAGGAGAACAATAGTCTCTCCGGCGATCTTGCGGGAAAGCGCGCGATGCTCCTCGCCCTCTACGATATCCGCAGAAAGATTACTCCACGGATTGATTCCGTCCATCTCGCCGAGACGATATCGGGCGACCAGAAGTCTCTTGAGATTACGGTCGACATCGGCCTCATCCAGAAGTCCCCTCGAAACAGCCTCCGGAATGAACTGGAAGGCCTCTCCGCACTCGGTGTCCATACCGGCCTTGACGGCAGCGGCGACAGCCGAAACGGCATCGGGACTGAAGCCATGACGTCCCGGCTCATAGAAATCGGCGACCGCCCAGCAGTCGGAGGTCACCAGACCCTTGAAGCCCCACTCATCGCGGAGTATCTTGTTCATGAGAAGGTCGCTCGCGCCGGCCGGCACTCCGTCGACACGGTTGTACGCGGTCATGACCTCTTCCACTCCGGCCTTGGTCACCAGATCCTTGAACGCCGGGAGATAAGTCTCATACAGATCGCGGTCCGAAACGGACACATCGAAAGAGTGGCGGTTCGACTCCGGACCCGAATGCACGGCATAGTGCTTCGCGCAGGCATGGGCCTTCCTTACAGGACTGTCGTCCGGCCCCTGCAGACCGCGGACTACGGCCATTCCGAGACGACCGGTGAGATATGGATCTTCCCCGTATGTCTCCATACCGCGGCCCCAGCGCGGGTCCCTGAATATATTGATGTTCGGAGTCCAGAAAGTCAGTCCCTGATAGATTCTGACAGGTTTGCCGCTGTCGACGGCCATCTGGTTCTTGACCCTGGCCTCGTCGCTGACAGCCGTGAAGACTTCATATATAAGTTCGTCATCGAAAGAAGCCGCCATTCCGATAGCCTGCGGAAAAACAGTCGCAGAACCGTTTCTGGCGACGCCGTGGAGAGCTTCGTTCCACCAGTTATACTGTTTGATACCCAGTCTTTCTATAGCTGCTGACGAGTTCATCATCAACGATGCTTTTTCTTCGATAGTGAGTCTGGAGATAAGATCGTCCGCCCTTTCTTCAGGAGAAAGGCTGCGATCCAGATAAGGTTGAGCCGGTGCCATCACTGAGAAAGCCAGAGCAGCTACTACAGTGGGGAAAAAGTGTTTCATGTTCTTGAGTATTTATGTGGATATCTGAAAAAAATCGCAAGAAGCGCAAATCCCGCCAGGACGAAAGGATAATACAGCCGTGAGATAATGCTGATTGCCGATATCCCGGCAAGTCCGGACGCCATCAGCAGCTGGGCTCCGTACGGGAGCATGCCCTGGATGACGCAGGAGAATGTATCAAGTAAACTGGCAGACTTCCGCGGATCCAGCCCGAAGCGGTCGGATATATCTTTGGCAATATGCCCCGAAGTAATGATTGCGATAGTATTGTTGGCCGTACAGAGATTGCATATGCTGACAAGGGCGGCGATACTCAGCTCGGCGCCGACCCTGCTCTTGATCCTGACCGTAAGTTTCCGGATTATATAGTCGATACCTCCATTGGCGCGGATGACCTCCAGCATACCGCCAGCGAGCATCGTCACGATGATCAGATCGCCCATCCCTGCGATTCCGGACCCGATCGACTCGAGAAGTCCGACCCAGCTGAAGTCCCCCGAAATGAGTCCTATCAGAGCGTTCATCCCAAGTCCGATGGCCAGTACTCCAATGACATTGACTCCACTGACAGCGAGTATTATGACCATGAGATAAGGCATAAGCCTGACCCAGCTGATATCACCGATCTCCGGGCGGGCGTCGAGATTCAGACCCATGAAAACGTAGATTGCGGCGACTACTAGCGCAGCCGGTCCGGCGATCCAGATATTGGCCCTGAATTTATCGGACATGGAACAGTCCTGAGTCCTGGTGGCGGCGATCGTCGTATCCGAAATAAATGAGAGATTATCTCCGAAAAAGGCCCCGCCTACTATTATTGCGGTCGCAGTCGGAAGGCCGACTCCAGTCTGTCCGGCAATTCCTGCGGCGATCGGGACGAGAGCGACGATAGTGCCGACGCTGGTGCCTATGGACATGGAGATAAAACACGCGGCGATGAACAGGCCTGCGAGTATAAGTTTCCCCGGAAGTATGACCAGTGCCAGATTGACCGTAGCTTCGATTGCACCGATATCTTTGGCGGTATTGGCAAAAGCCCCGGCCAGCACGAATATCCATATCATCATCAGGACATTACGGTTGCCGGCTCCGGCTGAGAATACAGCCATCTTCTTCTCGATATCCCGCCCTTTGCTGATGAAAAGAGCATATATTGAGGCTATCAGGAAAGCCGAAGAAACAGGTACACGATAGAAATCCCCTACAAGCAGGGATGATCCCAGATATACAACCAGGAACAGAAGCAACGGGCTGAGGGCAAGAAAACCTCCCGTCTTTATTTTGGATTCTGACACGTTCATTCTCGCAAATGTACGCAAAATCTTTCATTCTATAAATAAGAGAAGCCGGGCTTGAAAAGTCCGGCCTCTCGGGAAGAAGAGTATTGTTTGTGTTTTTTGAAGTCTATATCTCAATGACCTTGTACCTCGGTACAAGAGACTTCATGATTATCCAGGCGACAAGATAGGCAACTCCGCAGAAACAGAACATAATGAAATATCCTGCAGGTTTACCCTCGAAGCCCATGAAAGAAAAGGCCTCTCCAGCCTCCTCCGCATGGGTAAAAAGCAATCCGGCTACCTTCTGCACGATCATCGATCCGAGACCGCCGGCCATTGTTCCTATACCGGTGATTGAAGCGATAGCGCTCTTCGGGAACATGTCCCCGATAGTCGAATAAAGATTGGCAGACCAGGCCTGATGCCCGGCAGCGGCGATACCGATGAGGATCGCAGGCCACCAAGGGTTGTCCAGTCCCATGCCGAGAGGCTGGGCAAACAAAGCGGCAATCGGGAAGAAAGCGAAGATAAGCATCGCTATCATCCTTCCGGGATACGGCTGCACGCCTTTCTTCTCCACGAAGAATTTAGGCAGATAACCTCCGATTATCGATACGACCGTAACTATGGCGTAAAGGGTAAAGATCAGTCCCTGTCCGAGCGGACTGGAAGCCTTCGCCCCGAACTGGTTGGCAAAATATGACGGAGCCCAGAAAAGGAAGAACCACCATACGCCGTCGGTAAGGAACTTTCCGGTAATGAAACTCCAGGTCTGCTTATAAAGGAAGCACCGGAGGAAAGGAATGGATTTTTCGTCGCCGGCAGGTTCCGCTTCCGGTCTCTCGGCATCATCCTGATGGATATAAGCGAGTTCGGCCTCGTTTACTTTCCTGCTTTCTTCCGGCTTGCTGTACATGAAGGTCCAGAAGAACATCCATACAAAGCCCAGGGCACCTATGACTATGAACGCCATCTCCCAGCCCAGGTGCTTGGCAAGCACAGGGATGCACAAAGGAGCCGCGAGAGCGCCTACGGATGCTCCGGCATTGAAGATAGACGTGGCGAACGCACGGTCTTTCTTAGGGAAATACTCCGCGGTAGTCTTTATGGCAGCCGGGAAGTTACCAGACTCACCCAAGGCAAGGATACCGCGACAGAGCAGGAACAGATAAACAGAAATAGTTGAAACGGTAAGAGCCGTATTGCTTACGATCTGCGCGGTACCCCAACCGCAGGCTGCATGGAGTACGGCGCCGAAAGACCATACCCCGATTGAAATCAGATACCCCTTTTTAGTCCCCATCCAGTCTACGAACTTGCCGGCGAAAAGGCTGGCGATAGCGTAGAAGATGGAGAAGAAACTAGTTATAGTACCATAATCGGTATCCTTCCATCCGAACTCCGGCTTAATGAATTCGTCATACGTCAGTGACAATACCTGGCGGTCAAGGTAATTGACGGTGGTCGCAAAGAAAAGAAGCGAGCATATCCACCAGCGCCAGTTGGTCATCAGTTTCTGTTGTGTCGTCATCTTATGTGTACTATCTGTTAGCTTTAATTACTCCAAGTGCATTGCGGCAGAGATCCGAAATCTTCTTCCAGTCCCCCGAAGCGACCGCCTCTTTAGGGAAAAGCTTCGAGCCCATGCCGACGCAATAGACTCCGGCCTTGAACCACGCGGACAGATTCTCCTCCGTCGGCTCCACAGCCCCTGTAGCCATTATCTGAGCCCATGGCAACGGCGCCTTGACGTTCTTGACGAACGACGGGCCTCCGACATTTCCGGCAGGGAAGATCTTGACCAGGTCGCATCCGACCTCATGGGCATCGCCGATCTCGGTAACCGAACCGCAGCCCGGAGTATAAGGAATCAGATGCCGGTTGCAGAGCAGAGCGATCTCGCGGTTGAAATATGGGCCTACGACAAAATTGGCCCCGTACTGGATATAGAGGGCCGCAGTAGGGGCATCCACTATAGAGCCGACTCCAAGAATCATTTCCGGACATTCCGTCCTTGCGAAAAGCTCCAGCTGCCTGAATACATCTATAGCGAAATCTCCGCGGTTTGTAAATTCGAACGCCCTCACCCCGCCATCGTAGCAGGCCTTGAGCACATTCTTTGCGACTTCCATGTCGCTGTCATAAAAAACCGGAACCATTCCGGTGCTCCCCATAGCCTGGAGAACCTGGATTTTATTGAATCTTGCCATAATCTTATCTTGATACGCGTCCGCTGCCGTCCCCCTTCATCAGATTCTCGACTTCGGCAACAGTGACGAGATTGAAATCCCCATAAATCGTATGTTTCAGGCATGAAGCGGCCACTGCAAACTCAAGCGCCTTCTGATCGTCATCCTTGTAAGTAAGAAGACCGTATATAAGGCCGCCCATGAATGAATCGCCGCCGCCGACTCTGTCGACGATATGGGTAATGTCATAACGCTTTGACTGGAACAGAGTCTTTCCGTCATAGAGGACCCCGCCCCAGGTATTGTGGTTGGCGTTTATAGAACCACGGAGAGTGATTATCACCTTCCTGGCCCTTGGAAACTTCTTCATCAGCTGAGTGCATACGCTCTCGAACTCCGCCGCATTCACCTTACCCTCGGTTGCAGTAACGTCAAAGCCCTCCGGCCTTATGCCGAAGACCTTGTCCGCATCTTCTTCGTTACCGAGGATGATATCACAGCCCTCCACGAGAGCCGGCATTATCTCGGAGGCTTTCTTGCCATATTTCCAGAGATTCTTGCGGTAATTCAGGTCGCAGGATACGGTCACTCCGAGACGGTTGGCAGCCTTGACAGCCTCCAGACACACGTCCGCCGCGCCCTGGCTGAGCGCAGGAGTGATACCGGTCCAGTGGAACCAGTCGGCGCCTTCGAACACCTTGTCCCAGTCGATCATCCCGGGCTGGATTTCCGAGATGGAAGAGTGCGCACGGTCATATACGACCTTGCTTGGACGGGCTACGGCACCCGTTTCGAGATAATATATTCCGAGGCGGTCTCCTCCGAAGATGCTGAGTCCCGTGCCGACTCCATGCTTACGGAGATCCGCAATACACGCTTTAGCGATATCATTGTCCGGAAAACGGCTGACGAACTGGGCGTCCATGCCGTAATTTGCCAGAGAAACCGCCACATTGGCTTCTCCTCCGCCGAAAGTGGCGTTAAATGTATCTGTCTGGGAGAAACGGAGGTAGCCAGGGGTTGCCAGCCTCAACATTATCTCGCCGAATGTTATGATTCTTGCCATATTTTATTGTATAACCGGGGGCAAAATTAAACAATTTTCCCGATTTTCGTGCACGTTAACGGAAAAATTTGGGAAAAAATTATTATCTTTACAGAAAATATGCTGTACTAATGACTAAACGGAATCTGACTATAAAGGACATCGCCCAGTTGACGAAGCTTTCCAACGGCACTGTCGACCGTGTATTGCACAATAGAGGCGGCGTTTCCCAGAAGAGCTACAACAAGGTGATGAAAGTCATCAAGGACCAGGGATACGAACCGAACATCCACGCCTCGATGCTGGCTTATCACAAGAGTCATACGATAGCCGTAGTGATCCCGGAATACAATAAAGGTGACTTCTGGGCCCTGTATCAGCCGGGGCTTGACAAAGCCGCCGAATATGCGCGTACTTTCAACGTCAAGATCGAGAAAGTCTGTTACAACCAATACGACATCGAAGACTTCAGGAAAGTATGCGACAAGATCATCGAGATGGATCCTTCCGGAGTCATCGTGGCGCCGATGTTCAAGAACGAGACGCACAACTTCACCGAAAGGCTCAAAGACAAGGATATCCCGTACGTTTTTACAGATTCCAAACTGGAGCAGGAAGGCTATATGGCCTACTTCGGAATGCCTATGTACCAGAGCGGCTACCTCTGCGGCTATTTGCTTACGGAAGGGAAGAAAGTCGATGACATCGCTATAATCCGTATCGAGCGTGACGCCCAGGGACAGTCCGACCCTACCGTCAACAGACGAGCAGGTTTTGTGGACTATATAATGGAGCACTATCCCGGATGCCGTATCTCGAACGTATTCATCAACCCTACCGACCCGGTCAAGATAGACGAGACCCTGTCTGCGTTCTTCGCCGAAAATCCGGAAGTCAGGAATATCGTGATGTTCAACTCGCGTATCCATCTTATCGCCGGCTTCCTGCAGGCGCATGGGATGAAGGGTTATAATGTTGTAGGCTTCGACAACCTCGAGCAGAATATCAACGCACTCAAGAAAGGTCTGGTAAACACTCTCATAACCCAGCACCCGGAGATCCAGGCCTACAACGCCGTCAAGGCCATAGTCGATTATCTCGTCCTCAAGAAAAAGCCTGAGAACAGGGATAATTTCATGCATATGGACATACTTACAAAGTACAATACCGAATACTACTAATATGCAAGAGTTCACGAACAAAGACTTCATGCTCACCAACGACACCGCCCGCGAGCTTTACCACGAGAGCGCGGAGAAGATGCCGATAATCGATTACCACTGCCATCTTGTTCCCCAGATGATCGCCGAAAACCACCAGTTTGCGGACCTTACCGAAATCTGGCTCGGAGGCGACCACTACAAGTGGCGCGCAATGCGCGGTAACGGAGTCCCGGAAGAATATATTACAGGTAACAGGTCTTCCTGGGAGAAATTCCAGAAATGGGCCGAGACGATGCCTTATACCATGAGGAATCCTCTCTACCACTGGTCTCATCTCGAGCTTTCCAGAGGCTTCGGCATAGACCGCATCCTCAACCCTGGATCAGCCCGCGATATCTACGAAGAGTGCACGGCCAAACTCCAGACCCCGGAATACAGGGGGCAGGCCCTTATCAGAAAATTCAATGTCAGCGTAGTCTGCACGACCGACGACCCTGTTGACGACCTCCGCTGGCACAAACAGATAGCCGAGCATCCTTTCGGCACGAAAGTACTCCCGGCCTGGCGTCCGGACAAGGCTATGGCCATAGAGAATCCAGCCGCCTACCGCGAATACATCGACCGCCTGGCTGAAGTATCGGGCGTGGAGATCAGATCCTTCAGCGACCTTATCGACGCTCTGCAGAAGAGACATGATTTCTTCGCGTCCATGGGCAGCAAGCTCTCCGACCACGGCCTGGATACATTCTACGCCGACGACTATACCCAGAGCGAGATCGACGCGATCTTCCGCAAAGTACTGGACGGAAAGAACGCTGACGAAAAAGAGCTTTCGAAGTTCCGCAGCGCAATGCTCTACGAATTCGCGGTCATGGACCATGCAAGCGGCTGGGCCCAGCAGTTCCACGTAGGAGCAATCCGCAACAACAACACGAAAATGCTGCGAACCATCGGCCCGGACACAGGATACGACGCCATCCACGACCTTCCTCTCGCCGCCTCGGGCCACAAGATGCTCGACCGCCTGGCAAGGGAAGACAAACTTACCAGGACCATATTATACAACCTCAATCCTAAGGACAACGAGGTACTCGCCACGATGGCATATACATTCAATGACGGATCAGTTCCCGGAAAGATGCAACTGGGCGCAGGATGGTGGTTCCTGGACCAGGAGGACGGCATGAAGAAGCAGATGAACGCGCTTTCAGCTCTCGGGCTGCTCAGCCGCTTCGTCGGAATGCTTACGGATTCCCGCAGCTTCCTCAGCTACCCTCGTCACGAATATTTCCGCAGAGTGCTCTGCAACCTGCTTGGAGAGGATATAGAAAACGGCAAGCTCCCTCGCAGCGAGATGGCCTTTATCCACCAGATGGTCAAGGATATAAGCTACAACAACGCAGACAGATACTTCGGCTTCTAGAAGAAAAGAGAAGCCAGCTCCATAGGAGTAAGTCCGTCGAAATAATCAGATATCGGCAGCCCCGAAAGACGTTCCCCGAAAGAGGTCCGGTCGAAACGGCTGCCGATTATTTTTTCCGCAAGATTCCCGGCCGGAAGGTTGCCGAGGAAGTCTCCTCCGAAGACCAGAGAGCAGACGACACCATCCTTGACTGACCATGAAGCCTCCACGGTACCGCAGGAGAATTTTTTCCGCCCGTAGAAATCCGATTTCGGGGAATGGCCTACGTTCCAGTCCCACGTACGGAATCTGGAATCAGCCTCCCTCTCTATCTCCCTCAGCTGTTCAGCGCTGAGCACATACTCGCCGTCTCCCGCAGCGAGTCTCTCCTGCATGGCGGCCTGGAATTCCTCTATATTGTCAAAAGGAAGATAATCTTTCAGATTTGAAACACGGCTGCGGACAGATGCAATCCCGGCAGCTTCCACCTTACTTCCGGGCACGGACAAAGCTTTTGTCAGAGCCTCGAAATCGACATTGTACATCAGGGTTCCATGGACCATCAGCCTGTCCTTATAGACCCGTTTGGCGAAACCGGAGCACTTGCGGCCCTCGACCATGATATCATTCCTGCCGGTCACCTCAGCCGGAACCCCAAGCTGGCGCAGGGCGTCGACGACAAGGCTGAGATAACCCGGATAGTCGCGCTCCAGGTCGTTCGAACGGCCGACAATTGTGTAATTCAGGTTCTGGAGGTCATGATAGACAGCCCCGCCTCCTGTCGTGCGTCGCGCCAGCGCGATTCCATGATCCTTGAGATAATCCATGTTCACTTCGCTGAAGGCGCTCTGGTTCAGGCCGATGATGACAGAGGGGCGGTTGCGCCAGAGGAAGAATACAGGCTCGTCAAGAGGCAGCTTTTCAAGGCAGAAGCCGTCGAAGGCCATGTTGAAATGAGGGTCAGTCGAGTCGTTCCGGAGATATCTCATTTTATTTGCCGGAGAATGCCGTTTCTTTGATTATTTCAGATACAGTCGGATGCGGGAAGACTATCCTTCTAAGCTGGGCCACAGTCATCCTCTGAGCGATAGCGATGCAGGCGCTATGGACAATCTCCGAACAAGGATTGCCGAGCATATGGACTCCGAGCACGCGGCCGCCAGGGACTTCGGCGACGATTTTGCAGAGACCTTCGCCCCTTTCGTTCTCGGCCACGAATCTGCCGGAATAGCCCATCGGGAGTTTCAGGACTTCGCAGTTGAAGCCTTTGCCGGTCGCCTCTTCTTCGGTCAGGCCGACTCCTGCGACCTCCGGATTGGTATAGACTACGCCAGGGATTGCGTCGTAGCTCATATGGTCGTCCTCGCCGAGTATGTTGTTGACAGCAACCTCGCCCTCGCGGGAGGCTGTATGGGCCAGCATCGAGAAGCCGGTAACGTCTCCGGCGGCATAGACGCCAGGCACATTGGTGCGCATGTGGTCGTCGACTTTTATGCCGCGGTCCGCCTCGACTCCGATAGTCTCAAGCCCGAGACCTTTTATATTTGCCCTGCGTCCGACGCTGACAAGTATGCGGTCGCCGGTTGCGCGGCACTCGTTGCCTTCCGGATCGGTATATATTACCGTATTGCCGTCAATTGCCGTCACCTTGCTTTCAAGATGGAATTCTACTCCCCGTTTGGCGTAGATCTTCTGGAGCATGGCGCTGATTTCTGAGTCGAGAGGGCCCAGTATCTTAGGGAGCATCTCTATTACGGTCACTTTGGAGCCGAGAGCGTTGTACAGGGCAGCGAATTCCATTCCGATGACCCCTCCTCCTATTATCACAAGTTCTTTCGGAGCCTCCTGGAGCGCAAGTATCTCGCGATTGGTGACCACGGTCTCCCCTGCTTCAGCAAGGCCCGGGAATGGAGGTACGAAGGCCTCGGACCCGCTGCAGATAAGCAGATTGCGGCTTTCATATGTATTCTCGCCCGCTTTGATGCGGAAGCCCCCTTCCACACGGCCGTCGATTGCGGCGTCTTCAGCTATCACTTCGACGTTGCTCGCTTTCATGGCAGCCTTGACCGCACCGACAAGCTTCTTGACGACTTTGTCTTTCCTTTTTGCTATCGCATCATAACTGAAAGAAGGATTCTCGACAGATATTCCATAGTGGTCTCCTGTCAGGGCATAATTATAGAGTTTAGCACTGTATAACAGAGTTTTCGTAGGGATGCAACCTTCGTTGAGACATACTCCGCCGAGGGATTTCTTTTCAAAGAGGATTACGTTCAGTCCGGCATTGCCGGCTCTTTCAGCTGCGACATAACCTCCGGGGCCGCCACCTATGATAGCCAAATCGACCATAATAAACAAATCAGGTTAACAATAATAACAAACGGGGCATATATACCCTTACAAAGATACGTTAAAAAAGGATATATTTGTGATTATGAAAAAGATTTTCTCTACCCTATTCATTTTTATCGGAGTCCTCGGAGCACAGGCTCAGGATGCCCTCAGTCTTATCGCCGAAAATCCGGACAGGGCGGCGAATAACATGCACTCTTATGAATTCGTCGAGGTTACGGATACTCCGGCGCCGGAAGGATTCGTTCCGTTCTACATTTCCCATTACGGCCGTCACGGCTCGCGCTACGAATTGAACACCTCATTCTCAAGGAATGCCATAGCAGGTTTCAGGGCCGCCGATTCTCTCGGTCTCCTTACAGATCTCGGACGCCAGCTTTATGCCGACGTCGTAGCTGTCACCGAGACCCACGAAGGCATGGTCGGCATGCTGTCTCCGCGGGGAGCCAGAGAGCACAGGACTATCGCTGCGAGGATGGCCGGAAGGTTCCCGGCCGTATTCCAGAATCCGGCCCGTCGCGAGGTCGCCGCATTGTCCAGCACAGGTCAGCGCTGTATAATCAGCATGGCCAACTTCACGATGAGTCTCAAGGAGCAGATGCCGGATGTAGACATCAGTTTCACCACGGGAGAGAAATTTATGTCCTATATCGCCCCGCCTATGCCTTATCCGCGCATCAAAGGTCTCTGGGACGGTGCTGACTACAAACGATACAACTATGGCAGATTCATGGCCCAGCTGTTTACCGATACGCTTAAGGTCAAGTCCGTAATAGAGCATACGGAGCCTTTCGTCCGTTCTGTATATAGCACAGGTCAGCTTTGCCAGGATGTCGACTATCTCGGCGTCGAGATATTCAGAAAATATTTTACTCCGGAGGAACTTGAGAGTCTCTGGGCCAGGGGAAACGATAATATATATCTTATGTGGGCCGGCTCGGTCGAGAATGGAGAAAACGTGAAGAACAGAATCAAGCCGCTTCTGAAGGATTTCGTGGAGAAAGCCGACGAGGCTGTCAAGTCCGGCAGCAGCCGCGCCGCCGACCTGCGTTTCGGGCACGACACAGGAGTTCTTCCGTTGTTTGCCCTTCTCTGGATTGACACAAAAGATGGTAAGGCTTACAAGTGCTATGAGGCCGCCAAGAACGGCTGGTATGCATTCGAGCGTATCCCTATGGCCACGAACGTCCAGTTCATATTCTATAAAGACGCCAAGGGGACAGTGCTCATGAAACTTCTCTACAACGAGCAGGAGACTTTGCTGGAGAACGTTCCGGCCTATCAGGGTCCTTACTATCGCTGGGAGGATGCAAAAGCTTGGTTCAAATCCCTTTATGAGAATTAGATATTTTTCTGTTCCGCAGTAGCAGAAACCATGTTTTTCGAGACAATGCTTCGTGACGGCATTGTCTCGATGCGTTTATATGACGATTTTCGTGCACGTTCACGGGCTGAAACGATACAAATGTTTCAAAATTAATGGATTTTGTATCAGATTCGAAATATATGTTGCTATTGTAAAAGTCTTTGTATCAATAAGGACAAGAATTCGATGGAAAATTGCGGAATTTTGTAACGGAAAAAATAATTCCAACACAAGTCATTATAATTAACACAAAAAACTTATGAAACACAATTCCATGAAGTCCTTAGGACTAGTGCTGTTGGGCCTGGTGCTGCCTCTGGTAGCATTTGCCCAGAACCTCACCGTGAAAGGTGTTGTCACTGAGACTAA
>JAEEGL010181197.1_pt1 | contig 14357 bp, 11 predicted proteins | sample 9134231 | NCBI WGS metagenome assembly JAEEGL01 (sample SAMN16246548, study PRJNA631951) | gut metagenome | biome: gut microbiome; feature: rumen; material: fiber-attached | host: Bos | place: Iran: Karaj | collected 2018-10
CTTTCTTTTTCCTCAGGTGTTCTCATTATATTTTTTGTTCCTTTTGGTCTTGCCATAATTATTCCTCCTAACGATTTAATTATACAATAAAAAAAGTAGAGCAGTTTTTTTATAACTGTCTACTTTTAATATATCACTGCATAAATCGGTTATTTTATTTTATACATTTGGTAGTACTATTCCTGGATTTATTTCAAATCTAGTGCATTCCATACCTGATGTATATGTTTCTCCTCTATATGTTTCAACAGTTGCCATTTTTAGGCAGAAACCATATTCCTTATCAATACAAATATTAATTGAATCTCCTTGATTCATGCTATCAGCAATTGTTAGATTATCGCATAATCTACCGCAAATAACATCTGTTTTCTTCTTCATAACTTCTCCATGATAGAATGCTTGTGTTGGCATTAAATAATCATATATAGATGAATAAACACTATAATAATCATTACTATAAAATTCAGTATATGACATATCTTGTTTCATCCATCTATAGCTTCCACTATCATCCATAGCACCAACATATAATACTACTCTACTACCATCAGTTTGATCAACATATATTTCAGCGAATCCTGATGAAATATAAGTGATACCATTCTTAATACCAATAGTAATAGTCATAGAACTATAATCATCATCTTCATAATCATCATAGTCATCGTAGTCATCATCGTCCCAATCTTCAAAGTCATCATATAGATATTTAATGTTTCTATAGCTATCTTCACTACCTATCATTGAATATTCAAGTAAGAATCCTGTAGAACTTCCTAGTTCACTTATTTTTTCACTTGCTTCATATGAATCATACTTATATGGGATAGGTCCTTCATCATCACAACCTACTAATATAAAACATAAAGTAAAAATCATTAATAACGATAATATTTTTTTCATAAAAAATACCCCCTTATAGAATTATTATACCTTATTATTTTATATAATAAAACATAATAAATAAAAAAAATCGCATTTCGCGATTTAATAACAAATGGAGCGGGCGATGAGAATCGAACTCACACAATCAGCTTGGAGGGCTGAGGTTCTACCATTAAACTACGCCCGCAACACTATTATAATACTATAATAATGCGTTATTGTCAATAATTATTTTTTAAAATTTTCTAAAAAGTTTTCACCTTTAAAGTTCTCTGGTTCTACTTTTGATAGATCAGGATAATCTAGCTGTCTTAAGACTTCATAAGCACATATCGCAACACAATTACTTACATTAAGTGCTCTTACATTAGCATTCATTGGCAGACGAAAACATCTATCTAAATTTGAAGCTAAAAGTTCATAAGGAATACCTGTAGATTCTCTACCAAAAATCAAATAAATATCTTTATCTATTTCTTTATAGTTAAACTCTGTAGGGCTCTTTTTACCATATCTAGTCATATAAAAATATTCACCAGGATTTTTACTAGTAAATTCATCCCAGTTAATATATCTTTCATAATTAACATTATCTAAATTGTTTGCGCTTGATCTTTTAAACTTTGAACTACTTAAGGCAAACCCAAGTGGTTCAATTAAATGAAGTTTAAAATTAGATGCGGCACATGTACGCATAATATTTGCGGTATTTTCAGGTATCTCTGGTTGATATAATACAATATTTAGCTTCATAATATCACTCCTAAATAAAGGCTTTATTAAGCCTTATTTTATTCTTTTAATTGTGCTTTATATACTTGTGCTTGAATACCATAATCATTCTTTTTTAGTTCAAATAACAAATCATAATTTCCAGCTTCTAAAACACAATTATAATAAATAAATCTTTCCATCTTTCCATTAACTAACATTCTAAATGATGTATGCTTTTCATTAATAATTCTAATATCACATATATTACCATTGATATAGAAATATGGTATTTTTATACCTTCTCCAATAGGTTCTAAGCTACTAATTGTTTTATAAGCATCATAGAATGAATAATTAAATGTTATAAAATAAGTTATAGGATTAGGTACATAAAAGTTTTGAACTAACTTTTTAAATTTGTTGAATTCTTCCATTGATGTAAATGATAATCCTACAGCACGCTTATGACCACCAAAGCTATTAAAATCTAAATCCATGTTCTTAATATTTTCATGTAAATCAAAGTTTTCCAAGCTTCTTCCTGAGCCTTTAATTAAATCATTTGTTTTAGTGAAGACAAAGGTTGGCTTTTTCGTACTATTTAAGATTTTTCCACTAATTATACCTAGTAAGCCTTCAGATATATTATCTATAAAGCAAACATATATTTTTTCATTGTAATCTAGCTTTACTAATTCAAAGGCTTCATTAGTTAAGCTTTTTCTTTTTTCATTTATTCTTATTAATTCATCTACTATTTCTTTTGATTCATTACCATTAAATAAACTAACAACAAATGATGCATCATCAAGTCTACCACTAGCATTTATGACAGGTACTAAAGTAAATGATAAATCTAGGGCTGTAACTAAATTAGTTTTAGAGAACTTAAAATAATCACATAATAATTTAATACCTTTATTACATATTCTTCTATTATTAATGTTTTTTAATAAGTTTTTAACAATTAATCTATTTATATCATATAAAGGCATAACATCCGCAATTGTTGCGAGTGCCGCTAGTTCATATAAGTTCATCAAAAAATCTTTATCGATAGAGTTTTTATGCTTAAAATATGAATGTACTAAAGTGAAAGCCACAAACGCTCCACAAACTTCTTTAAAATCTATATTTTTATCATAATGAGGATCAAAATAAAGGCAGTTAGGGAATAGGCCAGTTTGTAAGTGGTGATCAGTTACAACTACTTCCAAACCCTTATTTTTAGCATATTCTACTTCTTCATAGGAGTTTATACCATTATCAACAGTTATAATTAAACTACTTTTATTTTCAATACAACTATTAATTAGATTCTCATTCATTCCATAACCGTCATTTACTCTATTACCAATGACATAAAATACTTCTTTACCAAGCCTCTTTAAGAATAAATACATGATTGCTGTAGCACATATACCATCACAGTCATAATCACCTATAATTGATATATTTTTATGCTTATCAACTAGCTTAATAAATTCCGTTGTATTCTCATATTCATATGGATAATTAGCTTTATATAGTAAATCTAGACTAGTTATATTATTGTAGTCTAGAATCTTATTTAATAGTTCATTATCTACTATTTTATTTTTACATTCATATTCTTTGTAATCCATAATTTCACCATATATATTATAGCAATTTCTATATTCATTTTAAATAAGAAAAAAATATTTTAAAAAATACTTTTTATTTTATAATAAAAATGTTATACTAACTATGTTAGTAAGGAAGGTGTTAAAATGGTTGTTGTTGTAAAATTTGGTGGCTCAAGTATGGCCAACGCTCAACAATTTGAAAAAGTAAAAAATATCGTAAGTTCTAATGAAAATAGAAAGATAGTAGTTGTATCTGCAGCTGGTAAAAGAAATAGTGAAGATACAAAGTTAACTGACTTATTATTCTTACTTCATGCACATTTAAAGTATCAAGTATCTTATACTAATGTTATGAAGATGATTGAAGATAGATTTTATGATATCAAAAATGAATTAAACTTAAAATTTGACTTAGATAAGGAATTAAATGATTTAAAGGCTACTTTAAATAAGAATACAAATCAAGATTTTTTAGTAAGCCGTGGTGAATATATCACAGCTAAATTAATGAGTGAATATCTAGGATATACATTTGTTGATGCTAAGGATTTAATCTTCTTTAATTATGATGGATCATTCAATATGGCTAAGATTAAAGAAGCTACTAAGGAAGCTTATCAAAAGTATGGTAAGATTATTGTTCCAGGATTCTATGGATCTCTTCCTGATGGAAATATTAAATTACTTTCTCGTGGTGGTTCTGATATTACTGGTTCACTTCTTGCTGCTGCTGTAGATGCTACTAAGTATGAAAACTGGACAGATGTAAGTGGCGTTTTAATGGCTGACCCTAGAATTGTTAAAAACCCTAAGGGAATTAACCAAATCACTTATAATGAGCTTAGAGAATTATCTTATATGGGTGCTAGTGTCTTACACCAAGAAACAGTATTCCCAGTTCAACAAGCAAATATTCCAATTAATATTTTAAATACAAATAAAGCTGATGATCCAGGTACTATCATTATGGAAAACTGTACTGATAAAACTCAAATCATTACAGGTATAGCTGGTAGAAAGGATTTCACATCATTTACTATCCATAAAGATCATATTTCTGATCAAGTTGGTGTTATTAGAGATGCACTTGATGTATTTGCTAAATACAATATTAGTGTAGAGCACGTACCTACAGGTATTGATAACTTCTCAGTTGTTGTTGCTAGTGCTGATGTTGAAAAATGTATTTATGATTTAATTCATGACTTAAATACAACAATTAAAGGTTCTACTGTTGAAATCGATGATGGAATTGCTTTAATCGCTGTAGTAGGTAGAAATATGGCTAGTAAGCCAGGTATTTCAGGTCAAATATTCGGTGTTTTAGGTGAACATGATATAAACATCAAGATGATTGCTCAAGGTGCTAGAGAGCTTACAATTATCGTTGGTGTCTTAAATAGTGATTTTGAAAAGACAATTAATACCATTTATAATCACTTTGTAAAGTAGGATAAATATGGAAAAGTGTAAAAATTGGATTTATTCAAAAGGTAGAGACTTAGAAATTACTATGTTTAATGCCTTATTTTATGGAGATAAAGAAGATTTACTTACTAGTTTAACATTATACTTATCTGAAGATGGTGGATTTGGTAATCAATTATATTATAATAAGCTAGGTTCTACTGTTTTTGAAACATATTATGCTTTAAAAATCTTAATTGATTTTAATTATGATCTAGCTGACGATGATGATATAATCGAAAATGCTTTTGAATATCTATTTACTAATCATGTAGAATCTACTCCATATTTCGCTGGAGTTATAGGAGCCGGATTAAAGTTACTAGATAAGAATAAAGAAAACTATAAAAAGTGTTTAGCATATAATGATAAAGTAATTAAGGAATATTCTAAAAAAGATTTAGATACTTTTAAAAGCTATATATTATATGCAACTTCTACTTTGAATGCTGAAATAATAGAAAAAATAAAAAATGACATTTATGATGTAGTAGAAATGCTTAATATAGAGCCATTAGAGCTTATAAATAGCCCTTTATTAGTAAGTGATAAACTAGAAGCTCTTGTTGATAAAAATCTTCAAAAAATTGAAGATTCTAGATTAGAATCTGGTGCTTGGTTATATGAAGATATTGATGATATAGAAACTATAAAAAAGAGTGGTACATATACAATATATAATATGCTTAAGCTAAAGAATTTTAAAAGAATATAGGTAATTAAAAATAATTACCTATTTTTTTATTTAAAAAATTACATTAGAAATAATTTTAAAAATATGGTATAATATATTTAGGCGAGAGTTAAGCATCATGAGAGAGCATTGTCTAGAAAGGTGATGTAATGACTTTACTGGAAATCAAAGAATATATCGCAGAGAGAATTAACCATGAAATCGTAATAAAGCAAAAGATTTCACATAGAACGATCCCAGTACAATATGAAGGCAAAATTAAAGAAGTTTATGACAATCTTTTTATTATAGAATTAAACAACACTAGACTAAAGAATAAATTAGTTACATTTAATTACCGCGATATATTGACCAAATCAATTGAATTGATTGAAAAAGGATAAAGGCAAATTATGCCTTTATTCTTTTTTTTAAGCACAAAAAAAAGATACAGGTGGCATCCTGTATCTTTAATTTTAATTTTATCCTTTTACAGCACCTAAAGTTAAACCCTTCATGATGAATCTTGAGAATGCGAAGTAAACAATTACTAGAGGAACGATTGATAGGAAGATAACCATATAAATCATACCATAGTCTTTAGATTGGTCACTTGCAGAGTGCAAAGATGCAATTACGATTGGAAGAGTTCTCTTGGTTGGCTTACTGATTAATAATTGTGGTAAGAAATAGTTGTTCCAGCTTGCAACGAATGCAAAGATAATTTGAACAGCTAATGCTGGTTTCATAACTGGTAAAACTATTTGATGGAATATTCTAATTTCTCCTGCACCATCAACTCTGGCTGCTTCTACCATTTCGAATGGTAAAACAGATTCCATATATTGTTTAATATAGAAGAATGTAACCGGAGCGGCTATAGATGGTAAGATTAATGGGAAAAAATGGTTATCCCAGTTTAAATCATAAACCATAGCGATGAAACCTGTAGTCGAAACTTGAGTAGGAATCATCATAACCATTAGGATAAATGTAAATGCAGCATTTCTAAGTTTAAATCTATACATATGAATACCATATGCAGTAACAGTTGAGAAATATACAGAACAAATTGTAGCTAAAATGGCAACAATGAAGCTGTTTTTCATAGCTGTTAAGAATGATGTACCATAGATAGATCTAAAACTTCTTTGACCAACACCATTGAAAATGTTGTTGATATTCTTACCGAAACTAGCACCCATGATTGGTTTGAATCCTTTCATGATAGTTGTATGTGCTTTTGATGCATTAACAATAAGGACATAAATAGTGAATAAACATAAGAATGTTAAGAATATTAACACAGTATAAATAAATACTGTTCTGGCCTTCATATAGAATTTGCTCCAGAATAAGCTTTTATTTTCTCCTCTATACATTATGCATTCACCTTCTTTGCTTTTTTAGCTTTTCTCTTAGCTTTTGCAGCTGACATATCAGTTGTTGTTGTCTTAAACACAGCAAAGCTTAATACAGCTGTTAATAAGAATAATAGGATTGAAAGAGCACCTGCTCTACCATAGTTCTTATTTGAACCAGAGATAAAGTCATTTAAATACATAATAATTGTTTTGATTTGATGTCTAGTTCCACCTCTACCTGAATCCTTAGGAATTAAGTTTTGTGGAATATCGAACATTTGTATACCACCAATTAATGATGTTAAGAATACATATAAGAAAATAGGCATTAATAAAGGCATTGTAATGTCTTTAAATGTTCTTACTGGACCTGCACCATCAATTGTTGCTGCTTCGAAGATAGAGTCATCGATTCCCATAACACCAGCCATTAGAAGTATTGTCGTATTACCAAACCACATCATGAAGTTGATAAATGCAACTATCCATTTACAAGCCCAAACGTATTTTAAACCATAATCGTTAGGGAAGAATAATTGACCAAGTGGTCCTGTTCTTTGGAACATTGCAGAGAATAATTGTGCCATCGCAGCAGCCATTATTAAGTTAGGCATGTAAATAACAGCTTTAAAGAATCCGGCACCTTTTAATTTTAATCTGCTATCAGTAAACCATACCGCTAAAACTAGAGATACAATTAACTGAGGAATGAATCCCATGAATTGGATTAGCAAAGTGTTACCGAAATATTTCAACCAGTCATTTGATTTGAATAGGTAACTAAAGTTTTGGAAATCGTTCCATCCTTTATTTATTTTGTAAATGCTATCTGCTGTCTTTTGAACATCTTGGAAAGCATATATAAATGTTGTAATCAATGGGTATAGTTGAAATATAGCATAAGCAATGAAGAAAGGTAAAATAAAGATATAACCCCATTTAGCGTAGCTTAATGTTTTTCTTTTTTTAATTCTACCTGCCATAATTTACCTCTTTATTAAAAAAATTTTTTGTTGTTTTATATAATTATAGGAGAAACCATCAAAGATGATTCCCCCTAATAATTAACTAATATCTAGTTTTTTTGAATCAAGATTAATTATTCAATAGTGATTCCAGCATCTGTAATAGATACACCTGTAGGAAGTTTAGGTGTCTTAGTAATCTTATCTTCTAATGCAGATACGAATTCAGCCCATGCTTCTGCAGCTGTAGAGTAAGCTTGGAAGTACTTTCTGAATGCAGCTTGGATATTTTCAGCAACTTGTTGATCGTAATCTGAAGCCTTAGATAAGTCAGCACCAGCAACTGAAGTAGCGTAGATTGAGAAGCAGTTTTGTCCACCGAAGTAAGCAACCTTGCATGAATCATCCTTAGCTAAATCTTCCATTGCAGCTTGGCTGTTAGTGAAGTCACCAGCACCCTTAGCGATTGCAACTAGAGTATCTTTATCAGTAGTCATAGTCTTAATTAAAGTAGCGATATCAGCTTTGATACCATCTTTAGCTAAACCAGTCTTAGTAGCTGTTAGCCAAGTTCCACCCCAGAACCATCCTTTGTGTGATGGAGCAACTCTTAAACCGCAGTCTGTTCTTTCAGCGATTGGTTTTTCTTCTTCACCCTTATTAGCACGATATCCTGTTAAACAGAAATCTGTGAACCATGGACAAGAGAAGATACATAGACAGTTGTCTTTACCTTGTTCAGCACCCCATTCAGCGCCCCATAGACCATAGTCATCATCAACGCTTCTGATATAACGTGCATCATAGAATTCTTTAGTATCTTTAGCCCATTGGAATAATTGCTTATCAACTGTTAGGTCAGTTCCATCCCACATCTTAGCAGATAAGTTGTTAGAGTAAACTCTGAACCAGCAGTCTGGACCGATCATCATGAATTTGTTCTTCTTAGCAGCCTTAACTTCAGCAGCAGTAGCTTTGAAGTTTTCAGCATTTAATTTAGAAACCATAGTTTCATAAGTTACAGTATCACCAAATACAGCTTTAGCAACGTTGTTATTGTAAATAGTTACACCTGGAGTAGCTTGCCATGAAGTACCTTTGATTTCATCGCCTAAAGTAACGATATCTTTAGTGTATTTGTATTGTCCGCTCATGTCTAATCCTTCGATAGCTGTAGCTAAGTCAGCAACTTTGTCAGATTTAACATACTTAGTTGCATAGTCAGCTTCGAATACGAACATATCAACTTCGTCTTTTCCTAGAGCTGTGTCTAGCTTATCTTGGTAGTTAGAACCTTCATTTGGATTTGTTACCCATTCAATGTAGTTTCCACCTAGTAGGTAAGTTGTGTTTGCATCATAGTAGTTAACATTCTTATAGTAATCGTTAACTCTTGATTGGAATTCGTTGTTCCAGCAATGGAATACGATCTTGTTCTTCTTTTCGATTTTTTCTTTAGAAGTTAATTTTGTAGTCTTCTTTGTAGTTGTAGCTTCACCTTTCTTTGTAGTTTCGCCTTCTTTAGTTGTCTTCTTACCACAAGCAACTAATGCGAATACAGCAGTTAATGCTAATAAAACACCACTAATAGTTTTTTTCATTTTTTTTCAATCTCCTTTTCATTTTAAATATTAGTTTTTGTTTTAACGAAAGCGCTTTTAACACTTTGTCAAACATATTATAGCAACATATAAACTAAAAGTCAACAATTTTGTGTAAAAAATTTTTACATTTTCTTTAGATTTCGTTTAAAATTTCTTTTCAATTGACGAAAATGGCATTTTTTGTATATTATTATAAATAATATTTTTCAATTTATATTGCTTTTAGGGTAGTTTTAGATTATAATCTCAATTAGACATTAGTCAAAAAATATATAAGAAAAAGAGAGGGCAATTTATGAAATTCGGATATTTTGATGACGCAAAACGTGAATACGTTATCACAACACCTAGAACTCCTTATCCATGGATCAATTACCTAGGAACACAAGGGTTCTTCTCTTTAATCTCTAATACAGCTGGAGGTTATTGTTTCTATAAGGACGCACGTCTACGTAGAATTACTCGTTATCGTTATAACAACGTACCTATCGATATGGGTGGACGTTATTTCTATATTAATGATAATGGAACTATTTGGAATCCAGGATGGTCACCAGTAAAGACTGAACTTGATTCTTATGAATGCCGTCATGGTATGGGTTATACTATCATTACTGGTAAGAAGGATAGCTTAAAAGCAAGTGTTACATTCTTTGTACCACAAAACTACAATGGTGAAGTTCAACAAGTAGTTTTAACAAATGAAGGAACTTCTTCTAAATCATTTAAATTATTCTCATTTGCTGAGTGGTGCTTATGGGATGCACAAGATGACTGTACAAACTTCCAAAGAAACTTCTCAACTGGTAGAGTTGAAGTTAAGGATTCTGTAATTTATCATAAGACAGAATATAGAGATAGAAGAAATCACTATGCATTCTATTCTGTAAATGATACTATTGATGGATATGATACAGATAGAGATTCATTTATAGGATTATATAATGGATTTAATAATCCTGAAGCAGTATTAAATGGAAAAGCTACTAACTCATTTGCTGATGGTTGGTCTCCAATTGCTTCACACTATAAAGAAATTACATTAGCTCCAGGCGAAACTAAGACTTTAGTATTCATCTTAGGTTATGTTGAAATGCCAGTTGATGAAAAATTTGAAGCTGATGGTAAGACAATCAATAAAGTCAAAGCTTTAGAAATGATTGAAAAGTATAATACACCTGAAAAAGTTCAAGCAGGTTTAGCTGAATTAAAGGCTGCTTGGGATAAATTACTTGGAATTCTATCAGTAGAAACTCCAAATGATAAAGTAGATAGAATGGTTAATATTTGGAACCAATATCAATGTATGGTTACATTTAACTTATCACGTTCTGCTTCTTATTTCGAATCAGGTATCGGTAGAGGTATGGGATTCAGAGATTCTAACCAAGATATCTTAGGTTTCGTACATCAAATTCCTGATAGAGCAAGAGAAAGAATTATTGATATAGCTTCTACTCAATTACAAGATGGTGGATGTTACCATCAATATCAACCACTTACTAAGAAAGGTAATGCTGATATCGGTGGAGACTTCTCAGATGACCCACTATGGATGATTTTATCTGTTTCTGCATATATCAAAGAAACAGGAGATTGGACTATTCTAGATGAAATGGTACCTTATGACAATGATATGAGCGTTGCTGAAACTATGTTAAAGCACTTAGATGTATCATTCTATCATATCGTTAATAATTTAGGACCTCATGGACTTCCTCTAGCAATGCGTGCTGACTGGAATGACTGTATTAACTTATCATGTTACTCAGATACTCCAGGTGAATCATTCCAAACTTATACAAACCCTAAATTCAAAGCTGAAGGTGGATATTCAAAGATTGCTGAATCAATTTTCGTAGCAACTCTATTCACTTACACAGGACCTAACTATGTTGCTATTTTAAAGCATTTAGGAAAGAATGCTGAAGCTGCTAAAGCTCAAGCTGAAATCGATAAGATGAAAGAAAATGTTATGAAATATGCCTTTGATGGAGATTGGTTCTTAAGAGCTTATGATGCTACTGGTGCTAAGATGGGTTCTAAAGAATGTGAAGAAGGTAAAATCTTCATTGAACCTCAAGGATTTGCTGTTATGTCAGAAATCGGTAAGGATCAAGGCGCAGACATTAAGACTTTAAACTCAATTGATAAGTACTTAAATACTAAGTTCGGATTAGTATTAAATAATCCTTGCTTCACTAAGTATTACATCCAATATGGTGAAATTTCTACTTATCCAGGTGGATATAAAGAAAATGCTGGTATCTTCACTCATAACAATGCATGGATAATCTGTGCTGAAGCTTATGCTGGTAGAGGAGATAAAGCATTCGAATACTATTCAAAGATTGCTCCTGCATTCACTGAAGAAACTTCTGATATTCATAAGACTGAACCATATGTTTATGGGCAAATGATCGGTGGCAAGGATGCTGGCTCTGATGTTGGTCAAACTGGTAAGAACTTCGGTCAAGGAAAGAACTCATGGTTAACTGGTACTGCTGCTTGGAACATGGTAGCTATTAGCCAATATATTTTAGGTATTCAACCAGATTTCGATGGATTAAAGGTTGATCCATCAATTCCAGCTGAATGGAACGGATTTAAGGCTTCTAGACAATTTAGAGGTGCTACATACAACATTACAATCAACAACCCTAAACATGTATGTAAGGGTGTAGTTAATATGACTGTTGATGGTAAGACTGTTATGGGTAATGTAATTCCACCATTCGAAAATGGAACTCATGATGTAGTTGTTACATTAGGATAATTTTTAAAAATAAAACTTCTTGCATTTTGCGAGAAGTTTTTTTATTTTATTTCAAAGATTTTGCTACTTCATCCGTATATATAGGTTAGAGGTGATAAATTTGAATGAACTAATTGATAAAGATTATTTAACAGATTTAACTAGAATCAAAGAAACAATTAAGCATAATCAAAATAGAGCTATGGTTATTGTAAATAGTGCGATGATAATGACTTATTATGAAATAGGAACCATAATAAATCAAAGGAAAACTTGGGGTAGTAAATATATCCAAAAGTTATCAGAAGACTTAAAGGAATATGGAAAAGGATATTCATATACAAATCTAAAGAGAATGTCTTTATTTGCAAGCAATTTTTCCTATAACGAAATTAGCCCACAGATTGTGGGCCATATTCCTTGGGGAACTATTGATTACATTATGTCAAAATCCAAATCCCACGAGGAAATGTTATGGTATATTAATCAAACACATAAAAATGGATGGAGTAGATCTACTGTTTTGAAACAATTTGAATCTAAAGCTTATGAAAGAGGAATAATTGATCCAGTTACTACTCCTTCTATTAAAAATGATGGTATAATTAACGAATTATTTAAAGATACATATGTTTTTGATTTTCTAAATGATAAGAATACAAAAACACATGAAGAATTAAAAAATAGTATGTTAGATAATATAGTATCTTTCATTAAAGAATTAGGCCCATATTTCACGCTTATAGATAAAGAATTTAAGATTATAACTCCAACCAACAAAGGCTTCTATATTGACCTATTAATGTATCATGTAAAACTACATGTATATATTGTTATTGAGTTAAAGAATAGGGAATTCAAACCAGAAGATTTAGGACAACTCTTGTTTTATGTAAATGCGGTTAATGATTTAGAAAAAACAGAATTAGATAATGAAACAGTAGGTCTTCTATTATGTAAAGATGCTGATAATTATGTAGCAAAAACTACACTTAATGGAATAGATAAGAAAATAGGTATATCAAAGTATAAAATACTAGAAGAATTACCTAGCTATTTAGAAAAAAGATTAAAAGAATAACAAAAAAAGAGCACTCCAGTAGGAATGCTCTTAAAATTTTTGAATTATACTAAGATAATGTCAAGACCAGAGTCGATTACTGTAGTTTCATCGAAGTTTAATGTAATGTAGAATTCATCACCAACTTGTTTTTCTTTAGATGGGATAATATATTCTTTACCATTAACGATAACTTTAACGAATCTTTCTCTACCATAATCAAGAACTGTATCAACCTTACATGGGATACCTTCTTCATCATTTTCAGAAACTTGATAAATAGATACTTTGAAATCTAAAGAAGTTGTCCATGAAGATCTACCCTTAGACTTATAGATCTTACGAACCATGAAGTCAGGAGCGATGCATGAGTAACCTTCAATGAAGAATCTACATTGGTTAGGGTTACCAGGTTGTTTATCTCTCATAATTGATCCACTGAATGTAACATCCATATCAAGTGGTGCAATTTCATAAGCTTCAGCATCAAGCATGATTTGCTTTAAGTCAATATCGATAGTTGTATCATCATCAACATCAACACCATGTTCTGTTGTAGCGAACATAACATTTCCATTAACGTTTAATTCATATAGAATACAATCATCAACATCTTCTCTTAATACTACTTTAGCCTTAATGTTTCCTTTTCCAAGTGTAACTGCCTTAGTTGGGATAATAACATCAACTTTACCATCTTCAACATAATCAGCGATTGCTCCTGGTAGGTCAATAGCATTACCAACAACTGTTAATTGACTTCCAGCAACTGTTCCTTGGAATGTAACATTCTTTGGTACTCTTTCTTTGATTCTTTCTTCTGTAATAGCATCAAATACATGTACCTTTTTCTTTTCAATAGCAGCTTTAATAATATCTCCTGAATGAATATCAACATCATCAAGAGTCTTAACTGTAACTTTTGATTCATTGTCTTGAACTGTTCCATCACCGAAATATCCATAAACTAATGTTTCAGATCCAAGAATTTCTACTAAGTTTACATAAACATCAACGATTTCATAGTCTTCTAATGACATCTTCTTTTCGTTGTATACTGTTACGTTTTCAGGTCTAATACCTACAGTAACTGGCTTATTACCATTCATATAACGAATAGGAATTCTATTTGCTAATGAATATGGCATATTGATTTTAACACCACAATCTAATGAGAATGTTACTGATGAACCAGTCTTTAATACAGTACCATCATAGAAGTTCATTTGAGGAGTACCGATGAATCCAGCAACGAATTTA
>JAEEGL012303194.1_pt1 | contig 14357 bp, 8 predicted proteins | sample 9134231 | NCBI WGS metagenome assembly JAEEGL01 (sample SAMN16246548, study PRJNA631951) | gut metagenome | biome: gut microbiome; feature: rumen; material: fiber-attached | host: Bos | place: Iran: Karaj | collected 2018-10
GCCTGAGGCATGGTAGCCTTGTTCTTGAGCTGAGTCTCAAGGAACGACATTATTGTTCCTGCAGCCTTCTCGTCTTTCTTCAGAGCGGTGAAGTAGAGGTAGTTGAGTTGGAACAGGGTCTCGAGGTCTTTTTTGGTAGAGCTACCATTGAGACGCTCATAGTTAGTCGAGAGATTCATGCTCACATTGGCATTCTTGCCTGCAAGTGCCTTCTCAAGCTCGTTGCTGGTGAAGTTGCCAAGACCGCAAACCTCAGTGAAAATGTCAAACATCTGGCAGTTAGCCCAGTCTTTTGGACCATAGAGCGAGCTTCCACCACGTGACTCGGCGCTGTAACGAATTTCGTCATCCTTGAAGTCAGTGGACTTGAGAATAACCTTGGCGCCGTTGCTCAGAATGAGTTCTTTGTAACCAAGTTCTTTGTTCTCGGTTTCTTTCACAATCTTGCCAGCCTTTGGCAATGTAGAGATGAGAGGCTCTTGCTTAACATTATCTACATAGGCCTCAAGCTCAGCTCCTTGAGCTGCATCGATTGACTTCTTGAATGCCTCGGCTGTAGGAAGAACAACGCCTTCTTTCTCGGGATTGAAGTTCAATACCACGAGATTCTTGTCATCGGTAGGCATCATTTGTGCCATCAGCTGATTAATCATGTCAACCTGCACATTTGGAGCAATCATGTTCATCATCTTATATTCCCATTCGATTGAAGGATAAGGCTCCTTCTCGAGATAGTTGGCGCAATACTCACGGCCAAATGACTCGTTGTTAATTTGGTTGCGGTTGTTGTAACGCTTTTCAAGACCGCTCATGTAATCGTCCTTAACGCGTGAGAACTCAGTAGCGGTGAAGCCGTGCTTTGCTGCACGAAGGGCTTCCTCGACAACAGCCTGAACAGCCTCGGCTGTCTTACCTTCCTTCGGTGCCATTGACAGAGAGAAAGCATCCTTTGTCTTTGCAAAGATATAGTTGCCATAGCCGGCACCAGCCTGAATGAATGGGCAGTCGGGTTCAAGCGATTTCTCCTGGAGTCGCTTGTCAAGCATCTCACATGCCATTTGGATGGCATATCTCATAACAAGATAAGTGATGTCACCCTTAATTTCATTGGGCATTGGATCTGTCTTGTACATTACCTGTACAATGTTGAACTGTTGCTCTTTGTCCTTGTCGATAACGATGATTGGATCGTCATTATCGGGAACCTCAACGTCAACAACCTGAGCAGCATCGGCAGCAGGAGCAGGAATTGAGCTGAACATTTCCTTGATCTTTGCTTCGGTGCGATCAACATCAATGTCACCTACAACTACGATTGCCTGATTGTCGGGACGATACCACTTGTGGTAGTAGTTGCGAATCTCATCATACTTGAAGTTGTCTATAACATCCATCAAACCGATGGGCATGCGAAGACCGTACTTAGAACCAGGATAAAGTGTCTCGAGGTTACGCTCAAACATGCGCTGGCTGGCACTTGAACGTACACGCCACTCCTCATGGATAACGCCACGTTCCTTGTCAATCTCTTCGCCTTCAAGCAACAGGCCGTTTGACCAGTCCTTCAAGATAAGAAGGCATGAGTCAAGAGCGCTCACACGCGTGCTGGGCACGTCGTTGATATTATAAACTGTCTGGTCTACACCGGTATAGGCATTCAGGTCACGACCAAACTCCACACCAAGTGAACGGGTGTAGTCGATAACGCCATTGCCGGGATAGTTCTCACTACCATTAAAGGCCATGTGCTCCAGGAAGTGAGCAAGACCACGCTGGCTCTCCTCCTCCTGCAGCGAACCTACACGCTGTGCAATGTAGAAGTTCACGCGGTGTTCTGGCCAGTTGTTCTGTTTGATGTAATAGGTAAGCCCGTTGTCGAGCGTTCCTTTGCGCACTGTCGGATCATTCTCGATCGGCATTGATTGCGCCATTGAGCCAAGTGCTACCAGCACCATGGCTGCTGCAAAGAATCTTCTCAATTTCATACTTGAAAAACGTTGCTTTGTTATTATAAAAAATGATAATTGTTAATCTTTTTCAAGGCAAATAATCAGGCAAAAGTAGTAATTAATTGATAAAAAACTGATTTTGCTGTCTTATTATTTGTTAATTAGTCAATTTTGATTGATTTTTGTCAATGCTAGAGGGCAACAGCATCTTTTTTTCACTCACTGTCTTCACTGGTGATTTGGTTAATTTGCTCTATCAGCTGATTATTGGTCTTCTGCATCTTGCGGAAGATGAGCCATGAGATAAAGAAACCTATTAATGCGCCAAAGATGATGCCGCCAACCATAATCCCTACAACCAGATTATGGTCAGGAAGATTACATCCGTCATCAAGTCGCATGACAATCTCAATAATGAACCAAACAGCCCAGATTGTGACAAATATCGCTCCTGCGGTGAACCATTTGGCACGTTGCTTTTTCATTTTCATCAATCGCTGGCTGGCAGACACAAGATTTCCACCGAGCAATTCGCTCTTTGGGATGCGGTTGATGATAAAATCACCTATGACATCGGCAGTCAGGCCTATGGCAAGGAAGGCAAACAGCCACCACGACAGGCCCTCGGTAGCATGAAATCCGGCCATGATAATAAGCAGGATGGGGGTAACTATGATTTCGCCCCACACAAAGTTCTTTATCCACGACAATTTAGAGCGCATGGTGCTGCGCACCAGCTGTTCGTTAATGATTTGCTGTTGGTTGAGCCTGTTTTTGAAGATTGACATTTGATCCCGCATCTCCTCGAGCTCGGTTCTATTTTGCTGTATATTTTCCATTTTTGTATTATTTTATGCGTTGTCGGTCATATTTTTCAACTGTTCACGTATGCGCACCAGGCGCACGCCCACTGCCTTGGTGGTGATACCCACTACGGCAGCAATGTCATCGTAGCTCATGTTTTCAAGCCACAGCAGCACAATGGCGCGATCAAAGGGTTGAAGGCGGCTGATGCGCTGGTGCAGAAGCTTCACCTGACGGCTTTCGCCCTCATTTTCTTCAAGAAAATCCCGATCAATCGACAACGGCACAGTGTCGACACGGCGCTTCTTCTTGCGGTCGCTGTTGATGCACGTGTTCAAGGCTATTCGCCACACCCACGTGCCGGTGGCGCTTCGCCCCTCAAAGCCCTCGAGCCCATTCCACAGGTTTATCAATGTCTCTTGAAACAGGTCTTGTACTTCGTCCTGATCCTTCGAGAACATGTAACACACCGAGTAAATGGTGCTTTTGTGCTCTTGCAAGATTTTCCTGAAATTATTCTCAGTTTTTTCCATTTTCGTTCGATTACATCAGTTAGACGCTGTAAAGGTACAAAAACTACAAAACACTTTAACTTTTTTCTTTCCAAAGTTTTCATCCCTGACACCTTTAAATTATTAAATAATAATTATCTTTGCATTATCACACTAAAATTAGCAGAATCATTAACAATATATGCTTACAATATGAAAAAGACTTTTCTTACCTTTTTAGCTATTGTCACATGCGGCATAGCGGGGCTGGCGGCTGATTAGGCAATTTTACGACATGATATTAGAGACCGCACAAGAGGTGTGGTCTCTTTTTAACCTTATTTTGGTGGATAAATAAAAAAACAGTATCTTTGTGGACATAATGAAAACCAAAACAAAACAGAAAATGAAGAAATATTTGACATTATTGTTATTGGCATGCATCACCTGTGGCACCAAGGCACAGATTGTAGATGCTGAGCTCGCGACAAAACCAGCCGACAAGACTGTGTTTTATCAGACTCCTGATATTGATAAGAAGAACACATTTATTGTAATCTCAAAAACCGAACTCCGACTTTATGTTTATGGCACAGTTGGCAAAGATACCGTGCTGATGGCAAAATTCCCTGCTTGCCTTAGTCGAAACAAGGGGCAGAAGCAGCGTCGGGGCGATAACAAGACCCCTGAGTGTACGCAAAAGAAACCGTTCTATATCGATGCCATCAAGCCGTCTTCTTCGTGGTTCCACGACTTCAGGGACGGACGCGGAAGCATAAAGGCCTATGGCGACTGGTTCCTGAGACTGGTTACACCAGGCCATAAGGGTATAGGAATTCATGGCAGCACTAACAATGAGAGTTCAGTACCTGGCCGCCACAGCGAGGGTTGCATCCGCCTGCGTGATCCGGACATCATCCTGCTCAAGGAGAAATTTGCCTACATTAACATGCCGGTCATAATCAAGAATGAGACCGAAGGAACTTGGCCATGGGAGCTGAAAGCCCATGCCAAAGCAGTACCACAAAATGCCGGCAAGACCAGACCAAGTAAATAAATATCTATAACCCTAAAAGACAAATAATTATGAAGACTAGAAGAGTTTCTCGATTTGTGATGCTTGCTCTGATGATGCTAGCATCGATGAGTGCCGCCGCACAATATGTGGAGTGCACCGCTTCCAACGTGCGTCTGCGCACAGGACCATCCACCCAGTACCCCATGCTGGTGTGGAACGCTACCAACAAACCCGTGTATATCAACAAGGGCGAGACGCTTACTTACCTGGGCAATGACACTCCTGAATTCTATAATGTGCAGTTCGATGGCAAGAGTGTTTATATCAGCAAGAAGTTTGCACGTCTCGTCAACAACAATGCTAAAAGCAATGACGACAAACTGGTTGTGGTGAATGGCGACAACGTGCGTCTTCGCTGGGGTCCGTCGCTCACTGCTAAGATTTACACCGACAGCAAGGGCCGTCCTGTCTACCCCAAGAAAGGGACACAACTGGGATATGGCGGAGAGGTTGGTGACTGGTACAAGGTACTTTATGGCAACCACGTGTTGTACATCAGCAAGAAGCACTGCCTCTTGCGGTAAGACTGCATTTAAGAGACTATAGTGATGAGAAGGCATTTAGCTCTAACGACTATCGCAGTAGCTTTGCTTGCTACCATAGCTGGCTGTGGAGGTAAAAGCGACAATTCTGCTTCAATTTCAACTGTCGACAGCTCCCGCATTGAGCAATATAAGGACATCTACACAGGCAGTTACGATAATACAAAGACCTTTATCGTAATCTCGAAGAAAGACCTTAAGCTCACTGTATATGCTCCCATCGAAGGCGATACCGTACCTGTTGCACAATTCCCCGTGTGTATGAGTCTTAACAAAGGACAAAAGCAAAAAGAAGGCGACATGCGCACACCTGAGAGCGAGCCAGGCGAGCCGTTCGTCATCGATGCCATAAAGCCAGCTCATGACTGGACGCACGACTTTGGCGATGGACGAGGTGCCATTCTCGCCTATGGCGACTGGTTCCTGCGGCTTGTCACGCCCGGCCACCACGGCATTGGCATTCATGGCAGCACCAACAACGAGAACAGCGTGCCAGGACGCGCAAGCGAAGGCTGCATCCGCCTGCACGACACCGACATCATCACCCTCAAGGAGAAATATGCCCGAGTGGGAATGCCGGTCATCATCAAGCAGGAAGAACAAGGTCTCAAGACCTTCGAAATCAAGCATTAAGACTCCTTCTGCCGAAAAAACTCTAATCAGTCTTTTTAAGAAAACCGCTTAATCAACAAAGATTGCGCCTCTCAAAGGGGGCGCAATCTTTTCTTTATTTGAAGTTTAATCATAAACTGCCACCATAGTCAAGAGACTTTCACAAGCTTATCGAGTAGGCGTTTTCATGCAGTCATAATGTGTTTTTTCATGTTGTGGTAAGCAGGCGCTTTCGCAGACGGCAAAACGACTCGGGGGTAATGCCCAAGTACAACGCAATGGTGCGGTTTGACAACCGGTTGTGAATGTCGGGAAAACGGCTCGTCAATTCCTGATATCGCTCCATGTGCGATTTGCAGCGATAATCGATAGCATTCAGCAGCGCCTTGAGGGAAATAGCCTCACTAAGCTTGATTCGCATCTCGAGACCTATCGCTTCATCAATCTGCAAAATTGGCATCTGATATATTGTAGAATTCTCAAGTGCCACGATGTCGACAGGACTTGGGAAATTGTTGCGTATTGCACTGTAACTGCCAACCAAATCGCCTGTGAAGGCAAACGAAATAATTTGTTCGCCGCCATTTGCCGTAGGGCAAGAATATTTTAAAGAACCGCCACCGAGAATGCCAATCAATGAGTTTCGCTCTCCCAAATGGCACAGGAAGTCGCCTTTATCAAGCGTCACGCGATCGCCCTTCGAGAGTAACAGGCTCTTGATTGCCTCGTAAAAGTCCTTACTGGTAAAATCTAAATATGTCATTATTCTTTTTTTTGCAAAATTATGCTTGACGGCATCCACTGCCAATGATAATAATCAATTTCAACCCCCAAAATGATTAAAAATTGATTACTATCAATATGTAAAGCAATTTTTTTTCCTCACTAGATAGACGCATCATTCCTCATTTTTGTTGCAAGAAAATCACAAAAAGCTCAAAAATATTGATTCAAATCAATATCAAGAATAAAAGTTTTGATGACAGTCACATCTTTATTGCAATACTGAACCATTGGCTTTTAATCTGCAAAATTTATAAGCAAATGTATATGCCAAAACTGTATGCATAAATATTCGCTTACAATTCGTAAATAGCCTTTCCAAGACCTATTTACAGCCGTTGTTTTTTTGTTGATTTTTCTTGTTTTAATAAAAAAAACTATTAACTTTGCCACAGCTTAACTTAATAAACCCTCTTCACATCTATCCCATTATGCATGGGAACATAATTATTTTAATTTGCCATTTAAAACAGTGTGTTCATTGGATTTTTGAGTTCTAGTTTTATTCTATTGCAAGTTATAGGACAGACACCGCACAAGATGAACTGTCAGGTTTTTGTTTTTTTATAAACTAAGCATCAAGTATTACAAAGAACTGTTTTTCTGTTTTATTTATTAAACCATTAACATAAAAATATATATAGGTGTATGAGCTACCATTTAGATGCTATTGTTTCAAGTCCTAAACCCTACAATCAGCACTAATTCTCGCTGACATCAATTTATGGTGCCACTTGACAGAAACTTCTTGGATTCGAATTCACTATACTCTTACAAGAGAAGAGCATGAGTCTTTTTTTTTCAATTTGTTAATGGTGGGGAAAAAACAGGAACAATTAATGTCATGTGAACCATTATTCAGATTTTTGATTATTCTACACACAAACAACTATTTTTATAAACCAAACTTAATCAAACAGATGAAAAAGATTTTATTTTCTATTGTATTGTTAGCTGTCACCTGGACTGCAGCAATGGCCATGGCCGTTCCGGCTATGCCAGGAATGCGCATGGTGAAACAAAGCGACGGAACAGTCTTGACGTTTCAGGATGTTGGCGATGAGTGGACCGATTTATTGTTGACATCTGATGGACTAACAATTAACCGTGGTGACGATGGCGATTTTTACTACATCACCACAAGTGGCTTATCGAGTGTGAGGGCTCACAACGTTGTCGACCGCAAATCGGAAGAACTTTCGTTTATCAATGCCAATAGAAATTTAATGACTATAGATGCATTGCTAGAAGCTGATAAAGAATCTGGCAAACTGCGTGGCAAGCACACTAACGGCATTAACATCAAAAGAGTTAGTGTAAATTCCCAAAAAACGACTGTGCATATTCCTGTATTCCTTGTTGGTTTCAGTAACCGAACTTTTTCTCACACTGAGACTGATTATAATACAATCCTCATGACTCAAGCCAAGAGTGTTGCAAAATACTTTAACGATCAGAGTAATGGGCAGTTTAACCCAATATTTGATGTATATGGAGTCTACAAACTTGACAACACATATAGCTACTATGGAAACAATAATGGCGGAAAAGACCATAACCGCACACAATTTGTTTTAGATGCTCTTTCTAAAGTTAGACAAGATAGTAGATTTAGCACCATCAATTGGAAGCAATTTGACAGTTTTGATGATAATGATAATATTATAGATGTTTGTATCTTTATTTATGCAGGCACTTCTGAATCACAGACATCAGTACCCGAGGAACTTTGGCCTTGCAGATCAAATCTTGACAAAGAAATTTTTGATAATAATACAACCCTTAATGGAGTTAAAGTCAATGACTATATCATTCTTAATGAGATAAGTAATACAGGTGGACTCGATGGCATCGGAACATTCTGTCACGAGTTCTCTCACTGTCTTGGTTTGCCAGACTTTTATAAGATTGGTGGAAAAGCCAATACAGGCATGGGGTACTGGAGCATAATGGCTCATGGCTGTTACAATGACAACTCAAACACACCCATTGGTTACAGTGCCTATGAAAAGAACTTCATGGGATGGCTTACTTTTTCAACTCCCGAAGAAAACAAGGACAATATAATTTTTCCTTTAAATCATAACAATTCTAACGAAAACGCATTTAAGATTTCAGGGTTTGATGATAGAGAATGCTGGATTCTTGAGTACCGCCAAAAAAATGGCTCTATATGGGACGCAAAAATATCTGATCATATTGATCCGGGATTGCTAATAACTCACTACACTTATGTAAAAGATTATTGGGACAATAACCTTGTCAACAACCAAACAAATGCATCAGAATACTACCCATGGTTGTCTAATCGTGATTTGCAAATGGCAGAAGTAGTTAACGACGGAAAAGGCAGCACCTCTTTCTCTAACTTCATAGCAAATATAGATGCTAATGGTAATCTTGGTTTCCATGATGGCGACGGAGGATCTGTAAACAAATCCGTGAGCAATATCTCCTACAGCAACAGTTCATACATTTCATTTCGGTTTACTGGAAAAGAAGAAGGTGGCAATGATGGCGGCACAACACCTACTATTATTCCGCTCGACCCACCCACACTCAACGATGCTAGTAATGTGCAGGCAACATCATTTGTAGCATCATGGGATCACACACCAAGAAGCGCATGCACATATACTCTAAAAGTTGTCGATCGTTATAATGATCCAGTTCTTTTGCAGGAAAATATTTCAGGTACTTCATTTACTGTTGAAGGACTGCAAAATAACTCATTGTATTATTACAAGGTTAAAGCTATAGCTAGCGATTCACAGGGAATCGATAGTGAATGGTCTGATGAGAAAAAAGTAAGAACACTTGAGTCTCAGTCCACAACTCCTATAATTACGGCTTCTACCACAAATGTAAACTTTACTGGATATACAGGTGGAACTTATACCAAGACCGTAAATGTGACTGGTGCTAATCTCACTGCAGCTATCGCAGCTAATCTCACTAGCGGTGACAATAACATCTACAACATTGCAATTACACAGAAGACCAATGGTGCAGAGCTTACCATCACCTGGAAGCCGACAACCGCAGGTCAAACTGCAGCAACTGTTGTTCTGTCGAGTGCAGGTGCACAAAATGTTACAATCAACATCACTGGTAATGCACAAAACGCACCTGTTCCCACCATCACTGCATCAACCACAAGTGTAAACTTTACTGGAAATACTGGTGAGACCTACACCAAGACCGTGAATGTGACTGGTGCAAATCTCACTGAAGCTATCGCTGCTAATCTCACCAGCGGTGACAATAACATCTACAACATTGCAATTACACAGAAGACCAATGGTGCAGAGCTTACCATCACCTGGAAGCCAACAACCGCAGGTCAAACCGCAGCCACTGTTGTTCTGTCGAGTGCAGGTGCACAGGATGTTACAATCAACATCACTGGTGTAGCTCAAGAAAACGGCGGCTCTACTGGCGGTGATACCCCCACTCCCACTGGCGATGGCACTGCAAGCGATCTTTACCTCAACATTGCCAATTACAGCACTATAACTACTGCAGGTGCTGTGGTTGATGGAATGGAGAGTATCTACAAATACACGCCATATCCTGACGACAACATTGCATGGCTCACAGTTTCCAACTATGGTGCCATGAAGGCCGATGCCACACAAAACTGGATTACAAGTGAAATCACAACCCCAGGAAATGGTTCATGGAATGCTAACGATGTATTCTTGGGCAATGGCGGTTATTTTGGTAATTCAACTGGCCATTTCGCAAGTTGGGCAAATCAAGTTGCTTCACAGTACTTCTATGTAACAAACTGCTCGCAAGTTAAACAGTATGTTAAAAACTTGAACAACAGACTGTTCCCTCTTCCAATAAACATCTATGAGTGCACTCTTAATCCCGACGGAACTCTCACAGAGATTACACCTGCAGCAGATGCTATCGTGAGCACTGTCTCTGGCGAAGAAATACTAACATCTTCTGAACTTAATCCCAATAAGATTTATAAGGTAGAAATCATTAATGATTATTCTTACCTTTATGAAATTGCTTTCAGAACCGAGCTCACAGAGCCTCAGGTTAACACCCCTGTTCTTACTGTTGACAACGAGCCAATCTCGTTTGAGACATTTGTTGGCGAAGAAGTTTCCAAGACCGTTACTGTTGCAGGTGAATTCATCAGCAATGATGTTACCATTACCAGCAACAACGAAAACTTCACTGTTAGCCCTGCAACAATTGCAGCTAGTGACCTTGCCAATGGAAACAGCGTTAACGTGACCGTTACATTTGCTCCACAAGCTCAGGGCAACTTCACTGGCAACCTGACTATCGCCACTGAAGGTGCTGAGAGCAAGACCGTAGCTCTCAACGGTGAGGCTAACGTTCATACACCTGTTCTTACTATCAACAACGAGACTATCGCATTTGATGTATATGTAGGTGAGACCGTTTCTAAGACCTTTGCTGTGGCCGGTGAGTATATCAGCAATGATGTCACAATCACCAGCGACAACGAAAACTTCACTGTCAACCCTGCAACAATTGCAGCTAATGACCTCGCCAACGGAAACACCGTTAACGTGACTGTTACATTTGCTCCACAGGCTCAGGGCAACTTCACTGGCAACCTGACTATCGCCACTGAAGGTGCTGAGAGCAAGACCGTAGCTCTCAACGGTGAGGCTAACGTTCATGTTTATGACAACGTAGCTCCAACAGCCACCAGTGCTTCAAAGATTGGATTCAGGAACTTTACCGCCAACTGGAATGCATGCACAGGTGCCACAAGCTACACCCTGCGTGTTGTGCCTAAAGCTGCTCCTGTTTTGCCACCAGTAACTCCTCCAGCTACAGCATCTCTCATCATGACAGAGACTTTTGCAAATTGCACCAGAACAGTTTCTGACTTCAGCACACTTGACAATTATACTGACAATGGTGGCTGGGATTACATCAGAGTATATATTGAGAATGGTGGCTTGCGCATTGGTTCGAAGTATGCCGGCACTCTCACTAGCCCAGCTCTCGACCTGAGTGAAAGCAATGGAAAGGTAAGCGTCAAAGTTAAGGCAAGAGCTTACAACAGCGACACCAACTGCAGCTTAACCATTGGTTGCGGAAACTCAACTCAAACAGTTGATGTTCCTGACAACAACGAAGTGGAATATACAACTGTTCTCGACTGCACTGCAGCGCAAGGACAAAATATTACATTTAAGAATAATGGAACTAACAAGCGTGTTATTCTGACATATGTTGAGGTATACTCAGGCGATGTTACAGCAACTGCTGCTTCGGCTCCAGCACTCAATGCTACTCCAGCCGACACAATAATTATTACTGGCATTACCAGCAACAGTTATAAAGTGACCGGTCTTAAGACTAAGACCACCTACATCTACGATGTCAAGGCTGTATATAGCAACGGTGTGAGCCCCTGGTCTAACCAGATAGAGGTAACTACATTCAACTCTTCATACTATATTGACGATCTCATCAAGCATGGTAGCATTGGCGACAAGTTAGTCATCAATGATGACCTGGTTGTAGTTCATGTTAACGGTTCAACAGGAAAGATGTGGTGTAAGGACCAAGGACATGGATCAGTCAATTCTACTGAAAAGAAGGATGGACAAATCGACTTCATGCGTGAGATTACCGGACTGCAGATTGGCGAATGGGATCAGAGCAACTGGATTATGCTTAAGTTCCCTGAAGACGATGGCAACAATGGAATCAAGGCAATGCTTGAGAATGCTGTTGGCAAGACTATCGTTGGAGGAACCATTTCTGGTTGTTACACCGATGATGTAAACTACACACTCGAGGTAATTCCAGAAGATGGCACTTACACATTGGAACTTGGCGACGATGTAGACTATGTGAAGAACATGTACTGCACAGCAAACTTCTTGCTTTCTAACCTGAATGTCAATGGCGGCGATGGCGCATGTGGACGTATCGATGGTAACGAAGTTTACTACTTCTTCATGAATCCTAAGGTTCAGGAAGTTTGTGAAATCACCTCTGCACAGTTTGATGAGGACGGCATGTTTGTAAATCCTGACAATAACAGCCAGATTAGAGGCGCAGTGAAAGTTGACTGGAGCTACAATGCCGAGGGTATTCAATGGCCTGAAAAGGGCAAGGTTTACCGTTTCATGGCTGTGGTTAACCGCGTTCTTGACAATGAAAACGACAGCTATATAGTTTATCCTCTGAACTTCTCGGCTAATGGAAGTACCATTACCGCAATCGGCACCATTGACGGATGCCGTGAGGTCATTGGCGTTAACTATGTAAATGTTTCTGGACTTGTAAGTGATAAGCCTTTCAAGGGTGTTAATATCGTAGTTACTCACTACAGCGATGGCAGCAGCACTACGACAAAGAAACTCTATAAGTAATAATCACTGATTCACATCATTAAAGGTCGCCCCCTTCTTGGGAGCGACCTTTTTTGTTATGAGAATTGCACTGATGCTCCTACTCACATGAAAACAAATCCATCAGCCAAATGATTAAGACATCAGAATCTCATTATTAGAATAAGGCTATCGACGGCTCTCAGCCTTGTTCTTGCCGTTTAGCCAATTAATGGCCTCTTCGAGCAGGCCCACAACAAAGTTGTCATTGCTGCACTTCTGACACTCTTTCAGGCTCTTGACGCACAGTTTCTTTTCGCCTTCTGTTATCACACCATCGGCCTGCTTGCATATCTTCAAGAGTTCAGAGGCATAGGCAACGCCTTTGTTTGGCGACTGCTTTACTTTTTCCTTGAATTTGTTGCAGTACATAGCAAATGTAGTGAGCCACGTCGCATTATCATTATTTCCCACATCATTTGCCTGTGAGAGAACTTTCAAAGTCAAGCCATTGCCCAACCGTTGCCCCAGCATCTCAAGTTGTGGCGAAACTCCCTCTAGCACTTTCAAACTGTTTAAATCAATGAGGCTATCCACTTTGAGAGAAAAACCATTTTTGAACTCGCCTTTTAATATTGATGAGGTTCTTGATTGATATTCATCGGGTTTCTTGCCATAGATTTTATAAAGCTTTCCCATGTAGAAGTTATCATCGTCCTGTCTCCACTCTATTGCATAGCTAGTGCGGAAGTCGCTCTGTTGCTTGTCTTTAAAGCACACCACCATGAAGTCCATTTTGTCATCGGCACCAATGAGCTCAAAGTCATTCTTACCTGTTCCATAAGCGATTGCATAGGTCACTCCATTACTGCCTGCTTTGCCCGCGGCACTGTGATAGGCATTCTCGCTGTCTTGAGCCATGGCACGGGTTAAATCTTTAATCAGAGCGGCCTTATTGCCTGGCAGCCTGAATTGTTTCACAATGCACTCTCCTGTCACATCGCCCGAGCCTGAATCATGGTAGTTAATGATTTTGCTCATGGTCGTGTAATCCTTGTCAAGGGCCTGCGAGAAATTGTTGTAGGCCTCGGCAACACGGTCCTGTGCAGCACAGCCCAAAACAGCAAAGACGGCCATTGCTGCTGCTACTAAAAATGGAATAATTAGATTTTTCATAATATTTCTATGTTTTTTATTTAAATACTACTTGTATGAACTGTGGATTCTCGTTGGCAAATGCCTGTTGTGCCTGATAGACTTGGACCCGGCGCTTGTATTGCTCATTAAGAATTTCTTGACGTTCTTGCTCGATTATGAGTTTGTCGGCCATGAGTTCTTGTTGCGCTAGTTCCATCTCCCCTTGCTCGCGTTCAATCTCCACGGGATCAAGGTGAACCTTGGGTGATGAAACGTTTCTATGCTTTTGTTTCTTAACTGAGGCTTCTTCTTTAATTACAGCCTTTTTCTCAGCTTTTGCCACAATAGGCTTGGGAACTGCAACAACTGGTGCCTTTATTGTATCGTGAATCTTGGCAGTATCAACATCAGCAATGACAACAGAGGGAGAAGGTGTGGTAGGCAACGTTACATCAACATCTCGTTTTTGGTTTGGGACCACCATAAAGATTATAGCGGCAACAGCGGCGGCGGCAACAACGGCCCACACTGGGCGTGCGATGTTTCGACGTGGGCTTGGCTCTCCCACAATGGGCATCCCGTCATCAAAGTATGTCATCATTTCTCTATATGGTTCC
>JAEEGL012625413.1_pt1 | contig 14357 bp, 9 predicted proteins | sample 9134231 | NCBI WGS metagenome assembly JAEEGL01 (sample SAMN16246548, study PRJNA631951) | gut metagenome | biome: gut microbiome; feature: rumen; material: fiber-attached | host: Bos | place: Iran: Karaj | collected 2018-10
TCCCATGTCTTGCCGCTTCCCATCGAGAATCCCGTAGCATAGATGCGGTTTTCATCGATATTGTATTTGGTCTTAAGATCTTCGATAACGGCAACCGCCTCGGTAGCTGTTACATCCATATGATTCTCAACCGAAACGAACAAAAATCCGTATTTGTGGCAGATCTCCCACCAGCCGGCCACAAACGTAAGATACATTGATGAATCTCCGCCGCCGTGGAAGCCCATCAAAAGAGGTACGGGGCCTTTATCGAATATACCGTTGTTGTAATATGCAAAATATCCTACCTTATGAGTGGGAACGTCTTTGAAACGTCCGCGGTGATCGGGAGAAGTCTTAACTTCGGTGAATCCGGCTTCTTCGGTCATATCAAGTGCCGCAAAATCAGGTTCGATCTCGATCTTACCGCACCACATCTTAAATTTCCTTACAAATGCCTTGAAATCTGCTTCGTATTCGGCCTTGTCCTTTATAAGAAGATTTTCGCAACCCTCAAACGCCTTGTTGACATCGGCGCTGTTGTTAACACTTAAGATCGCGATATCTTTTCTTTTGACATCGGGAACGACACTTAAGCGCTCCATAGAGCACATAGCGGGTGTTATTTCACCGGGACCCCACAGATATTCGCCTTCAAGAGTCGTTAAAAGGTTCCTGGCGATATAGTCTGCAGACTTGCCGTAACCGTAGAGGTCGGCTCTGAAGATAGCACCGCGTACAAAATAGCCCTTGAATTCCTGCTTAAAGAAATCGGTTATCTTGGCGATTCCGTCCTCGTATTCGGGATGGTTTTTGACTTCCGAGATCAGTTCTTTGTATAATTCCGCATCTGCGTTATCCCATCCGCCTTCGCAAGTGGGATAGATAAAAAGCACTCCGCCGTCAACAGCCGAAGCTATCTTAGCAAGGCCTGTGTCCTCGGCAAATTTAATCGCCTCGTCCATCGACATTTTGTTTTCTTCGAGTATCGTGAGCATCGGTGCTCTGAAAGTGTAGTTGTTGACCTGTCCGTCGATAGTGGTAGCGGGGATATATTCTTTTAAATGGAACGTTTTGTAGGTGTTTTCCCAGAACTTGCCACCGTTTGCAAGTTTCGTGACTTCAGGTCTTGTCATCATTGCCATATAAATTCCCTCCGTATATATAGTCTTGTATCATAATTTTCTTACGAACCGTGCAAAAGAACAAACCACATATTGCTATTAATCTTGCGAATAATTGTCATTCTTTGCGTTTGATTGGCATTTAAAATCTTATAACGATATGTTAAAATCAAAATTGTGAGAAAACACTCCGGGAAAGATCGATATCCCCTATGAGTGAATAAACGAAAAGGTTGCTATTTGCCATGAAAATGACGGAGGAATTATTTGACAGCATTATCAACACAGCCCAGGACTGCGTGTTCTGGAAGGACAAGGACAGACGCTTTGTCGGCGTAAATCAGGCTTTTCTTGATTTCTACGATTTCGACTCTGTTGATGTATTGCTGGGTAAGACCGATGAGGATATGGGCTGGCATTCGGATCCCGAGCCGTTTAAACAGGATGAACTCAGGGTTTTGCAAGGTCACAGTACTTACAAAGTCCACGGAACATGCATGATCCGTGGTGAAGAACGCGATATCATCGCATCCAAACGCCCTATCTATGACGGCGACGAGATCGTGGGTCTTGTGGGCAGTTTTGTGGACGTTACCGATGTTTTGAAGCGTCAGAATGCGTCCGATATTCTGCAGGTAATGTATACGCCCGAGGTTTTGCGCAAGTACAAATATTTCGACAAGCTCCTTGATGAAATATCGATGGATGAACTGCTGGATCCCCTTACGGGAGTTGTATCAAGAGGGTATTTCCTTAATTTCGTTAAATCACTTATGAATGAGGGTACTCCGTTTTCTTTTGCCATAATCGATCTTGATAATTTTAAGTATATAAACGATACTTACGGGCATCATGCCGGTGATGTGGTGTTGATGAACGTAGCAGCGGGACTGGCGGGAAGCGTTGACGGTTTCGGCATCGTGGGACGATATGGCGGCGATGAGATGCTGCTTGTCAACTTAAGAGATATCGACCTTGATTCCAAGAACAGGTTTTTTGAAGATCTCTACGGTAAGATGGCGGTCCTTCGCAAAAATCTGAATGTTGATGACCACAGCCTGTTTATAACGGGAACGGTGGGATGCGCTTCGTTTCCGGCAGACGCGCAGAAATACGAAGAACTGTTTGCGCTGATGGATAAGACGCTGTACAGCGGCAAAAGTAAGGGCCGTAACTGCTTTACGGTTTACGAGCATGACAAACACGCTCACCTTGATATGAAAAAACTTGCAAAACAGGGCATGTTTACGAACATGGGTGTTCTGACTGCGCTGATAGAGCAGGTTGTTGATTTTGAAGATCAGCTGTTATCTATTACGGATCCTGTTCGTGAAGAACTTGGAATTTCGGAACTTTTGTATGTCGACGGAAATTACAGACTTCGTTCACCGATCGACAGAGACCTTAATGAGGACGTGAGTGATATCACCGAATTGTTTGAGGATGATTTTTATACCTCCAAGGATATCGATGATATTAATCTGGTCAGTCCGCTTCTCTATGCGGCACTCAAAAAGCATTTTGTAAGGGCTGCGCTGATAGCAAAGATCGGTATCAACGGCAAGACCGACGGATATCTGATATGTGCAAGTTCCAGAAGTCAGCGTATCTGGCAGGACGATGAGCGCGCCATGATCTATTTTATAGCAAAATCGCTTGCGGCTCATATAAGGCTCAACAACGGGATATTTCCGGAATAACGGCACCCACGGCGCCGGGAGGCGCAGAATGGAGGGTATATGAACAGAGCACTGGAGGATTTTTATGCTTCTGCAACAGGCGGTATAATTCCGACGGGTCTTCCTGGCGGTTTCTTTATATATGAAGCCGATGGCGAAGAAAGATTGCTGTTTGCGGAGCCGAATGTTATCCAAATGTACGGATGCGAAACCTTTGATGAGTTTTACGAATACATCGGGGGCAGTTTCAGGGGCATGGTCCATCCCGACGATCTTCACCATGTTGAGAATCAGATCCAGTCACAGACGATGTTCGGTGACAAACGCCACGATTATGTAAGATACCGCATAATCACCAAGTGCGGAGAAGAACGTTATATAGAAGACTTCGGGCATCTCCTTCACTGGAAGAACGGCAAGAGTTTCTTTTATGTGTTTATCGTGGATGTCGATCAGAACGAATTTTTCAACAGAAACCGGAATTCCTTTGCGGAAGCGGAGATATTATCGGCCAATCACGACAACGATCCGCTTACCGGACTTTACAACATGTCATTTTTCTATCAGCGTGTTCAGGCACTTCTCTCATCACCCGAGGGAAGACGTTCGGATATCGCGATAATCCATTTTGATATTCCCAATTTTAAACTGTATAACGAACGTCACGGGTTCAAACTCGGTGACGAGCTTTTGTGCGATCTTGCTCAGGCCTTAAGAAACGCATTCAAAAACTGTACGATATCGAGATTTTCAGACGATCACTTTGTGGTTTGTGCGGTCTGTGACAAAGAGGAAGTTGTCCGTCTGGTCGAACAGGTTTACCGCGTTATGCTGATGGCCGATGACGTTAACAAAAAGACCCGCATTAAGGCCGGAATCTATTATGTTGATGACAGAAATTCGGAAGTGGGTCTTGCCTGCGACCATGCAAGGCTTGCCTGCAACAGCATCAAACACAGGCATGACATATATTACTGCATATATGATGAGATGCTGCGTGAAAAACTTCGCAAACAGCAGTATGTTGTAGATCATGTCGACGAAGCGGTTGAAAAAGAATACATAAAGGTCTTTTATCAGCCCGTTATCAGAGTAAAGACAGGTAAGATCTGCGGATACGAAGCGCTGGTCAGATGGGTCGACCCCAAGTTCGGAATGCTGTCGCCGGGAGATTTTATAGAGACACTTGAGCAGTTCCACCTCATACATCTTGTGGACAAATTCGTGATACGCAAGGTGTGCGAGGACTATAACCGGTTAAAAGAAAACGGTGAGCCGATAGTACCGGTATCGATAAATGTTTCACGGCTTGACTTTGAACTGTGCGATATATTCGGATATCTTGAGGAAACACGTGCCGCTGCCGGCGTGCCCAGAAATATGATAGATATTGAGATCACGGAGAGTACGCTCAATGATAACGTTGGTTATATAAAGTCGGAATGCGATAAAATGAGGGAACTCGGGTATCTTTTGTGGCTTGACGATTTCGGAAGCGGATACTCATCGCTTAATACATTGGCCGAGTACAGTTTTGATGTATTAAAACTCGACCTTGTATTTTTCAGATCGTTTGATCATAATCCCCGAACGGCGTCTTTGATGGAATATATCATAGAAGGTGCCCGCGGCATGGGACTCTCGCCTCTTTGTGAAGGTGTGGAGAGCGAGATCCACTATGAATTCCTAAAGAAGGTCGGATGTGAAAGGGCACAGGGATATTATTTCGGAAAACCGATGCCGATGGATGAGACCAGAGCTATGACAAGCGGCAAGGGTTACCGTTGGGAAGATGTAATTTGCGATTAATATCTCTGTTATAAAATTACCTACAGTCCATGCAGCTTTAGGACGTGAAAGGTTCGGAGAGACAGATGAGAAAGATCAAAAAAGAAAAAATGCAAAAAGCCTTGAAGGAGATCGTTACCGATTACAGGATCAAGACTAAAAATATAATCAAATGGTATGAATACAATATGGCTTATCCCGATACACCGGAAGAAGAAAAGCCCGAGGATATCCCGGATGCCATGGAAATTCAGAATATGATGGAAGATATGACCACGGAGATGGAAGAGGAAGAGATCGATCTTGCTACCACAGGTCTTTCCGAAGATGAGCAGGCACTTGTGGCGGATATTCTTGAGCGCTTCAAGGAAGCCAAACAATCAAGCGTGGACAATCTTTTTGCCAATGCGGCGGAAACTGCCGCTCCTGCGGCAGATCATGAATTATCCGAGGAGGAACTGATCGCCGCGATCTGTGCACCCAAGCAGAATAATGTTGATGCTCTCGTAAGTGAAGCATATAGCGGATTGTGATAACCTATCGGATGCTTTCAAAAATAAAGGAACAACATGAATCGTAGTCGTGTCAGTATAAAAATAGCTCTTATGATCGGAGCGGTGGAAGTCATCGCGATGCTCATTCTATATGTCATAGTGGATCTCAATATGACAAAAACTCTTGAAATTCAGGCAATTGACGATCTTAATGTTATTGCCGGAGACAGAGCGGCCCTGGTTGAAGCCTATATCAGGGACTGTTGCAGTTACGTTGACGGATATTCCAAATCCCGTGAGATCCGTGACGTTCTTGAAAATCCCGAAGATGCTGAAAATATCAGGCAGGCAAGAGAATATACAAATAACTATGCCCAAGACCGTAAGTCAATGGAAGGTCTTTATGTGGCAAGGTGGGATACCTATGTTCTTGCACATATAAATCCTGATTCGGTGGACCAAACCTTCAGGGATGAAGCTTCCGCACTGGAACTTAAAAACATGATCATTTCAAATGATAAGCCATTTTGTACCGGTATCGTTCTGGCACCTGTTACCAAGCAGATGATCATTCCCGTTTACGCGACCGTCAAAGACCGGAACGGTGAGCCGATAGGATTTGTGGGCGCCGCATTCTATGTTGATTCACTCAATGAAGAACTCGCTTCCCTTTCGATAAATGATGTGGAAGGTATGGAGTATGCCCTCATCAATGCGCAGACCGGAGTATACATTTTTGACAGCAGATCCGATGTTGAGGGAGAGACCTGTACGGACCCCAATATTATCAAAGCTATCGACAGCCTCAAGACGAAATCGAGTGGCCCGATAGACACTTTTACTACCAGGCATGCGGTTCATTCATGCTATTACATGACCAACAGGGACTGGGTATTCATCGTTACGGCGAAAGCCTCCGAACTGTTTGAAACGGTAGGGGTTGTCAGGACCGAACTACTGATCACCTGCTTTATAATAACCGCATTTATGGTACTGGTATGTATGGCGCTTATAGAATACAATATGAAACCCATAAAGGCCATCAATGATGAGATCATAAAGCTTAACGGTAAAGACTTTTCTCCGAATTATGAGATAGAGGTATACAGTGCCCGCACGGATGAGGTCGGTACCATAGCTTCGGCAGTCTGCGAACTTCGTACCGTATTTGAAAGCGAGAGCGAACTGTTCAAGGAACTTTTGGAAGTGCAGAATACCGGAATGCTTATCTTAAAGGCCGAAGATGAAGATATTGTACAGATCAACGATAAGGCGCTTGAATTGTTCGGAATCGATTCGGACCGCAGAAACGAAGTTACGATCCATGAGATCAGATCGCGTTTTGACGGCGATATGAACGAATATATCGGCACGGAACTTGACAAAGTCCGTAACTCAAACGATGAAGTCGTGTTTGAGGAACGTGTTAACCGCTCCGCAGATACCAAGGCGTGGCTTCTGGCACACGGTAAAGGCATCAAACTTTCAAACGGGGAACGCGTAATGATAGTTTCCCTTAATGATATTACCGAAAGCAAGAAAAACGAGGAAAACCGCCAGATCCTTTCCGAAACGGATGCTCTTACAACACTTTATAACCGCAGAAGCGGAGAATGCAGAGTGAACAGTGTAATGGCCGAGGGATATCCCGGTATGTTCTGCCTGTTTAACATCGATAAGTTCAAATATGTCAATGATACATTCGGTCATGCTGTCGGTGACACATTGCTTGTCAGGATCGCCGGTGTCATGCGCAGGACTTTCAGAATTTCCGATGTTCTGATAAGGCTTGGCGGTGATGAATTTGTTGTTTTTGCAACAGGCGTCGCAGATTATGAAACAGGAGAACTGGTTATCGGCAGGTTCTTTGAAAAGATAAAAGAACTTAAGATCCCGGAACTTGAAGAACATCGTGTTACATTAAGTCTCGGTGCGCTGTTTGTCGATGAAGCCACTGCTTTCCGGGATATGTACCAGAAAGCCTACGAAGCCATGTGTAATTGTAAAAAGAAAATAGGTTTCGCTTACGAGTTTTACGAAGAATAAATACTGTTAATTACATTTGCGATCGGAAGAAAACCATATAAAAAACCCGGGACCGTAAAATCCCGGGTTTTGTCATGTTTTCTTTTTACTTATCTGACTATCGCGATCAGCCCATAACAACCTTAACGTTGTATTCGGTCTTGCCTTCGGTGATCGGGATTATGCAGCCTTCAACATGGGCGCCGTCAACGATGAGTTCCTTGACACCCTTCTCAACATCCGAAGGATTGGATACTTCGATGTGATATGTTGCTCCGCGGAATTTACGTGTGATCTTGAAATCACCGAATCCGTGAGGTACGCAAGGATCGACCGAAAGTCCCTTGTGAGTGGGATATACGCCCAGGATGTACTGTGAGATATTGCAGAATGTCCATGCTGCGGTACCGGTAAGCCATGAGTTCTTACCTTCGCCGGGGATGTATGCATCATTACCTGCAACCATCTGGCAATATACATAGGGCTCTGTCTTGTGTATCTCGGAAATTTCCTCGGTATATGCGGGGCATGTCTTTTTGTAGATCTCAAATGCTCTGTCACCGCGCCCGATAACGGTTTCCGCGATCGAAACCCAAGGGTTGTTGTGGCAGAAGATACCGGCATTTTCTTTGTATCCGGGCGGATATGATGTGATCTCGCCAAGCTCTAAGTGATATACCGTATATGCGGGCTGCAGTATCATGATACCGTATTTGCAGTCGAGATATTTCTTAACGGAATCGAGTGCTTTCTCGGCAAGTCCTTCCTTGACACCGATACCTGCGAGTGAGCAGAAACCGTTGGATTCGATAAAGATCTTACCTTCTTCGCATTCCTTGGAACCGATCTTGTTGGAGTATGCGTCAAATGCACGAACAAACCATTCGCCGTCCCAGCCTTCCTTGAGGACTGTATCGTACATGATCTTGATCTCTTTACGTGCGCGCCCTGCCTCGGCGGTGTCACCCAGGAGTTCGGCAAGCTGTGCATATTCTTCACCGTACTTTACAAACATTCCCGCAATGAATACCGATTCTGCAACGGGGCCTTCGGAAGGTCCGAAGCACTGGAATGATTCACCGGGATGTTCGGAGAAGCAGTTAAGGTTAAGGCAGTCGTTCCAGTCGGCACGGCCGATGAGAGGAAGACCGTGAGGTCCCTTGTTGTTTACCGTAAAATCAAAGGATCTCTTAAGATGTTCCATAAGAGTGGTGGCAACAGACATATCGTTGTCGTAGGGAACAGTCTCTTTAAGTATTGAAATATCACCTGTTTCGCGAACATATGCGGATGTGCCTGCGATGAGCCATAAGGGGTCATCGTTGAATCCGGAACCGATGTCCGAGTTGCCGCGCTTGGTGAGCGGCTGATACTGATGGTATGCGGAACCGTTCTGGAACTGCGTCGAAGCGATATCGATTATACGCTCCCTTGCACGTTCGGGAATAAGGTGTACAAATCCGAGAAGGTCCTGGTTGGAATCTCTGAAGCCCATTCCGCGTCCGATACCGGATTCATAATAAGAAGCCGAACGTGACATGTTGAATGTGACCATACACTGGTACTGGTTCCAGATGTTGACCATTCTGTTGACTTTGTCGTTGTTGGATTCAACGGTATAGATCGAAAGAAGATCGTCCCAGTAAGCATTGAGCTTTGCAAAAGCAGCATCAACATCGGCATCGGTCTTGTATTTGGCAAGCATGGCATTTGCGGGTGCTTTGTTGACTACATTCTTGGATTCCCATTTCTGATCTACGGGATTCTCGCAGTATCCGAGCACGAATATGAATGACTTGCTCTCACCGGGATTAAGAGTGATGTTTATCTGATGTACGGCTACAGGTGACCATCCATGTGCTTCGGAACCTGTGCACTTGCCGTTAAATACAACTTCCGGATCGTGGTTATCGTGATATGCGCCCAGGAACGCATCTCTTGACGTATCAAATCCGTCGATGGGTGCGTTTACCGAGTAGATCGCGTAGTGATTACGACGCTCTCTGTATTCTGTCTTGTGATAGATCGTGGAACCGATGATCTCAACTTCACCTGTGGAGAAGTTTCTCTGGAAGTTCTTCATATCATCGTCTGCGTTCCACAGACACCATTCAACATATGAAAAAAGCTTAAGCTCTTTGGTTTCGGAAGAATTGTTGGTAAGAACTACTCTGTTGATCTCGCAAGTATCGTCTGTAGGTACAAAAGCAAGAACTTTGGCGTTCACACCGTTTTTGGAAGAATCCCATTTGCTGTATCCGATACCGTGACGACACTCATAAGAGTCGAGTTCGGTCTTAACGGGCTGCCAGCCGGGGTTCCATACGGTATCGCCGTCTTTTATATAGAAATATTTACCGTTTGTGTCGGCGGGAACATTGTTGTAACGATATCTCGTGATACGTAAGAGCTTGGCATCTTTGTAAAAAGAATAACCGCCGGCGGTATTCGAGATGAGTGAAAAGAAATCGTTGGAACCGAGATAGTTGATCCAGGGCAACGGAGTCTTAGGGGTAGTAATGACATACTCTTTGTTTTGGTCGTCAAAATATCCGAATTTCATGTTTTCCTCCAATACTGTATGATGATTGATAGCTTTACCCGAAACGAAATCGATTAAGTAAAATGATAAAAAAAATAAAACATCGATTCATTTGCATGTTCATTATATAAGATGTGATGTCCAAAATCAAGAAAAAGAATTGGTCCGTGATATAGAAATTTTGGAAAATAATCTGTAATATTTGAAAAATAAGGGATTGAAAAAGAAAATATCGTCATGATATACTGAATTTACGAAAACGATTAAGATGTGAAACGGGGAACGTCAGATGGTATCTATGAAAGACATTGCCAAGGCATGTAATGTGTCGGTGGCTACGGTCAGCAAGGCATTGAACGATCAATCCGATATAGGTGAAAAGACCAGGAACCATATCAAGAAGGTCGCCAAAGAAATGGGCTATTTTCCCAATGCCCAGGCAAGAGCCCTTCGTACCAACCGGTCATACAATATCGGTGTACTGTTTGTGGATGAGGGCCGGAGCGGTCTTACCCATGATTACTTTTCAAAAGTACTCGACAGTTTCAAAGAAGAAGTTGAACAGCACGGATACGATCTTACATTCATAAATTGCAGTTCCAAAGACCGTAAGAGATATTCATATCTTGAACACAGCAGATACAGAGGCTTTGACGGTATCGTGATCGCCTGTATCGATTTCAACGATCCCGAAGTGACTGAACTGGTCAACTCTGATATACCACTTGTTACCATAGACTACATCTTCAATAACAAGAGTGCGGTCGTATCCAATAATTATGACTGCATGCAGGAACTTGTTAAGTATGTTGTAAGCCTCGGCCATCGTCGCATCGCATACATCTGCGGTGAGGATAATGCAGTAACTCAGAAGCGTCTGGCTGCTTTTTACAATGTGCTCGAAGAAAACGGAATTGCTGTTTCGGACGATCTTGTCCTACACGGTCATTACCGTGATATTGCCGGAGCGGAAAAGAAAACACTTGATATTCTTAAAATGAAGGACCCGGTGAGCTGTATCATTTACAGTGATGATTATTCCGCGATCGGAGGTATGAATGCGATAAGGTCAAAAGGCCTTTCAATTCCCGAAGATATATCGATCGCAGGATATGACGGCGTAACCGCCGCTTCGCTTATGGATCCTTCGATAACGACCATTAGACAGAACACCGGAGAAATAGGTCGTATAGCTGCGGTAAAGCTTATAAATCTTATTGAAAAACCCAAGACAACGGTTGAGGAAACACTGGTGGTAGAAGGAATACTTGAACCCGGAAAGACGGTTGCCAGGATAAACTGAGAGTTAAATAACCCGATAATACAGAAAAGGGACCGTTATGCGGTCTCTTTTCGTTTGGGGAGCATAAAATTGGTCTGCTATTTCCTGAGAAAATAACAGGGGATAAACTTATGACGAAACACTTGCTCCGTCATAATTGTATTGTAGTACTTTAGTACTAAAAATGCAATAGTTTTCTGACAAGAAATTAGTACTAAAGTACTATTTGTAACAATTCGGACCGCCAAAAGATTTTATTGAATGAACAAAGGCTATAGGATATATTGATTCTATGAGAAAATATGAGCTGATCGCTCCTTGTCATTTTGGACTGGAGAGCGTACTTAAAAGAGAAATAGACGATCTTGGATATGATGTTTCCAAGGTGGAAGACGGTAAAGTTACTTTCCTTGGTGACGAAGAGGCGGTAGCACGGGCCAATATTTGTTTAAGGACTGCCGAGAGGATCCTTATAAAGATCGGCTCTTTCAAGGCGACCACCTATGATGAGCTCTTTGAGGCTACCAAGGCTATTGAATGGGAGTCTTATATCCCGCGTGACGCAAGATTTAACGTAGTCAAGGCATCGGGCATCAAATCAAAACTTTTTTCTCCTTCGGATATCCAGTCCATCATGAAGAAGGCCATGGTCGAGCGCCTTAAGGGCGTATACGGTATAAACTGGTTTGATGAGACCGGAGTGGATATCGCAGTAAGGACTACCATATTAAAAGATGAAGTGACAGTTGGGCTTGATACCACAGGTACAAGTCTTCATAAGCGCGGATACAGAAAGCTTGTTGCCAAAGCTCCTATTGCGGAAAATCTTGCAGCGGCACTAATTATGCTGACACCCTGGAGAGGTGACAGAATTCTAGCCGATCCCTTCTGCGGTTCCGGAACATTTCCGATAGAAGCAGCTATGATGGCTGCAAATATGGCTCCCGGAATGAACAGGACTTTTAAAGGGATGGGGCTCGATCACATTGTAGCTCCGACTGTCTGGAAAGATGCATTTGAAGAAGCTCATGACGAGGTTAGTATGCCTGCCTCAACGGATATCACGGGATTTGACATTGATGCTTCGATGATCGAAACCGCAAGAGCAAACGCAAAACTTGCGGGGGTTGAAAAACTTGTAAGATTTGAGAAGCGCGATGTAAAAGACTTTACCCATCCCGGTAAATACGGTTTCATGATCACAAATCCTCCGTACGGCGAAAGACTGAATGTCGATGAACTTAACGTACTTTATAAAACTCTTTCAGACAGTTACAAAGCGCTCGATAACTGGTCGTTGTTTGTGATAACTTCCTATGAAAACGCCGCAACGGCAATGGGACTTAAACCAGATAAAAATCGTAAAATATATAACGGTATGCTTAAGACATATTTTTATTCGTTTATGGGGCAAAAACCGGACAGGAATAAGCAGTGAAGGAAACGATATTCGATCGCAAGAAATTTACAATCATATACATAGCGGCATTATCCGTTCTTGCAGTGCTCTCGATGACGCTGATGCTCATTTTTGCATCTCAAAAAGTCGTGATCGTGTCTGCAAAAGATGCTGAAGAACTGGCAAAAGAAAAAGCGACAAACGAATTGACCGAATCGGTAAAAAGCGGTAAAACACTGCTTTTGGAGGTCAGATCGACTCATGACAACGGTATCATAAACATTTCTTTGCCATCACATTTCAAACAGGATGATGTAGGGATCAGTATACGACCGGACCTTAAAAAAACATCTCTTATCTTTAGCGGAGATGTTTCGGAACATTTTATCAACAATCCACCGTCGGGTGATTTTACGGGAGTGGGTTCCGTTACGATAGAATCATCGGAAAACATGACTGTTATGAGTTTTGTAACGGATGATATCCTATATCCCGACTTTAATTTTACGGGGCACACTTTAACCGCATCGTTTTTGCCGATCGAGCGTGAAAAGCCGGTGGTGGTGATCGATGCCAGATACGGCGGTGAACAGCCCGGAACAATGGCAGGTCAGATCGCCGAAAAAGACATTAATTTAAGACTTGCAAACAGGATCCGCCTGGCAGGTGCCGATCGTGATTACAGGATATACCTTTTAAGAACGAGTGATGAGACGCTGAGTACGGAAGAGCGCTTAAGGATCGTAAATATTCTTGATGCGGATTATTATGTACAGCTGTCTCTGGGTTCGGATGTTTCTGATACCAAAGTATTTGGTATGAGCGCGGTATACAATTCTTCATATTACAGAAATGAACTCGAAAATGTCGACTTTGCGGATGCTCTTCTTAAAAATGCCGCATTGTTTGCATCCGACAGAGCCATCGGTCTTGAAAGTGCCGATGAAGAAGATGTTATCCTGATGGCACTTAAGATCGCTTCGGCACGTTTAAATGCCGGAACCATAACCAATCCCAAAGAAGCGGAACTTCTGTTAAAGGATGAATACCTGGATAAGATCGCACAGGGAATATTAAATGCACTGGACGGTGTTGTAAAATGAAAAAGCTTATATTTGCCACCGGTAATCGGGATAAAATGAACGAGATCAGGGATATAATGGACGATCTCGGATTTGAAGTCACATCGATGCGTGAAGAAGGCATCGAATCGGATCCCGATGAGACCGGAACCACATTTGAAGAAAATGCAATGATCAAAGCCCGAGCGGTGCATGAGATATGTGTTGAGCGCGGTATTGAGGCAATCGTATTGTCGGATGATTCGGGACTTGAGATCGATTGTCTTAACGGTGAACCCGGAATCTATTCCGCAAGATATCTTGGACGGGATACGACTTATGCCGAGAAAAACGCAAACCTCATCGACAGAGTCGATAAAACCGGAGACAAAGACCGTACGGCACGATTTGTCTGCGCGGTTGCCGCCGTATTTCCGGACGGACGTGAGTTTGTGGTACGCGGGACAATTGAAGGCTCGGTAGCCCATCAGGCATCGGGAAACAAAGGATTCGGATACGATCCCATCTTTTATGTCGAAGAACTCGGCTGTACGACAGCGGATATTCCCGAAGAGCACAAAAACCGTATCAGCCACAGGGGAGTCGCACTTCGCATGATGAAAGAAATATTGCTCAAAGAAACGGACAGCGGTGAAAATAATGGGTGATATTTATGAACTTGAAAAAAGCGGATTTGATGTAAGATCCGGTATTACTTATGCGGGAGGAGAGTCACGATATATCGCGACTCTTTCGATGTATGCCTCTTCTTATGATACTATGTCCGAAAAACTTAAAGAACTTTGGAAAGCAAGAAATACAGGCGATTTTGCCATTACCGTTCATGCAGTCAAATCAAGTTCAAAACTGATAGGTGCCGAAGAAGTGTTTGAACTGGCAAGATCTATGGAAGAATGGGCTGCTTCGGGTGATGTCAAAAATGTAGGGGATAATCTTGATCGCCTTCTTGAAATGTATGCAGGA
>JAEEGL014899999.1_pt1 | contig 14357 bp, 9 predicted proteins | sample 9134231 | NCBI WGS metagenome assembly JAEEGL01 (sample SAMN16246548, study PRJNA631951) | gut metagenome | biome: gut microbiome; feature: rumen; material: fiber-attached | host: Bos | place: Iran: Karaj | collected 2018-10
ATTAGATAAATTACCATAATCATATTCAAGTTTTAATGACCAATTACCTTCTTGATATATATTAGATTTAAATCCTATATATGTAGTTGTATCATTTATTTTTTCATGTTCACGTATAGTTAATGCTGGCTCGACTTCTTCGTTAGTTGCTTGATTAATTAATTTTGCTTTTAAAAAATTATATAAAATATTAACATTTGTTTGTGTTGTTAAGTAAACTCCTATTATATTTGATTCTGAGGCAAAAATTTTTTTACTACTTTCTAGTAATTTAGGTACAATTTTATCTTGACTGATTTCTATAGTGACTATATTTGATTGAACATTACCAGTTTTTGCAACAATATTATATTGACCAGCTTCATTGATTGTAAAAGTGCCCCCATCAATTGGAGCATATTCATATAACTTTGTTGATAAAATTGATTGATTCCCCCTCATATATAGCGTTACATTTTTTTCAGATATTATGTTTTCACCAGTTAATAAATATGATATCTCTTCTCCTACAATTGCTTTTGTTTTATCAAGTTTTAATGTCAATTCAATATCTTTTACAACTGATATAGATAATGGTGTGCTTAAGAAAAATGGCATATAAAAATCATATGCTTCATCACCTGTTGTATTAGCTGTATTCGTGTGGTGGTGGTATGATTTTTTATTTGGTGTATCCGTATAAATACCGCTATCAACATACATATATATTTGATGAACTCCATAAATATCCATTTTAATTTTATTTTCTATCTCATATTCTTCTCCATTTATAGTTAATGTACGTGTATTTAATTTACCTATGAGCGTGTTGTTTTCGTTGTTATATTCTAAATGACCCTCATATATTCTTGTGTCTTTTTTTGAATTATGTTTACTTGGAACATAAAAATAACACACTTCCCCATCTAGAATTTCTTTTTGTTTGTTTGTTAAGCCATTAACTGTAGCTTTTAAATTATCGATTTCTTTATTTGTATTTAAAGAACCAGTAACTGTAATATTATAATTTTGTGTAACATTAGCATAATTTGCTGATATATAAACAATATTAGAATCTTCAACTGATGCATATATTTTATTATCATTAATATTATCTTCATCATCTCCTAAATCGATAAGTCTTTCAGAATAAGCTGTAATTGTATAATATCCAGGCAATAAATAATAAAAAGTTTTAAAAACTCCATCATTGTATGTACCTATTTTTTCTTCCATATAATTAACTTTTAAAAAATTAAATTCTGACATTGTTTGTTCATATTCATCGGTGTAAATTTGTGGTGGCTGTACTGGATTATGTTTTGTTTTTGGATGTGGGTGATATCCTTCAATACGGAAATATAAATTTGTATTTTCATTTTTATTTTTAAAAATAACTTGGTCACCGTTTTTATCTAATATTATTGCACTTATTTCAATTTTTTCACCCTCAGTACACTCATATATATGATTATTGGTACTAATTGGGTTATTATCTCTTGATACATTATTAATTTGATTAATAGTGATACTATTTCTTGCACAAACATTAATACATGTAAAAGCGCTTGATGTTTGATAATATTTCCATACATATTGACGCTTTTCCATATTTTGAACAAATTCTCCACTATAATTATAAAATGCTCTTATATATTCTACTTCAATATTTTCTTCTAATCTTTGTGATTCTGTATCATCATTGGGATTGGTATAATTATAGTCATCTGTTTGGATAGGGATATATGTAATTGAAGCTTTTCCGTTTATTACTGGTACTGGATTACCAATAACTCTTGGTACTTCTTTAATATTATCATAAACATCAGTAGTTTTTTGATAATGTAAAAAAGTTACTGTTCCATAATTTATTAGTTCATTTGTTATAGAATTTTTGACGTCAACCTCAATTGTAATCTCATCATGTACATTAGTAATATAAGGAGGTGCATTTGTATATGTTATTTGAGTAGGTATTTTTGATAATGTAATATTTTGTGATGGTTCATTTCCTTCGGTGATATAAATATTATTATCATCTATATACTTAGCATAAATTATACAGGAATCTATAGGTCGAAATAATACTGATGCTTGTCCTTTGTTGTTAACTGTACATGTATCGTATCCATCTATATTTTTATTAATAGTGATTTTTCTTCCGTTATTTGTTATATAATAAAATTCTATCCTACCTGATTTTACTGGAGTATTGGTTGTATTATCTTCTTTATCGGTATAGGTAACTGTAGCTGTAGCTTTTATGATATCATTATAATAATTTATATCATTTCTATTAGATTCTGTGTTAACTATTTTTAAATTTACAGTAACTTTTTGTTGTGGGAGATTGATTTTTTTTTCAATACTTGATGATTGATACTCACAGTTTTCATTAAAAGTGATTATTGTTTTTATTTGTGTAGGATTTAATTCTTCAGCCATATATTCACCTAATTATTACGTGGGACAAAATATGTTTCGTGCATTTCAATAATACGCCCACCTGGAACTACAGTACTTCTTATATCCATTTGTTTATTTGTAATTCTAATATCCATACGTCCAATAAGATTTCCAAAAACATATGGACCATCGATAGGTAATGGGGGATTAAAACTACATACACGTGTAAATTCATATAATGGTGCTGTAATAGGATATCTTTGTTGATTATTATTTGTTTGATTCCATTTAATAATAAAACCAGCTGTATTTTCATAAACCTCAATTGAGCCTTGGTCGACACCTGTACCATAAGTAATAGTACCTTGATATTTTGTATATGGTTTATGAGTTACATACCAACTATCCCAATTTCCATTACTACCTTTTCTTGTATATTCACAACTATTTAATTTTTTAGTATTTTTGTCTACGGAATATACATGTTGAATAATAATATTATTAGATTTTTCTACTTTTATTAAACCATTTTTATAATAAATAGTTTCATTACCATGAAGAAAAGTATAATCTTCCATTTCTATATAATAACCTGGTTCTACAAGCTGGTCAAGACTTAAACTTGTTTGTTTAGGTTTAGCTAAAGATACCCCTTCTAATAAGTCTTCATAACTTGATATAGCATCCCAAACAGCTTTTGTTGTTGGAATATTATATATATTTGAACTTTCATGTGTACTATCGCTATTAATACTTGTTTCAATATTTAATTTATTTTGAAATTCAGCTCTTAAAATATCTGCGATATCATTTATTTCTTTTGTTACATAACTAATAATACCAGAAACTGATACAGGCATTGTTTCATCAACAGGTGATTCCTCATTAACAGTAACTACATCATTATTTATTTTTAAGTGTCCATATTTTTTATCTGTACCTTTTCCATATGATGTACCAGTAGAGGCATGATTTTTAGGAGCATATTTACTGCTAATATCTATAATATCATCAACTGTGTGTTTATGACCAATTGCGGATGCAAACCTAAGTACTTGTTCTTTGAGGTAAAGAATATGAGAAGTTTTATCTGTCATTTTAATCCACCTTTAATAATGTATACAACCCTGAAGACCCATCGCTAAATTCAACTGTCATTTGCATTTTTTCTGTGTTGCTGGTAGTGTATAATTCTGACCATTCTGTCCATCTTTTGTTAGTATCATTGTTATCGAGAAGTGCATAATTTCTTGTAAAAATTTTATTGAATTTACCTGATGTTAATAATACTTGTCTAACACCAGAAGTATTATTATCAGGGTCATCGCTAATTGAAGCTCCTTGATGTCTTAATACAATTAAAGTAAAGGAATAATTAACGCCTTCAGGTCTACTTGTTTCATCTATACTATTAGCTATAACATTCCCTGAGCATATATATATTCCTGGTTGTTTAAAGTCATTTAAACTACTATTGCTTTGAATAAATTGTTCTTGCAATGTTTTTGGTTTTGTACCTATTCGAGCTTCAATGTTATTTATTTGTGTATTTGTGTATGCTTGAGCATCTTTATATATTTTAGTTGCTGCTCCTGTATTATTTTCTAGAGTCAAAATACGACTGATAAGATTTGTTAATTTTTTAGTAGTGTCTTCTGTATCACTTTCTAATTTATTAATATCTCTTGTTTCATCCCCATCAAGAATACTTGATAATATTTTTACTAATTTATCAATATTAGTAGTATTTGTATTAATATTAGTTTCATTTTCAATTATATCGCTTTTTAAATAACCATCAGCTATATCTTTTACTTGTTGTTCATGTAAATCATTAAAATTATTTCCATGCCATGTAGTTAAATATTGTTTTAATTCTGCTAAGGTAAGTGCAATTCCCATTTAATCACCCAAAGTTTGTTGTTTGTTTACTTTTATATTTAATAGTAACTTTTATATTAGATATTTCAATATAACCCTCTTCTGGACCATCATTTGCTGCATATTCAATGGTTATTCTTTGACCAGAATTATTCCATGATGCTACAGGATACATTTTTTTTGTTCTAGTACATTCATAACCGCAGAACCAATCATGTTCTGGTGTATATCTTTTTTTTGAGCTTATATTATTATCTAAATAAAAATCTATATATGGAAAATATACATTTGTACAATAATTTGTTGCATATGTTAAACCTTGAATATGTTCTACTGTATAAGTAATACTTGTTTGTTCAACATTAATATCGTTATCTATTGTGAAATCAACATATAATATTTGTGGGGTTTTATAATCTCCGCCCATAGCTGATATTGTATATTTACTTTTTGCATAACTCATTTTTTTTCCACATGCAATATAGTCATTATAAAAATACCATCTTTGATAAGGTTCAGCGATTGCACTACTTTTTTGACTTATTCTGTGTGTTAATGTTTTACTTGATAATTCTCTAATAGTATATTGTTGCTCAACAGTTTGTGGATTATATATTGTATCTCCTTGAAAACTATATGTCATAGAAAAAGGTGTATTTGACGTATTTGTAATTGATACTATACCATTACTATTTGTGTTTCTTGTGTCCCCATTACCAAAAAGAATTGTTTTATTTGAAAGAGCTTGACCATTATAATCTAATTTTGCCCCTATTTTCCATCCTGGGAATATTGCTGTTTCTCCATATTGTTGTAATTTTGGTGTTTTTCGCTTGATTGTAATTTCAATTTCTTTATGAGATTCTAAATAAACATCAACTTGATTAAAAGTTACTTTATATTTAATTTTTTGAGTACTTTCTAAATTAGTGCATTCTTCTTTTGTATAAAAAATTCCTTTATTATTTTCAATTGTTATATTAGTTACTGTTTTATAACCATTTCCATCGTCACGTTCAATAATTGCTGTTCCATTAATGATATCATTACTATGTGGGTTTATAACTTCTATATCAAGAGCAACATATTCTCCAGCTAAAAAACTACCAGATGCAGTAATATTAGTTTCTGTTTGTTTGTTTTTTTCCCATACTACATCATTTAGTATTTTAATTCTTCTTACATCTTTGTTATCGATAGTAATTTCTTTGCAATCTTTTAATCGAAAACTAGTTTGTTCTTGTATTTCTGGTTCCATATATAGCACTCGATGAAAAATGTTTCTTTGGTACTATATAATTTTTCTAAAATATATATAAAAAAAGAAATAGATAGATTCATTTCTGAATCTATCAGCCATTTAAAAAACTAAAAAACACCACATTTGAAAACATATGAATTGTAAACATATCCGAGATATTAGTTATCCCTCCTATTTGTGTGTATATGTTTACATATAATTATTTATAAAAAGGAGTATATAAGTATTTTGGTTCGGTTACTTAATTCGCACTGTAACCGAACCTTCGTTTGTAGGAATGGAGGCATGATTAGTCGATTGCTTTCGCAATCAATTGACTGTTTAATTTCTTAAGTATTTAATCTATTGAACAAATCCTTTATTAGATGTTGTCATCTCTTCTTCGTCAGGAATGTTAAAAGAGTTACGTAAATTATTAATTGCAACCTGTAATTGAATAACATCATCAGAAGCGCCATATTCCTTATATAATTCATTGCAATTTTTTTGCAAATTGTTTAAAACTTTTTTTAAATTCATAATAATCACCCTTTTGTAAGAATAGCAATACTTTTTTGACTGATACCATTTATGTATCTTTGTTGTGTTGATTTGCTTCTTGTTTCGATGTAGCCACAATATGCAGCACCACCACAAGAATTACCTAAACTATTTAAAACAATTATATTATCCCCTGATATTTGTTTAGGTACTTCATAATGTCCGTATTGGTCCCTGTAGAGCAGGTGACAAAATACAGCTCCTTTATTCATATATTCTTGGAGTTTGGTCCAGCCAACATCGGAGAAATTTTTCCAAGTAATTTTAATATTTGTTTTATATTTTTTATTGAACCAAGCAACAGCTGTTTCAATTCCTGCGTGTCCAGTTCCAGCTGAGGTGGTGCCTGCAACACTTGCTATTGTTGATTCAGCAACTTGAATACCTGTTAAGCGATAGAAGCATTGTTGTAAACTATTACAAGCACAGTAATAACCTGTACATTGCCCCATACCAGAACAACCTTGTGATGTTAAATAAGGTTTTAAAGTGCTACTAGTTGTTGTGGTAGTTGATGTTGATGCAGATGATGTTCCAGCTTTAAAGGCGTTTGAATCATATAAACAATAATTTGGCAATTGCTTATTGTTCTTATAGAAAACCAATATTTTTGCTACACAATAAGTAAATAAATCAATATCAACTTTCTTTTTACTTTTCACACTTGTGACAAAATTTGGAATTTGTCCATTTTTTATTATATAGTTATGAACCCTTTTTGCTTGGTCCATATAGTCATCTTTTAATACATTTTCGTTAATACTATCTCCAGTTGCATTTGCACACCATTTATATGTATTAGCATTACAATTAGAGTTAAGATTTAATAAACAATATGTTAAAATATCTTGTATTTCATTCCAAGTAAATTCTACCCCATCATAAGTAGCCTTTGGTAAATATTTTTTATTTTTTTCTACATATGATTTGACGTCCTGTGCCATTTTATAAATATTTGCATTAGATATATATTTAGTCATTTTTTTATCTCCATTAAAATTCACTTCAGGACACATTCCATATCTAAATAAAACAATACCTTTAGCTCCGTTATCTAAACAAGTTTTAGCATCATTTTTTACCTCATCAGATGATAAAAGTGTTGTATCATTGTCAGATTTATATGTCTGTAACCCAGACCATATTGTTCCTTTAGAACTGAAATTTTTTGTTGTGGATGCTAACCATTCTGTTCCTGATTTATAGTTTCCTTTATATTGCATTGGAATAACAGCATCAACAATTTTCCCTAATTCATCTATATCTTGACCATAATATTTTTTGTTTTCATTTTCAGGCATAATAGCACAGGAAAGAAATGTTTTAGGGTTTTCATTACGCACCTCTCTAACAAAGCAAGTAATAGAATTAGCCCCCCATTCTGTTTTATATGCATCTCCTGGGTATCTTAAATAATCTAAATGAACACCTTTTATTCCAGTTAAATTTGCATATTTTTTAATTTCAGCTTTTTTAGTGCTTAAATCAGTTGTTGCTGGGTTATGCCATTCTCCATCATAAAAACATTGAACCCAAATATGTACACTAATATTATTATTTTGTGCTTTTTTAATCCACTCTAAAACTTTACTTTCACTATGTGCTGTAAAAGCATAGTAATTTAAAAAAATATCAGTTATTCCATTATTTTTTAAAGTTTCTAAGTTAACTTTATCCATATCTTTTCCGAAAATCCAATATCCATAATTTACCATTTTTTGTACCCCTATATTTTTCTATATATTTTTACATTTTTAAAGTAAGTTTTTGCATTTGCATTCGCTCTTAAACCGATTCTATTAAAATTAGTTACATCACCACTATTTGTTGTAGTATTTTCAGAATTTGAAATAGTACAGTAATTATTATTAATTTCAATTTTTAAATGATGCCACTCATTAACTGTCAATCTTAAACTATTTAATGAAAATGTAAGTATTTGTGTTGTACCAGTTGAAATTCTACCTAACTGTGAGCTTGCACTTTGGTCGGTCATTATATCAAATTCAATAACGATATTGCCGCTAATACTGATATATTGTAAAATGACAGCTGTTGAAGTTATAACTGAATATTCATCATATCTTGTTATATTGCTTGTACTTATCCAAATATTATCATTATGACTTGAGAGCGTACCTTTGTCATATTTAATATAATCAAAGAAATTTATTTGTTCTGATGCTTCACCATTATATTCTGCGTGTATTGTACATTCTCCTAAACCTGCTCCAAGTAATGTTGTTGATGCAATACCCCAATCATCAGTAGATACAGAATCAATTAAAGTATTTCCATTTAAATAAAAATCAACTGTTTCATATTTTTCGCTTAATAACTTATTATTATCCAATGGAATTGCTATAATCCAAAGTGTATTTCCTGTTTGAGTAATATTATCATTTGTTTTTATGAATAACCCATTTTTAAAATTATTTATATCCAATATTTTATCAGCAAGGGTTAATGCTCCATCATTAAAAGAAGCAGAAACACCCATATTATTTAGGTTTGATACAATACGATTACCAAAAGTTTGTATTTTTTCAATATGAGAAGTCATTTTAACTCACCAACCAATCGTCAATATCCCCAATAATATTATCAATATAAGTATAAACCCCGCCACTTGTAACTAATTTATTACTATTGTTCGTAGGGGTTGTATCAATTACATTTGAGCTATTTAGTTTATTTAATTCTATTGTATTATCAGCAATTTTCCCATTAGTAATTCCGTTATCTTTAATACTAAATACATTATTAGAATTTTGTAAGGTTGCATTATCCGCATTATAAGTAATATCTTTTTTAACCCAAGGTGTCCATTCACTACTTTCATATGTTGCAGCACCTAATTTTATTTCATAGTATTTTCTAATAAAAATCTCATTGTCTTCGCTTATTAAAATTTGTTTTGTACTTTCATATGTACGAGGTATATTTCCTTGCATCTCTTTTAATTGTCTATTGTTATTTAAAACAATTAATATATATCCAACTGATACAACAGAAGTTGGTAATTCTGATTGGTTTGCATTATAGTATCCACAGCAATATATTCCTTCTGTCTTATAATCATTTAGAGAATCATTAGCTAAAATATTATCACTTGTAAAATAATTTGTAATATTTGTTTTTGTATGAGTGTGACTTTGTGGAGCAAAAGTTGTAGGAACATTTTGAATTTTTGAATAATCAACAGTATGTACATGGTCTGCTCTAGAATAATAACCATTATCTGTTCCAGCAGATAAAGAATCTCCAATAGCCTGCGGAACTCCGCCTGCCTGTGAATGTCCTTTTTGAGAGGAAGTAGCTGTTATATTAGCATGATTGGTAATTAATTGCTTAATTTGATTTGCTAGTGCTTGAATTTTTGAATTTGTCATATTCTACCTCATTGATATGGATATAGCAAACATAAACCGATTGTAAACTGTTGACCTTCTGTTAAACTATCAGCCTTTACAGCTATACTAGTATGAGTAAACCAAACTTTTAAATTATTAGGATTATTAAATACTATAGGACCATAATTTCCTATAATATATTTAGGAGAACATTCATTAAACTGATGTAATTTAGTTATATAACTATTTTTAGTAAAAGTACCATCAATATATATATATGCCATTTTTAAAGCTGTATTTTTATATAAAGAACAATTGTCAGAATTAATATTTACTTCTTCCCATATATTGTTATCTTGTTCAATATTAGGGTTTGATATAGAAGTGTCATCATTTCTATATGGATAAAGACAAAAACTCTGTAGTACTTCTATTGTTTGTCCTAAATCATTTATATTTTTTAATTCTGCATAAATTTTTCCATCATTCTCTAATGAAACATTTACTTTATCATTTAAACCATCATATCTTATACATATAAATTCATTTTCTATTTCTGATACAGGCTTACATTCATCTATAGTATCTATAACCATTTTTTTTTCTGTAAAAGTTACATCTCGACTATATATGTCTATGTGTGCTAATTTTAAAAATTCATTTTTTACTATACGATATCTACGACCGTCAGGGTCTATCATATCCCACGTATTTTTTATTATATTATCTGGTAGGTTACTTAAATCATTATAAGAACCAGTTGTAGCAACTGTAGCTAAAGATGAAAGTTTAGCAATATTTGCGTTATCGCTTAAATTTGATGAAGATATAGAACTTTCAAGTTTCTCGAAAGATAATCCACAAAAATAATTATTATTTGTTTTAGCTGTTCTGAATTGTACTTTTTTATCAACATTAATACTCTCATTTGAAGCAGGATTAGGATTAATTTCCCAAACAATTGAATATTTTCTCCAATTAGATGATAAATCTATATTTACTTGTCCATAATTATAATTACTATCATTTGGAGTTATATTTTCCCCTGATACATTAATAGTTTTTACTTTTATAAAACCACTATCTCCTCCAAAATAAATATTTACTTTTGGACCACCTTTAGCCCAAAAATTTAAAATATATTTATCACCTGGTTGAAATGTATTTTTAGGTATGGTATATGCAATATCTACATTTCCAGTTCCAGATGTATTATTTACTTGTCTAATTGCATAATTATTATAATATTCTCCTGTTAATGTTCCAGCATCTGTATTAGTAAAACTTCTTGAATTGGGAATTAAATTTATTCCTACATAATCTTTCAAAGGATTAATTAAATTATCATTTTCTTCTTTTGTATAAAACCATTTTTTTGTTAAAGCTTTTAAGTTTGTATATATTTTTTTTAAATTAACTGGAGTATTTTCTTCTACCATTTTAATCACCTGATTCCCAGTCATAATTATCATAATTATTAACAATAAATTCCAAAGAATCCCCTACAAGAGAATTTAAAGCGCCTGTTATGGTTCTGTTTTCAACTGGATTAGTAGAACTTTCATCTAAACTAGAATCTACAATTGTTTGATTAGCTCCATCTGCAATTCCTGCTAATTTATCTTTTTCATCTGTAGTATAATCGTTAGTAGATAATCCTTTTCCAGTTACTTTATCTACTTTATTTGCTAAAGCTGTATTATCAGCTTTATTTTGTCCATCAATTCTTATCCAAGAATACCATACACCTGCGCCACTATTTTGATTACTATCATAGTGCCTATACCATATTTCTAATGTAGTTCCAATTCTATAAAATGTTTGACTATAAAATCTATCATTATTTTTGTATAATTGTTGTGTTATTAATAATCCACCATATTTTTTACCATTTTCGCCATTAGGACAATTTATTCTGTCAGAAGTGGCAGAATTTGATATATGTGTGATAGATTGAGTTTTTGTTTCTACAGGGGAAATATTGTAATCAAAAGTAGTATTACTAGCTGGAATTACCTCATCAATTTTAATATCTTTTAAATAAGGGTCTGATGTATTAGTAATATGCCCCTCTGAATCAAAAGTTAATGATTTTAAAGCTGCTGATGATTGAGGTGTTACAGAATTACTATGGTTTAATGTTGTTCCACTTTTACTTAATCCAGTTCCACTATTTAATATTATTTCATCATTTTTATTTATTAAGGGTATTTTTTGCCATTCTTGCCATTGATTATTTACTCTACTTCGTGTCCAATTTTCTATACCATCACATGTGTATATATTTTGAATAAGATATGTATTTGCTGATTCTGCATAATATACATCTAAGAAAAATGCTTTATTTGGAGAAGTCCATGGTGTACCTAAAATTGTGTAAGCAGTATTAGTATCGCATAACCACCAACCTGTTGTTAAATAATCATAATCTAAATTTGTTGAACTTGTTATTAATTTCCATGTATGATTACTGTGAGTATGATTCCCTCGTGCTAATTGATTACTATTTGTACCTACAACACTTGTATTTATGTGTTGTCCGGTAATCGCTGCTTGAGCGATTTTATCAGATGTAACTGCACCATCAACTATTTTTGCTGTTGTTACTGTGTTGTCTGTTGGAGTCATTGTTGTTGGGAAATCACTAATCTTATTTTTAGTAATAGTATTACTTGCTTGTAATGTTCCTCCAGTTCCAGTAGTAATTATTTTCCCTTCATCTTCACCTATTTTTCCATTGTTAGTTATGTTACCATGTGAATGACTTGTTGGTGTACGAGCATTTGTTAATCTTGAATCAGTTGTATTTACTTTACCATCAAGGAGACCATCTATGTAAGTACTTGTGTAATAATTATCAATATCAAACTCAAGACTATCGATTTGTTCCCATGTGTTATTTACATAAATCCATATATCATATGTATTACCAGTTAAATTTTCGTCATTTGCAACTAAATAGAATTTGTTTCCTTTAGGTGATGAAACATTAGGATAACCAGTTGTAGTGTTTTTTGTTGCGATTTCAAATAAAGAAACATTACTGACACCATTGACGATGGCTTGGTTGATTGCATTTGTATTCATAGTGTCTGTTTTTGCATAAACATCACTACTATTTGCTTTTAAACCTAATTGAGTATTAATACTATTGTTAATAGTTTTCTGTGTAGCATTCGCACTTGAACCAATATTAGCATAAGCACTTGTGTCTTTTATATCACCAGTATTAACAGAACTTGTGCCACTAATATGACCAGTATTATCAACAGTTATCTTATATAATCCACTTGTTTTACTTGTATATGATGGGTGAACATATTTATTCGCTTCTGTTTCGATACCGTCTAATTTTGCTTTATCAGTATCTAACAATAATCCTTTTCCTTCTTCTGTGTTGACTTTTGTACCTAAAGCTGTATTGATAGCTGTATTAATAGCTTGTTGAGTTGCCCAATTTCCTGCGGAATCTTTTTGAGGATTAATATTATCGTAATTAGAATAATTATAATCACGAACTTTAGCTGCTCCATCACTTATTGGAATTTTAGAATCAAATAAAGTTCTAAGGGTTGTATCGCTAACAGGTAAACCAGTAGTTTCTCCAACATCTTCTGCAATTGAAGATTGAATTTCTGATTTTTTTACAACATCACTTATATCAACAGTAACCGTATCATTTGTAATTTCAACATCTCCTCCAAGAGCTTCAATTATCTTATTAACTTTTTCATCACTTGCTCTTTCGTTTAATGCATTGAAAATTGCTCCACCTTTAACTAAAAAATCAGAATTTTCATATATAGCATCTTCAGCAATATTAGAAATAGTTAAAATATTATCAGGTATTCCTGCTAATTTCGTTTTTTCAGCGGTTGTATAATCATTTGAAGATAATCCTTTACCATCAACTTTGTCAACTTTAGTGTTTAATGCTGTATATACTCCACCACTAGTAATCACACTTGTACTATTTGATGATGGTTGTGTTGCTTTATCGGTAATTTGTGAGCTAGTATGAGTATGAGTAGTGGGGTTAAATTGAGATGGTATATTTTTTAAATCATTATAAGAGCCACTTGTTGCCACAAGAGATAAATCTGCAGTATTGGCTTTTCCACTTATATCTTGATGGGTAACTTTATTTAATGGTAATTTATCTAGTGTTTTTATTTTATTATTACTGTCGGTAATAAGAATTTTATTTAAAGTATCATTAGAAAGAATATCAGTATTAATTGTACCCCCATCAAGTATATTTCCATGATTATGTTGTTTTAAAGCAAAAAAATTCCCTATTAACTGCTTTAAATCAAAAGTTTCTATTTTTGACATATGTTTATGTGTTTGTTCTAATCTATATATTGTAGATAAAAGCTAAAAAAAAAGAAAAAGAAGAATAGAGAAACTATTCTCCGCCACTTTGTGATACTGGTGTTAAAGCTGTGGTTAAATCTTCAATATAGGATTCAATTTCTGAATCTACATTTGATAGAGTTAATAAAGTAGCTTTAAAATCACTATCAATTTTATTTGCTGTAACAGCGCCATCATTGATTTTTGCAGTAGTTACAGCGCTATCATTGATTTTTGCAGTTGTAACTGCTGAGTCTTTAATTTGAGTTGTGTCTACACCGCTAGATTTGATAGCAAATTGACCATTAGTTAATGTTAATGTAGAGTCATCAGCTGTATAAGTTGTATCTTCTACTAAATCTTTAACATTAATGTACATATGTTCATCTGTACCAGAGCCACTTTTTGCGTTAACAACAAAATCAATATATTTGTCACCTGCGGTATATCCTGCTCCTAATGTAGATAAATCTCCAGCTGTTGCTGTTTTTACTTCACCAGATTTGACTAAATAATCTAATGGAATATTAATTTTTGTAGATAAATCTGTTCCACCTTGAGCAATTACATAAGTAGCTGCA
>JAEEGL016485942.1_pt1 | contig 14357 bp, 8 predicted proteins | sample 9134231 | NCBI WGS metagenome assembly JAEEGL01 (sample SAMN16246548, study PRJNA631951) | gut metagenome | biome: gut microbiome; feature: rumen; material: fiber-attached | host: Bos | place: Iran: Karaj | collected 2018-10
CATCAAATGACCGATACCACCCCCGAATCCGGAGAAAACGGGTATGCCGAGAGCACCGAGTAAAATATATATGAAAAAGGCGATCGTCCCGTTTCTTCCGCCGATAAATTCAAGGCCGAAGAATATTGCAAACGTCTGCAGCGTAAACGGTACGCCGATAAGCGGTATCTGTATCGTTATCCACGAACAGACTGTAATCAGGGCGCTCATTATCGCGATCCTGACAATATCTGATATTGAAAACAGTTTTTTGCTCATTGTCAGTTCAATTCCTTATCGATTGCATATCTTATGATCTTTCTCGAAGTGTTTTTCGGGAACTCTGTACTTCTGATCCGTATGACGTTTACTTTTTTGAATGATACGTTCTTTTCGTTGATCTTTCTGACTTCATTTTCAAAATACTTCTGAACGTCGTCAATTCCACGTTCGGAAAGAGATTCCGTGTCAGGAAAGATCTCGGCGACTATGACGTCTTCGCCGGGAGAACTCTTTCTCTTCCCCGCATATACTACGACTTCATTTACGCCGTATACTTCGGATATGTCAGACTCGATCTCCTCGGGATAAACGTTTTTTCCGTTTGAAAGAATAATGAGATTCTTCTTTCTTCCCGTTATGAATATCCAGTTAACACCGTCGTACTTTTCGATCCTTCCTATATCTCCGGTATGGAAAAAACCGTCCTCGTCGATGACGTCCGCTGTCGCGGCCTCATCCTTATAGTAACCGATCATTACGTTTGGCCCCCGGAAAGCGATCTCTCCCTCTCCGTTCTTATCGCGATCGACGATCTTCACCTCTCCGCCGGGAATAACCATCCCGACGGATCCGGGGATCCTTTGTTCATTTCTGTTGCCGGAAATGACAGGCGAACACTCTGTTATTCCGTATCCGTTGAGGATCGTGATCCCGACGCTGTCAAAAAAGTCTATTATCTTCTGCGAGAGCGGAGCGCCGCCGCAGATTATAAGTTCAAGCTCTCCTCCGAATTTTTCGAGGATGGTTTTAAAGAACACCTTTCTCAGATCGATACCGCGTCTCCTCAGAGCATCTGACCTCTTTATCAGGCTGAAGAGCATTTTATCCTTGCCGTCTTTTTCGGCGCCTGCTATGATCTTTCTGTAGAAAGTCTCAACATATAGCGGAACAAGGAGCATATGCTTCGGCTTAAAGTCGTTAATTTCTTTTGTAATATATCTGTTTCCTGCGGAGAAACATATCTCGACACCCTGTGCATAGTTCCCCAGGATATTGGCGGTCAGTCCGAACGTATGATGAAGAGGAAGAACGCTCATCGTCCTGTCGGTCAGTTTGAAAAGCCTGATGCCGTTAATGATATCGGAACAGATATTCTTTTGAGACAGCATGACGCCCTTGCCCTTACCGGTAGTGCCCGACGTAAAGAATATAGCCGAAAGCGCCTCAGGATCGATAGCTGTTTCAAAATAGGATCTGTCGCCGTACATGAATTTATCGGCGCCGTCGGATCTCAATGAACCGATGGAAACAGCGCCTTCCGGGATCGAAACGCTTTTCGGGAAATAACCCATCTTAACAAAAAGCTTGATTGATCTGACTTTCTTTTTAACGAAGCACATCTTTTCCGAAACTAAGGATGAAAAGAACACTCCGTCGCACTTTGATTTTTTCAGCATGTCGGATATTTCCTCGGCGGACAGTTCTGCGTCGATAGGAAGAGCAACTGCAGAAATACACATCAAAGACAAGAAAGCGAGCACCCACTCGTGCGAGCTCTTCGAAATGATTGCTATCCTCTTTCCGGAGTAACCGCGGGAGATGAGTTCGGTGGAAAGCGCTCTGATATATTCGGAGCACTCGTAATAGTCCATGCTGTATAATCTATCGTCTTTGGGATTGATCTTCCATGTGAGGGCATCATTATCCGGATAGTCCCGTCTGCACATCTCGACCATTTCCCTTATATCTTTAAACGATACAGTATCGTATAATGGATAACTCTTTTTTCTGTTTTTGTATGGCATCTTTCGACCTCCTCATAACAGACTTCTTATAACAATATATCTAAGTCTACATCAAATATGTATTTCATTGCTTAAAGCATTGTAACTTTTTTGTGTTATAAAGGTAAGCAGTTTTTACATCACTTCCGTTCATTGACAAAACAATTGATATATGCAATAATTGATCAGAAAAACGAAAGGAGAACCGCTATGATCGAAGTAGGAATGACCGCGCCGGATTTCAAACTCGCGGACAAAAACGGAAAAGATATATCGCTCTCTGATTTCAGAGGTAAGCGAGTCGTCCTATACTTTTATCCAAAGGACAATACGCCCGGTTGCACAAGGCAAGCGTGCGCCTTCGCAGGCCTTTATAACGAATTCAAGAAAAAAGACGTCGAAGTTATCGGCATCAGCCGTGACAGTGCCGCTTCTCACCTGAAATTTGCCGAAAAGTACTCTCTTCCTTTCGTCATACTCGCCGATCCCGAACTTGAAGCTATTAAAGCTTACGGCGTTTGGCAGGAAAAGAAAATGTACGGAAAGACGACCATGGGTGTCGTCCGCACGACCTTCATAATCAGCCCCGACGGCTTGATCGAAAAGATAATGAACACAGTAAAACCGGACACGAACGCCGCCGAAATACTCGCGGAGCTGTAAATAACAAAAAGCAAGGAGAATATTCAATCTCCTGACAAAAGATACCCGAATCTCTTGCAGATAAACTGAAATACGCACTTTCTTATCAGACAGATGACGGAATAATCAGTTATCTGAAAAAGATCGACGACAAAGAGATCGAACAGATCTTGGATAAACCAAAACACCTTATTCGGTATCTTGTTAAAGAGTATTATAAAAAGCTCTGATATTTAATTACAGCTGTGCGGGATTAAACCCCGCACAGCTGTTATTTATTGCATTTTATCCATATACTATAATTATCATCAATAAAAAGTCGAAAGCAAGTATATAATTCTCTGATGTGCAAATAATAGGTTTGTATTATTAATACAAAGGAGATATTTATTATGAAAGCAACGGGAATTGTCAGACGGATCGACGATCTCGGGAGAGTCGTCATTCCGAAGGAAATAAGAAGAACGATGCACATCAGAGAGGGCGACCCGCTGGAGATATATACGGATCGCGAAGGCGAAGTAATATTTAAAAAGTATTCACCTATCGGAGAGATGCAGACTTTCTCAGCGCAGTATGCGGAAACGCTCTATAAAACATGCTCGCTCGCTGTCGTTATATGTGACAGAGATGCCGTCACCGCTTGCGCGGGGATCCCGAAAAAGGAGTACACGGACCGGAAGATCTCATCGGAGCTTGACAGGATCATAGAAAACCGCTCTCTCTATCAGGCGAACGGTCATGAAGACGTTTTCGTAGTTGACGGAGGAGCGGCGAAAGTCAGCTGTGCCATGCCGATTATAACGGACGGCGACGTGACAGGGTGCGTCGTTTCTGTAGTCACTGATAATACTTCTCAGAATATTTCAAAAGACGTCGAAACGAAGCTTGTTCAAACCGCAGCAAGCTTTCTCGGCAGACAGCTTGAAGAATAAAAAAATTCGACCGGCAAAGTGTCGGTCGAATCTTTTATTCTGTTTTACTTTTCTGAAGACTTTTAAAATATGACGATCCGTCGGAGCGGTTTACGACAAGCGCTCTATATACGGGAGACGTGATATCGCCGAGAGAACAGGTGAACGTCATTCTGCAGGTCTTATCGGTTTTCTCACACGAGATCACGTTGACCCGGATACGGCTTTCGACGGGAACGGTGACGGCGGTATAAGCTTCGGATTTTTCAAGGTAAACGAACAGCTCGCTTGTCCTGTGGGATACTTTCGCATTCCCTCCGAAATATGTATATACGCAATCTTCAAAATCTTTACAGGGAATGACGGTTATGAATCTGAGTTCCGGGTACTCTTCCTCGGTTTTTTCGATAAGCTCGGTGTTGCCCATATACTTTGCAAATCCCGTGCAGAGCATATAGTTGAGGATCGCGTCACGGCATCCGTCGACAGCTTCTCCGGGAGAATCGAATTCGGGAAGAACGGGATTGTTTACAGTCAAAAGTTTGATCATTTCGGAGATCTTAAGCGCTTCTTCACTGTCGGCTGTAAGAGTCTCTTTTACAGGTTCATTCTCGTAATCATAAGTGTCGAATCCCATTGCCGAAAGAAGCGCGTCGCCGAGAGAACAGGAAGATAAAAACATAACGGACAGAATCAGTGATACTGCAAGAATTACCCGTTTCTTCATAATTATCCTCCTTTGACGTTTTATTTTTTAAACGAATTTACCGCAGAGACGATCTGCGAATACATATATAAAGATCCCGTACAAAGAACAGGTACATCGTCTTTTACCGCCTGTTGAAGAGCCATACGAACGCCGTCGTCAACAGTTTCGCACGGTACTGCTTCAACGCCTTTTCCACGGTAGACTTCGGCGAGAAGCTTTGAAGACATGGCACGGGGATTATCCGGAGTTACAGTATATACTATACTTGAAACGGAGGCTAGAGAATCAGCAATAGCGCCGTAGTTTTTATCTGCCATGACGCCGGTAACGAGGATAGCCTTCCGATCCGGAAACAACGTTTTGAACGTTTTTGCTGTGTATTCAGCTCCGTTCGGATTGTGCGCGCCGTCAAAAATTACCGCGGGAGATTTCGAGATCATCTCAAATCTGCCGATCCATTTCACAGAAGAAATACCTTTTTCTATCGCATCATCAGTTATATTATAACCGCGCTTCCTTAAAATTTCAATAGCTCTGATGGCTGTACGAAGATTGATACGCTGATATTCGCCGCAAAGAGGAAGCGTCATCCTTCTGCCCGAATATGTAAACTCAAGTCCTGACGCTGTCAAATCATCATCGGTAACTGCCGAATCGGTATAACTGTATATCGGAACTTTTGCTTTTTTGCATCTGCCTTTAAGATATTTTTTGACGTTTGCGGAAATATCTCCCGTGACAAGAGGGGCTCTCTTTATTATCCCCGCCTTTTCGTATGCTATGTCAAGTTCGTCCCCGCCGAGTATCTTTGTGTGGTCGAGCGCGATATTCGTTATTACCGAAAGCTCTGTGTCTCGAACAGCGTTGGTTGAATCGAGACGCCCGCCCATCCCGCATTCAAGGACTGCGACGTCGCATTTTTTATCTGCAAAGTATACGAACGCCATGGCGGTGAGAAGTTCAAACTCTGTCGGACTGTCCTTCATCTTTTCAGCCTGTTCCCGTACAGTTCCCGCGACCCGGCAAAAATCGTCTCGGCTCATTTCAACGCCGTTCACCGAGAATCTCTCCGTATAGTCGATCAGATGAGGCGAGGTGAACGTCCCGGTTTTATAGCCTGCGGAGCTGAGTACGGAAGAAATGATAGCAGATACGGAGCCCTTTCCGTTCGTTCCGGCAATATGTATATACTTTACTTTTTCCTCGGGATGACCGAGCAAATCGCACAGTTCCGTGATCCGATCCAGCCCGGGGACCGACCCTTTCCATGACACGCTCTCTATGAACGACACGGCGTCCGAATAATTCATGGCGTATTTTATTCGTTTGTCTGTATTGGAGATTTCGGCACGCGTAAAACTTCCGAGCATGTTTTTCCGGATGACTCTGTTTTTCATAAGAAGCACGCAAAGATAAGATTCGACAATTCCCGTTACGGTGTAGATAAGCGTTCTGCTTGGAATGAGAACTTCGTACGCCATTCCGTATACAGTATGAAGCGCAAAAGTCTTGATCGCCATAGAGCACACTACGTGTGAGATCATACCGGAAATGATGACGTAAGGCGTCTTATCTTTTCTGAAAACGTATCTTGTAAGGGTTCCCGGGATCACGCCCATCAGGAAAGCGGCTACTGTGATCAGAGGGATGATGGAATACCCTCTTAGTACGCATCCGAGAAGGTCCGCTACAAGTCCGCAGGCTCCGCCGTATATCGGACCGAACATAAACGACGCGAGCATGATCGGTAGATTTTCAAAGCTGATCCTGATCGAATCGCCAATCGGTATCTGAAGAAATTTTCCGAGAACTATCGACATCGCGGCGAATATCGCCGTGATGATCAGAGCTCTCAGTTTTTTGCTTTTCACGTAAAAACACCTCCTCGCGAGTTGATCCCAAAATTATCAAACGCGGGAGGCGTATGCCAGCACACATATGACAGCGGGATGCGGTGTGCTTGCTGCAGCGTTAAACGGAAAAGACCGTTTCGCTTTCGTCCGGACGACAACTCCCCGTTCATCCGGCACACAGGTTGATACCACACATGCACACCTACTCTGTATGGAAACAGTATACTACTCTTTCATGGAAAATGCAATAGCTAATAAAAAATTGTCGCCCGCAAAATGCGGGCGATTTTTCTTATCCCATTATTACTTTTACGCTGTGGATCGCACCGGTGCCGCTCGATCTAAGAACCCCGTCTACGGGAGAACCGTCGCACACGATCGACTTAACTCCCTTTTCGGCGTGTGCTCTGTTGTCGACTTCTATTACGAAAGTGTCGCCTCTGAAACGCCGCGTTACAGTGAAGGCAGTAAGCGTATCCGGAATACACGGGTCGATCTTCAATCCGTCGTAATCAGGCATAACTCCGAGGATATAGCGCGAGACGTTCCAGAACGTCCACGCCGCGGTCCCGGTCAGCCATGAATTCTTTGCCTCGCCGTGATTGACGGCGTCGCGACCGGCTATCATCTGAGAATACACGTAAGGTTCCGTGCGGTGTATCTCGCTTATATCTTCAAGATAAGCGGGACACGTTTTTCGGTAGACCTCGAACGCGCGGTTGCCGCGCCCGATGACAGTTTCCGCGATCGAAATCCACGGGTTGTTGTGGCAGAAGATACCCGCGTTCTCCTTATATCCGGGCGGATACGAGGAGATCTCTCCGAGTTCAAGGTGATATCTCGTATATGCGGGTTGATTGAGAACTATTCCGTACTTAGTATCAAGCTTTTCTTTGACAGAGTCAAGGGCGCGTTTGGCGAGTCCCTCTTTTACTCCGATACCGGCCATTACGCAAAAGCCCTGAGGTTCTATAAATATCTTGCCCTCGTCGCATTCGTCAGATCCGATCTTTTCACCGAAGGCGTCGTAAGCGCGAAGGAACCACGCGCCGTCCCAGCCGTATTTCAGCACGGAATCGTACATTTTGTCCGCTTCGGTCTTTGCTCTTTCAGCTTCGGCTGTGTTGCCGCACCGCCTGCACAGTTCAATATAGTCAGGCGCTACCGCAACGAACATGCCTGCGATGAAAACAGATTCCGCGACGTCTCCGGACTCTCTGTTCGAGGCCGTCTGGAAAGACTGTCCGGGGGTGTCGGAGAAACAGTTGAGATTGAGGCAGTCGTTCCAGTCTGCGTGACCTATCAGAGGAAGTCCGTGAGGTCCGAGGTTATTCGGAACGTGGTCGAAGGAACGTTTCAGATGCTCCATCATCGTCGCGGTGTTACTCTCGTCGTTGTCAAACGGTACCTGCTCGTCGAGGATAGACAAGTCTCCCGTTTCCTTCACGTACGCCGCAACTCCGAAGATCAGCCACAGCGGATCGTCATTGAATCCGGATCCGACGTCAGTATTTCCCTTCTTTGTGAGAGGCTGATACTGGTGGTATGCGGAACCGTCCGCCATCTGCGTTGACGCTATGTCGACAAGTCTCTCCCTCGCACGTTCGGGTATGAGATGAACGAACCCGAGAAGATCCTGAGACGAATCGCGGAAGCCCATGCCGCGTCCGATACCGGACTCAAAATATGACGCGCTTCTCGACATATTAAATGTGACCATGCACTGGTACTGGTTCCATATATTGACCATGCGGTCGAGCTTTTCATCTGCGCTCTCAACGCTGTAAGTCGAAAGCAGCTTTTCCCAGTAAGCTTTCAGCTTTTCCATCTCGGACTCAAACTGCTCGTCCGTTCTGAACTTGGAAAGGATCGCCTCTGCAGGTCTCTTGTTTATTACGTCCTGAGCCTCCCACTTGTCGTCCTTCGGGTTCTCGCAGTAGCCGAGCACAAAGATATAGCTCTTGCGCTCACCGGGCTCGAGATGTGCCTTTATATGGTGTGAACCGATGGGAGCCCATCCGCTTGCGATCTTGTTGCGGCTTCGGTTCTCATAGACGGCGTCAGGACTGTCGAAGCCGTTGTAAAGCCCCATAAAAGTCTCGCGGTCTGTATCAAATCCGGCGATGTCCGCATTGACCGAAAAGACGGCATAGTGGTTTCTTCTCTCGCGGTACTCGGTCTTATGATAGATTGCAGAACCTATAACCTCGACCTCGCCTATCGAATAGTTTCTCTGAAAGTTCGTCTGATCGTCAAGCGCGTTCCAGAGGCAAAACTCAACGAATGAATAGAGGTCGACGTCCTTTGCGGATCCCGAAACGTTTTCAAGTACGACGCGGTGCGCTTCGCACGGAGTACCGACGGGTACCATGGCGGTATCGCTGCACTTAAGTCCTCCGCGCTCACCTGTTATCACCGTGTAACCGAGTCCGTGTCTGCACTCGTAGGAATCGAGCTTCGCCTTTACGGGCATCCATCCGGGGCACCATACGTCGCCTCCGTCATTGATGTAAAAATATCTGCCGCCGCCGTCTGTCGGAACGTTATTGTATCTGTACCTTGTTATTCTGAGCATCCTCGCGTCGCGGTAAAAACAGTAGCCGCCGCCGCTGTTGGAGATCAGCGAAAAGAAATCCTCGCTCCCCAGATAGTTTATCCACGGGTAAGGCGTATCCGGTCTGGTTATAACGTATTCTTTCGCTCTGTCGTCAAAATAGCCGTATTTCATACTCAAAACCTCTCAGGTCGCATCATTAATACTATTATAAACGATATTATTGATTAAATCAAGATAATTAAATACTTTTAGGCGATCAAATATAAAACGGCGGACGAAAATCGTCCGCCGTTATATTTTTAATTGTTCAGGAAGCTGCGCCGGAAATCAGTCTTCTCAATGCGGGTATATCCTTGAGTGAGATAGTTCCGTCGCCGTCGATGTCACTGTTTGCGGCAACGATATCATCGAGCGTTACGGATCCGGCTTTATACTTCTTGAGAAGCGTCAGGTCCTTGAGGTTGACCGCTCCGTCGCCGTTCACGTCGCCGATGAGGACGTCGGATATAGGATCTATAACGGTAACGTCAGTTACGGCGTCACAGTAGATACAGTGATGAGACTTCTGACCGGGAGTCGTCGTTGTAGGCTCGACGTCTACCGTCCACTCGTCGGAGAACGTGTGTCCGTTTGCGGGAATGGATTCAGTCTCATAATAATCGCATCTGCTGCAGTATCTCGCTCTCGTTCCGCCCTCCGTGCAGGTCGGCTGTGAAATGACTGTCCATTCACCGAGGTCATGTCCGAGAGGTTCTGCGTAGCTTGACGATATGATCTGATTGCAGACTGTACATCTGATGGTCATCAGTCCGCTTTCGGTACACGTGGGAGCTATCGTTACGGGTTCTCCCGGAGTGTGTCCGTTCGCGGGGATCGTTGCAGTTTCAACGACAGTTCCGCAGACGGTACAGGTCTTCACTTTCACGCCTGTTCCGGTACAGGTAGGCTCCACTGTCGTCGTCCACTCTGCGGAAGGAGTATGCCCTGTTGCAGGGATGGACGCCGTATCAACTACCGCTCCGCAGACCGTACATGTTTTGATCTTTGTTCCAGCAGCGGTACACGTAGCCGGAAGAGACGTCGTCCATTCAGCGGACGGGGTGTGACCATTCGCGGGGATAGACTCTGTGTCGAGTACCGCGCCGCAGTCGGAACAGATAAGAGATCTCGTACCTGTTTCCGTACAAGTCGGAGCAGTCGTCACAGACCAGGACGTATTTGCATGGATGCAGTTTACGACGGTCAGCTCAGCGTCGTAGCAATTTATCGATACGTCGTTCATTGCCGCGTCGATCGCGTCGTCGCAGAAGACGTGGATCGTATATTCGCCCGTTACGCCGTCGGGTATCGAGAACGTAACAGTCGCAAGTTTTCCGTTTGCCGTAACGTTGCTGAACGCATCTGCCTCAAAGTAAATGCACGTAGCGCGGATTCCCTGCTCAGTTATCCCCTCTGCGCTGAATATGGGCGATGCTATCGGATTGGTGTAAGGATCGATATTGTAATCGCCTATCTCGATCGACTCGGTCGAGAAAATATTACCGTTTTCAACGGAAGATACGGATATATCGTCCGAGTAGTAAACGAATATGCGCGCGCCCCAGATACCCGTGTTGTTTTCGAGGTAGAGATCAAAGCTTGCGCTTCCCCCGGTTGTTGCGGTAACGTCGGACGCATATACGTTGATCCTCTGCGTCGGACGAAGTATCTCGGACTCAAGTACGATGTTGCACCTCGTGCAGTACTTCACTCTTTCTCCTTCGTTAACGCCCGGCTGTACCGTAACTACCCAGCCGCCCGCACTGTGTCCGAGGGGAGCGATAACTTCGCGTTCAACGATCCTGCCGCAGATTGTGCACGTTTTGACTCTCAGTCCGCTCTCCGTGCACGTTGCCGCATCGGAAGTCGTCCATCCGCCGGGAACGTGGTCGCATACGATTATGGGCTCGATGACCTCATCGGCGGATGCGAAGAGAACGTCGACGTCCTCGCCGTCGGCGTCAATGACGTTTGCCGGATCGGCGGCAAATCCGAAGTGATAAACTCCGTCGAGATCTGCGTCATATTTAAATACTACGGTAGCAAGGGTTCCGCTTGTATAGACGTTCGACAAGCTGTCTGATTCGTCGTAATAGCAGAGTGCAAGGACTCCGTTCGCGCTCTCGCCTGCCTCGGCAAATACAGCGGAAACTCTTGAGTCGCTTGCAACGTTGATATCCGTTGCTCCGATCGTGTCGCCTCCGTTGCCGAATACGCTGCCGTATTCAGCGGAGATGACCGTAAAGGCGGGATCGTAACTCAAATAGAATCCGAGCGCCCAGAGGCCGGGGTTGTTCGAGATCGCGACCGTCGCGGTGACAGTATTGTAATCCTCGTCGAACTCGACGGGCTCGGAGAATGAAACGCTGACGATCGCGTCGTTCAACGTGTAAGAAGCCGTATCTGCGACAGCGCCGCAGGTAAGGCAGTATTTGACCTTTGTTCCCGCGCTCGAAGCGGTTGCGGGAGTTGTGATCTTCCAGCTTCCAGGGATGTGTCCGGTTGCATTCAGAACGGTTCTCGACTGTTCATAACCGCACTCCATGCAGTAAACTCTCGTATAGCCGTCCGTCGTACAGCTTGGAAGGACAGTTTCCGAAGTCAGCGTATGTCCCTGCGCGGGGATGACTTCTTCTTCCGTTGCTCCGCAGACAGTACAACTTCTCGTTCTGATCCCTGTAGTCGTGCAGCCGGGCTGTACCGAAACAGTCCACTCGCCGAACGTGTGAGCGTTGCCGGACATTACGTAAATATATCCGTAATTCTTCGTCAGAGAAGACGATGAAACGAGATGAGCATTTGAAGCGGAATAGCGGTTGTTCGTATTGTCAAGATACAGCTTATACTGTATGCATCCGGAACCGAGCGTCGTCGCAGCTACGTTTCCGTCAGTTGTAACGTAAATATCCGCGCCGCAGTTGGAAGCGCCGCATGTGTTTGCGACAATCACACCGCCGGTCACATATATCGGTCTTGATGCGGTGGAAGTAACGGCAATGGCTCCTCCGAACTGTTTTGCCGTATTTCCCGTGATCGTACCACCGGACATATTGAACGCGCCGGTGCCGCCTGCAAATACGCCGCCGCCGCTGTAGCTTACTGTCGAGTTGCCGGAGATCTCGCCTCCGGTCATCGTGCAGACTCCGCCTTCAACAAGAATGCCGCCCGCACTTCCCTTTGCCGTGTTGTTCGTGATAGAGCCGCCGGACATCGTCATCGTTCCGATCGTATAGACGCCCGCTCCGTTGCAGTCAAGAGAGCTGGTGTCGATCGTTGCGGAGTTGCCGGAGATCTCGCCTGACGTCAGGTTGAAAGTACCGGTATTATACACACCGCCGCCGTTCTTCCACGAAGTGTTGCCCGATATAGCTCCTCCGTTCATGTTGAACGTGCCTGCGTTGTATACACCGCCGCCTCCGACTCCGTTATTGTTTGCGATGCTGTCGCTGATAGTACCGTCGAACATCGTAAACGTACCTGAAAGGATACCTACGGCTCCGACGTTACCGTCGCAGTATCTGATAATGCCGCCGTTCATATTGAACGCTCCGGAGAATACCGTGACAGCCGGTCCTACGTACTGAGCGCCGTTTGCGGTCGCATTGTGAACGTGCATATCCTGGATCACAGCGCCTGCGTTCATATTGAGCGTACCGCCCGAGACCGTGACACCGCCGCCGCTGACGACAGCATTTGCTCTGTTCGTTGTGAGAACGGTTCCCGAATTAAGATTCAGAGTAGCTCCGTTGTTGACGACTATGAGCGCGTTCGCAAGATCTGCAAGAGCCGTGCTCGTGCGGTTGCCGTTTACGGTAACGCCTGCAAGAGTAAGCGAACCGTTGACGATAAACACGTTGTCCGCGCTTGATGCGGCGCGTGTGATCGTCTTGCCTCCGTTAATCGTCACGCTGCCGTTGACCGTGATCGGGCCTGTTGCCGTAATATCGGCGCCGAGCGTAATAGTATCACCGCTCGATGCGGATGCGAGGGCGCTTGCAAGATCCGCCCACGTGCTGACCGTAGCTGCTGCAGACGCCGCGAAAGGTACAGCGGACAAGAGCATACAGGCAACTATGAGGATACTCAGCGTTTTTTTCAGATTGAGCTTCATATTCTGTATTCCTTTCAAATAATAATTATCAATATCATTCAAACGACGTGATCACACCTGCGACGAATTTTCTGATCAAGAGAGAATCCTTCGCGTTGATCTTTCCGTCCTCGTTGACGTCAGCTGCAATCAGCGCCGAATCCGTCTCAAGATCCAGAGCTCTTGCGATGTAGCGTCTGATCAACAGCATATCCGCCATATCGACAGTTTCGTTCCCGTTGAGATCTCCGAGCACGCAGACAGGCGGGATCTCGCAGTATTCGCTGTCTCCGCACACCGTACACGTATGGAACAGAGTTCCGGGATGAGACGTAGCGGGAGTGATGACCTCGCCCTCGTCCCAGGTATGTACCGCGCAGCTCGCGGGTTTTACGAGGATATGCCTCATTGTGCCGGAATATCCGCTTTCGGTTACATAAATGGGAGTTCTGCCGGTATATCCTTCATAATTGATATGGAAGTGACCGGTGAAGATCGCTTTTACGTTGCTGTTGGTAGTTGCCCATTCGTATATATACTTTGTAGCCGCGTTGTACGGATACTTTGTATTAGACGGGCTCGCCATCGTCTCATCGGTTCCCCAGGTCCTCTTTGCAAATGCGACAAGATCGCTGTTGTAAAAAGGTACGTGGCATAAGAGGATGACGGGCTTGTTCATCGGAACTATCGTATTTCTGATGAAATCAGCGATCGCGCTGTAGTAGATATAGTTTTCCGAATTGTCGATCGTCACGACGACGAACTCGCCGTAATCGCGGTAGGCGTACAGGTTATTGCCTCCCATGGCGTTTTTGAGAAGCGGTCTGAAATTATTTCTGCCTTCGGTGGTGAAATACTTTTGCGGATAAGTCCAGTCATGGTTGCCGAAGCAATACATCCTGTCTACCGAAGCATTCGTCACAAGATCCGTGATATACGAAACGTTCTCGGTCGACGGAAAATCGATTATATCTCCGCTGAGCCATACGCAGTCGATATCGTTCGCAGGGTCGTCCGCATAAGCGTACATAGCATTCAACGTATCGACCGCAGGATATCCGTTGGAGCCGTTTGCAGGCAGCGTAAAATGATTGTATCTCTGAATCGACTCCGAGTAATAATAACTCGAAGTGTTAGAAGAGACTACTACGCAATGAGAATCTGTGATATGAAGAAAGTTGTACCTTTCAGTCAGTCCGTCTATCTCAATCACGGTCTCTTCTATATCGTTTATGTAGTCGCCGTAGTCATACTCCCCTTCCGCCGTAGAAGGAATAGATACGATGAGGGGAAGAAGCATGAGGAGCGACAATGCTAATGATATTACTCTTTTCATAATCTAAATATATGCCTTATCTGTCTGAAATTCTCTGCTGATATAGCCAGTCGAATACCCACTGCTGCGAGTATACGTAGTCCCAGATGAAGTGATCGTAGCCGCCGAGCGCCGTGTATGAGCACTTGGTGCCTCCGGCAGCAATGATCGCGTCGTACATCTGCTTGGAACCTCTCGAAGGAACTATGTTATCCGCCGTGCCGTGGTAAGCTCTGATCGGCACGTCGAGAAG
>JAEEGL010150142.1_pt1 | contig 14356 bp, 10 predicted proteins | sample 9134231 | NCBI WGS metagenome assembly JAEEGL01 (sample SAMN16246548, study PRJNA631951) | gut metagenome | biome: gut microbiome; feature: rumen; material: fiber-attached | host: Bos | place: Iran: Karaj | collected 2018-10
AAAGAGACGTTTAAGTGCGGTTTCGTCAAAAATAAGGTGATGGAGTTTTTTGGGAGCGGTCTGAAAAATCTGCCCATCGAATTTCGTAACGGTATCGACGTTATGACGACGGAGACGACCTGCCTTTCTTCTATTTGGGTGACCGACGGAGAAACGGAAAAATATCTTACCGAGCACGAAAGGGCAAACGAATTCAAGAAGCTTGGACAAGCCGAACTTTGTATGTACGACGCACTTTTGCGCGTCAACCTTTCTAAGATCGAACCGATGATCGCCCTTCCGTTCCATCCCAGCAACGCGTATACCATCCGCGAATTGAAGGCGCACCCGTACGAAATACTGAAAGCCTGCGAAGAAGCCGGACAAAAGCTGCTCAAAAAAGGCGAGTTCCGTTTGACCGATAAAATCGTCGACGGAAAGATCGTCGTCGACCAAGCCGTGATCGCCGGTTGCGCGGGCGGCACTTACGATAACCTGGCCGAAGCCGCTTCCATTTTGGACGGAAAGTTCATCGGCGGCAAGCTGAATATGAGCGTTTATCCGGGTAGCTTACCCATTTATCTCGACCTTGCCAAGAAAGGATATTTGAGTAAGTTTATCGAGGCGGGCGTTACCGTCAAGACGGCGTTTTGCGGACCTTGCTTCGGAGCGGGCGACGTCCCCGCCAACTGCGGTCTGTCTATTCGTCATACCACTCGTAACTTCGAGTCCCGCGAAGGCAGTAAGCCGGGAGAAGGTCAGCTTGCGTGCGTAGCGCTTATGGACGCGAGAAGTATCGCCGCGACCGCCGCAAACGGAGGCGTGCTTACCGGCGCGGACGAGATCGAATACAAATATGTGAAAAAGCCGTTTAAGTACGACGGAAAGGTCTATAAAAATCGTATCACCGATTGCTTCGGTAAAGGAGACGGTTCTTTGCCGCTCAAATACGGTCCCAATATCGCGGACTGGCCGGAAATGCAATCGCTGACGAAAAACCTTCTGATGAAAGTGGTGGCGGTTATCGACGATCCCGTGACTACGACGGACGAACTGATCCCCTCGGGAGAAACGAGCAGTTATCGCAGTAACCCGTTACGACTTGCCGAGTTCGCGCTCAGCCGTAAGCGCCCCGATTACGTCGGCAAGGCAAAAGAGGTCAAAGCGGATGAAGAAGCCCGTAAAAACGGCGCTATGCCGCAGGAATACGCGGACGCGCTCAAGATCGCGGGCGTGGAAGGAGACGCAGAGATCGGAAGCGTAATTTATGCCGTCAAACCGGGCGACGGAAGCGCGAGAGAGCAGGCGGCGAGTTGTCAGAGAGTGCTCGGCGGCGTAGCCAACCTCGCGAAAGAATACGCGACCAAGCGTTATCGCAGTAACCTTATCAACTGGGGTATGCTCCCGTATCTGTACGACAATAAGGTGCCGCTTCAATGCGGCGATATCATCGTCGTACCGGACGCGAAAGACGTTTTGGACAGCGGAAAATGCGTCGCTTACGTCGTGCGAGAGGGTAAAAAGTATACCGTCGAACTCAAGATGGATCCGCTCACCGAAGAAGAAAAGAGCATCATCAAAGCCGGATGTCTTATCAATCGCAATAAAGAAAGGTTGGGTAAATAATGCGCGTAATCAGCGGTAAGTATAAAGGAAGACGTTTGATCGCACCCGAAACGTACGATATCCGTCCGACCACCGATAAAGTGAAGGAGTCCGTTTTTTCCACCGTTCAACAACACGTGGACGGCGGCGTCGTACTCGATCTTTTTTCCGGAACGGGCGCGTTGGGCATCGAAGCGCTCAGCAGAGGAGCGCAAAAGGTTTATTTTTGCGATTGTAATTCTAAATCTCTCGATCTTTTGGTCAAGAATCTGTCTTTTTGCGATAAAAAGGAGTACGAGCTGTATAAGGGCGATTATTCCGACTGCATCCGCTTGCTTTCTTCTCGCGGAGTCAAATGCGACGTGATCCTTTGCGATCCGCCGTACGCTTCCGGATTGACCGTCAAGGCTATGGAGAAAATAGAAAAAGGCGGGCTCTTGAAGGAAGACGGGATTTTGATTTCCGAACGCTTGACGGATAACGGCGAGACCGATTCGCCGTGTTTCGTTTGCACCGACACGAAGAAATTCGGCAAAGTCAGTTACGACGTTTTCCGTAATTATAAAAAATGCGTTCTTACCGGAACCTTCGACCCGTTTACCGACGGACACGCCTATCTTGTAAAAAAAGCCCTCGAAAGGTTCGATTTCGTGTATATCTGCATTTTGATCAATCCCGACAAAGAGGCGACTTACAGCGTGGAAAAGCGCGAAAAAATGATCAGGTTGTCGCTTTCCGAGTATAAAAAACGTTTCCGCGTGGAATTTTTCGACGGAATGACAGTTGACTATTGCAAAAAACGCGGTATAAAATATATAGTAAGAGGCGTGAGAAACGAAAAAGACGCCGCTTATGAAAAAGAAATGGCGGAATACAATAAAAAGCACGGCGACGTGGAGACCGTTATTTTCGACGCGGAAAGGGCGGATATCAGTTCGACGGAAGTCAAACGTCGGATCAAGGACGGATCAAGCGTGGAAGATATGGTCAACGACAACGTGATCTCTTTATTAAAGAACGGAGGATGAAAATGGAAGATATCGGATTATTGCTCAGTTATATCGAAACGGAAGTAAAAGAGGGTAAGAAGGCATGGATCGGGAACGGCGTTATCGTCGACCGCGACACCATTCTTAATCTTGTTGAACGGATCCGTATTGCTTTGCCGCAGGCAACAGGCGAAGCGCAGATCCGTCAGGCCAAAAGAGAGGCGCAGGAGATCATTGATCTTGCCGAGCAACGCAAAGCGGGTATGATCGATACCAGCATGGCGATGAAGGAGGCCAAAGTGCGCGCCGAAAAGATCATTATGCAAGCCGCCGAGAATAAAAAGGCGATGGAAAAAGAGCTGGAACAGAACGTCTCCGTCGTACTTACTACCGTGAGCAATTATCTCGAAGAGGCTTCTAAGTGGGTCGATAACGCCACTAAGGTTGTAAAAGAGAAATTAAAGACCGAATAACGAACAGAGTAAAAAAGCGAATATCGCCGATAGTATCCCCTGCGTCAACTTCGTCAGAAGATAGTACGCGGGGGATATTTTTATTTTGCTCAAATAAGTCAGACTTTGAAAGGTAACGCTCAATCCGCCGAAAGTCAGCAGAAAGGAGCAAGCCGGGAGAAGGAACCGCGTGGGAAGAGAAAGATCGGACAGTATTTTGCAACCCCGCGTCATTTCTATTAATCCGAACAAAAAGCCTTCGGAGAGACGGGAAGGTATTTTTAGGAGAGAAAGGAAGCAGACGAGGGGCGATAACAATTCCGTTTGATCGGCCATATCGATAAGGAGATTGAAAAGCACGATAAAACCGCCTACGATCCCGATGGAAAGGAGAGTCTCGGTCATACTTTTGTTTAAGAGGTCCCCACCCGCCGCCCCGGGAAGAAAAACCGACCTTCGTTCGCTTTTTTTCCCGCGATACAATAATCCGTTGCAGATCGTGCCGAAATAATGCGCGGCAAGCAGAATAAAACCGAACGGCTTACTTTTTAACATAGCTACGCCTACCGTCCCAATAATGAATATCGGGCTGCCGAACGAGGTGAAAGAGACCGTTTTTTTCGCCTCTTTTTCATCTATTTGACCGGCGACGTAAAACTCTGAGATCAACCTTGCGCCGACAGGATATCCGCAAAGCATACTCATGACGAGTATATAGCCGGAGGGCGGGGAAGAACGGTAAAGAAAGCGAAGCGGTTTTTCCGTGAGAGAGGTCAGGTCGGATGCGAAATCCAGTTCGGTCAACAGTTTGGAAAAGAAAAAGAAAGGGAAGGTGGCGGGGAGCACGCTGACGACGTAGAGCGACAGCCCCGCGCGTACAGAGTCTACGTAGATATCGGAATAAAGGATAAAAACGGCCATAACGGTCAGGATGATCGCACAAACGGCAAGACGGGGCGAAAGGATCTTTTTATTCACAGTAAAGAGTGTATGACGCTCTGAAAAAAGTTTACCGGTTTTTTTGTATAATTCGTGAAATGTTGTGCATAATCGTTCGTGAAAAAAATCGGAGGTTATCATGGAAAAGAAAGCATCAACGCAAAAAGTAAAAGCGTTTTTTAAAAAGAACGTCTATTATATCATCATGGCGGCCTGTCTGCTCGCGATCGCCGCGATGATCACAGCGACGGTTTTGCTTAACGATAAGCAGAATGTCAATAACACGATCGACGACGGCATAAATAACGTCGTGCCGGTCGACGCCGATCCGACGGGAACGGACAAAGAGAAAGAAAAAGACCCCCAAGAGGGGCAACAAGGAACCGAAACAAAGCCGAGCGGATCCGAACAGACTTCGACCGATCCCGATCCGACTCCCGCGCAATCCATCGTGTTCGAGGCGCCGGTGGCGGTCGTCGATATCGGATGTGATTATTCGATGGACGCCCTTGTCTGGAACAGCACTCTTAAGCATTACGCCGTGCATAACGGTATCGACTTTAAGGGCGAAGACGGAACCAACGTATTATGCGTATACGACGGCGTCGTCTCCGCGGTGGAATACGACATTTTGAGCGGTTATACCGTGACGGTAAAGCATAACGATTCTCTCTGTACTTCTTATGGTTCGTTGAATGAGCCTACCGTTAAGGTCGGACAAAACGTCCGTAAAGGCGAAACGATCGGAACGATGGGAAATACGTCGAGCAGAGAGTACTCGATGGGGCCGCACCTTCATTTCAGCGTCTACGAAAACGACCGAGCGATCGATCCTTATAAATATTTGAATATCGCCGGAAAATAAGAGAAAACAGATAACAAAAAAAGAACCGCCGCAAGAGATACTCGGCGGTTCTTTTATCTTATCATAGAACCGAATACGTTTTAGACTTTGACGGCGTTGAGTACAGCCTGTTCGACAGCTTTTGTCGCGCCGATCTCGAGAGCGAGAAAGTCGGTCTCGTTCTTGCAGGAGGCAAGACAAAAGAGGGTGTCTCCGTCAAAGTCGGTGTGGACGGGAGATATCGTCCGGGCAAGACCGTTATGGGCGACGGATGCGATCTTATTGGCTTGTACCTTGTTTATCTTTGCGTCCGTCAGAATGCAGCCGATGGTAGTGTTCGTGCCTATCTTCGGTTCGGTCGAGGCGTTATTCAGGATGAATCGTTCCGTTCCGATGAATTTCCCGTCGAGTTTTGCGCCGGCGACGATGGTATTCGTCTGCGGATCGACCACGTCGCCGAGAGCGTTGACGCAGACAACGGCGGTGACGAGTGCGTTGCCGACTTTTACGCTCGCTATGCCGAGGCCGGAAGGGCAGGCGCCGGACATTCCGAGTATTTTTCCTACCGTCGCGCCCGCGCCGACGCCGATCTTACCTTGTCGCAGATCGTCGTTTTTCGCCGAAGCGGCGGCCTTATGGCCGGACTGCGCCGTGGGATAATGATAATCTTTGTCGTTGAGGTCGTAAATGACTGCTCCGCAAACAATGGGAACGACCTTATTATCGATAGGAAAACCGATCCCTTTTTCGCGCAGACATTCCATAACGCCCGCGATGGCGCCCATTCCGTACGCCGAACCGCCGCAAAGAGCGACCGCATTGACGCTCTGCATCATTTTTTCGCTGCGGAGGCAATCCGTTTCATGCGTGCCGGGCGCGCCGCCGCGCACGTCGACGCCGCCGATCGCGCCTTCTTGGCAGACTATTACCGTAACGCCGGTGTGTTCGTCGTTATCGTGACCGATCGAGAAGCCCAAGGGTAATTCGTTTATTCTGTTCATATAGCATCCACCTCGAAATCATTATATCGCATTACGATCCGATTATCAAGTTTTTTTGAGTTTCGCTTTTGTGTTCGGGCATTGAAGAAAAGGTCTCCGCATAGTCTTGTTTTTATACGGAAACGTATTTAAAAAACGCAAAAAAAAGACCCGGAAAGTCCATTTTTTAAATTGCCCTTGACAACCTTATGCGCGTTAAGATATAATATAAAATAGATAAATATAATGCGGGCAACCCCGCATAGAAGGAGAGTTATGAAAAAGTTTGTTTCCATTGCATCAACAGTACTTATTTTGTGCTGCTTTGTTTGCCTCTTTGCCGCTTGTAAGGATAAAGAAGCGGTCGTCGACTCTTACTCGATCGAAAGTAAGACCTATGCCGTCGGCGATACTTTTTCCACGTCCGACGCGGTAATCACCGCCGTATTGAAAAACGGCGAAAAAGTCAAGATCGATAAGAATCTTAAATTCGTTACCGACGCCGTAGACGCCGATCTGAAAGACGGTAAGTTCGTTAAAGCGGGCACTTATTCCGTCGCCGTTTACGCCGTGGAGGAGCGCGTCGACCTGAAAATCGGCGATTGGTCCGTGACGGTCAACGAAAAGTGAGCATAAGCATATAAGGAAGTAAGAAGATGTTATTGTCAAAATTAGTTGGCGAAAGAACGAAAAACGGGCCCGCCGATGCCACGGCGGCCAGCCATAGCTTGCTGGTAAGAGCCGGTTTTATCAAACTCGTCAGCAACGGTATCTGGTCTTTGTCTATGCCTGCCAAACGCATCACGCAGAAGATAGAGGCCATCATCAGAGAAGAAATGAACGCTATCGACGGACAAGAAGTTTCTTTTCCCGTCGTTATGCCCAAAGATCTTTGGGCGGAAAGCGGCAGATATTATACCATCGGCGATGAGATGGTTCGTTTTAAGGACAGAGGCGGCAGAGATATGGTGCTCGGTATGACCCATGAAGAAGCCGCCGTTCAATTTTCGAGAGACGCGGTCAACAGCTATCAGCAGTTGCCGTTTATGATCTACCAATTTCAGACTAAATTCCGTGATGAAGCCCGTTGCAGAGGCGGATTGATCCGCGTCCGGGAATTCGTTATGAAGGACGCCTATTCCTTCCATACCGATATGGAAGATTTGAAAGAATATTATGAAAAAGCTTACAAGGCGTACGAAAACATTTTCCGCAGGATCGGTATGAAGCGCGTTGTCGCCGTCAAATCCGACAGCGGCATGATGGGCGGAAGTATCTCGCATGAATTCATGCTCCTTACCGATATCGGAGAAGACACTATCGTCCTTTGCCCGGAATGCGGTTATAAGGCCAATATGGAAGTCGCTACCACCGTTCGCAAAACGGAACGCGACGCCGTTTCGGAACCGATAAAAGAGATCTTTACCGGTGACAGTCACGATATCGAATCGGTCGCCGAACTTTTACGCGCGGATAAGAAAAAAACGGTCAAAGCCGTTTGCTACTTCTTGAAGGGTACGGAAAAGGTGGTCGTGTGCTTTGTGCGCGGCGATCTCGAAATCAACGAGAGCAAATTGACCAAGATCCTTATGTCGCAGATCGTACCTGCCGATATCACCGGTTCGGACGTTCTTCACGCGGGCAACATCGGTTGCTACGGACTCAAGACGAGCGGCCTTGCCGGCGTCTATTACGACGAGTCTTTACGCGGAGCGAACAATATGGTCGCCGGCGCTAATAAAGACGGATACCATATCACCGGTCTCGACTTTGACAGAGATATGCCCGGTATCGAATACGTCGATATCGCCAAGGTTTGCGAGGGAGACGTATGCCCCGTGTGCGGCAAGCCGTTGACGCTTGAAAACGGTATCGAGGTAGGTAATATTTTCCAACTCGGGACAAAGTATACCAAAGCGATGAATATGACCGTTTTAGGAAAAGACGGCGTCGCTTTTAACCCCATTATGGGATGCTACGGTATCGGTATCGGAAGAGCGCTTGCCTCCATTGCGGAAGAAAGTCATGACGAAAAGGGTCTTATTTGGCCGATGAGCATCTGTCCGTGGCACGTATCGTTGTGCTCGCTCAGACCGGATGACGAAAACGTTAAAGATACGGCGGAAAAGCTATACGCCGACCTGCAAAAGGCGGGAGTGGAAGTCCTCTATGACGACAGAAACGTCTCCGCCGGATATAAGTTCTCGGATTGCGACCTTATCGGCATACCGATCAGGATCGTCGTCAGCCCGCGCGGGTTGAATCAGGGGACCGTAGAAATTCAAACAAGAGATAAAGCCGTTTGCGAAAACGTACCGACGGAAAAGGTCGTTGAATTCGTAAATAAAATTATTGCCGAAGCAATGGAGAAACTGAAATAAAACAGAAGTAAAAACACACTCAGACAATAATATTTTTAGGAGGCTTTTTATGCGGTCGAAAAAATTGCTGATCCTGTTTTTGACGGTGCTGTGCGTTATGCTCGCTATGGCGCTCTGTTCATGCAGCCTTTTCGGTTCGGACAACTCCGGAACGGGCGGTGGAGGCGGAACCGGAAAAGACGATCCGCCGAAACCGGAAGACGAAGGATGGAGAACGATCGAGGATGGTTCTAACATCTATAACTCCTTTCTTTTGGGTTGCACCAACGTTGCTTTTCAGGGATCGAAAAAATCCATTGAAGACAACAAAGGCGTAATGACCTTGGACTCGCAATTTAAACTTACTTTCAACGGAAGCAGCGTATGGATCACGTTGAAAGGAAAGTATAAAACTGACCAGCCTCAGGAAAATACTATAGTTTCCCTCGAGATATCTACGGAAGAGACGCCGACCGCCGATAATCGTATCGTCGGAGCGTATTTGTATAAAAACAAACTCTATTTTGCGTTGGGTAAGGATTTCGCGGAGAGCGAGAACAAAAACAATAAGGTCAAGATCTCGCTTAATAACGTCGCTTGGTATAACTATTTTCCGTATGAAATGAAGAAGCAGACGCCGGCAGATATTTCTACGCTTTCCGGCGTTCTTACGGCGTGTCTCGAGACGAATAAGCCGAACAAGGGCGAAAAGAGACGTGTCGACGGCGTGGACGAATGTCGTTATTCTATGGACGTCGATCTTGCGAAGACTATTCCCAATCTGTTCAATATGCTGTCCAATCCCAATACCGGCATTCAGGCGGATATCGTTAAGAAAGCAAAAGAATTCGTTGCCGTTTTCTACGGCATTTCCGAAAGCGAAGTAACGGGGAATAATATTCCCGACAGCGACGTCATTATCAACTTCGAAACGAGGAACGGCATTGTTTCGACTATGAACTTCGATTTTGATATCGATCTGAAAGGTAAGACGCAACTTTTCAACGGAGAAAACCTGAAGAGCAGCGTTTCTTTGGAAAAGTTAAATATCGGCAAAGATTATTCCACGGTCAGAGTTCCGTTTGCGAACGATGACAAAGAGCAAAAAAAGTACGTTAGCTTTACCGGTTCGATCTTTTCCGTGGATATTCCGCTCGACGAATACGTGGGAGATAATATCGTGCCCAGTAAATCCATGTTGAAGATCACGAGCAAATTCTTCCAGGGCGACAGCAGAGAAGACTTTGCCTTCGCCGAATACAGAGACAAGGACAGCGGAACGCTCAAGAAAGGATTGTACGTCTATAACGATATATTGTACTTCTTTGCGCTTAAAGACAGCGAGTATACCTGCTTGTGTTCCTTGGACGTAAAAGACGTCGGCGACTTGGCGAAGAGGATTGTAACGAACGATCTTGAAGGCACGAGCGAATTCGAGCCGACCAGATTATTCGCATATCTGATCAATGGCATCGCTATCGAACAAACAAGCGTCAAATTCTCGGTCAAGCCCAACTTCTATACGGATGTGCTGTATAATTTTGAAGATTTATGCAAATATGTCGACTCGTTTGTAGAAGAAACGCTTATGGACGTCCCCGGAATACAAGACTTCTATAACTACGTAAAGACGAACGAAGTTATAATGACGATGAAAACCGACGAACCGTTTATGAATATCGTTACCGATACCGATTCGTATATCCAGAACGTTTTCAGCAGACTTGACGCGGTAAGCGCGGACACTCGTTTGACTCCGGTAGGCGCGAACGAATAATAAGATCATGATCTATCGAATAGCGCAAGGCAAAGGCCTTGCGCTATATTTTTTCAATGAAAAAGCTCGCCGTTATCGACGAGCTCTTTTAAACGCTGATAGATCGTCAAAAATCATTCGAACATATCGGAAGAAGCAAACAGACCGTTTTCCTTTTTAACGATGAATCTCGCCGCTGTCAGACCGCCTTGGGCGAGCATAGCCTTACTTTCCGCTTCGTGCGTAAGAGAAACGACTTCTCCGTTCATAATAAACATAACGGTGTGTTTTCCGACGATGGTACCGCCGCGAACGGCGTGAATACCGATCTCGTTTTCAGCGCGTCTGCCCATGCCCGCGCGGCCCAGCTTATTTACTTTGTCGGGCAGTACGGAACGGATCCCGTCGGCGAGGAGCAGAGCGGTGCCGCTCGGAGCGTCTTTCTTTTTATTGTGATGTTGTTCTACGATCTCGATATCGGCGTAGCTACCGACCACTTTTGCCGCTTCTTTGCTGAGATGGAGCAGAAGATTGATACCCATGCTCAGGTTCCCCGATTTCAAGATGGCGATGGTCTTCGACGCGTCGCGGATATACTCTTCGTCTTTATCGGAAAAGCCGGTCGTGGCGATCACGCAGGGGATCTTATTTTTGACGGCGAAAGGAAGATAGTCGTAGATAGCTTGCGGAACGGAAAAGTCGACGATGCAGTCGGCTTGTTCTTTGATCTCGGCACAAGAGACATATACCGGACAAGGAATATCGTTGCCCGAATAAAACTTATCTACGCCGCAAACGACTTCGATATCTTTGCTTTCTTTCGCGGCGTTCAGGACGTTATGACCCATCGCTCCGCCGATCCCGTAGACGATGATCTTCATTTACGCGTTCTCCTCGTTGATCATGTATTCGAGGATCTGGACGGCGTTGGTCGCGGCGCCTTTACGGATATTATCGGCGACGACCCAAATGTTGACGCCGCTGTCCACGGTGTCGTCGATACGGACTCTGCCGACGAAGACTTCGTCGTGGTCTTCCGCATAAAGGGGCATCGGGTACTTATTGTTGGCGACGTCGTCTACCAGGACGATGCCTTTTTGATTGGCAAGACACTCGCGCACGCCTTCGAGGGTGCAGGGCTTGTTGAATTCGATATTGATCGATTCGCTATGGCCGTAACGAACGGGAACGCGGACGGTGGTCGCGGTGATCTTCATGGAATAGTCGTTCAGGATCTTTTTGGTTTCGTTGATCATCTTTTCTTCTTCTTTGGTGTAACCGTTAGGAAGGAAGACGTCGATGTGCGGGATGCAGTTGCCGAAGATGGGATAGGGGAACTTTTTGGTTTCTCCTTCTTTGGCCTGGTTGACCAAGTCGTTATATCCGGCAACTCCTGCTCCGCTGACAGCCTGATAGGTGGAGTAAACGATACGCTTGATGCCGTATTTATCGTGAAGAGGCTTCAACGCAACGACAGCCTGGATCGTGGAGCAGTTGGGGTTGGCGATGATGTTATGATGGTTCTTGATCGCTTCGGGGTTGACTTCCGGCACGACGAGCGGAACGTTGGGATCCATACGCCATTGGCTGGAGTTGTCGATGACGATGGCTCCGTGTTCGGCGAAGACGGGCGCGAATTCTTTGGACGTGCCGCCGCCCGCGCTGAACAAAGCGAAGTCGATGTCTTTATCGATAACGTTTTCTTTGGTCAGTTCGATAACGGTGTGGTCTTTACCCATGAAGTTGATGACTTTGCCGGCGCTTTTTGCGGAAGCGTATAAATAATAATTTTTGACCGGTAATTTTTTTTCGGTCAGAACCTGTAAAAATTTATTTCCTACCATGCCGGTCGCGCCGACAACGGCCACGTTGTATTGTTTCATAAAAAGCCTCCTTTAACGTGAGTTAATATACGACAAATATTATCATTATTTTTAGCCCCCGTCAACGAAAAACATCTTTTTTAAATAAAAATATTGCTTTCGTTTGACATTTTTTTACCGATGTTTTACCATTTAACTATGGCAGGCAATCAATCGACCCGTCGGGATCGGAACAACAGGATCATAAACAGCATCATGTCCGGGCACGCTCCGGTCGTTCTTTTATGCCCGACGGAACCGGCATTTCTGGATTTCTTGCCCGAGTTATGCAATAACTATCGCACCGTTTACGCCTATTCCGCCGCCTGGAATACGCAAGTGGATTTTTTGTTATATTTTGCCAAGATCGTACTTCCGGAAGAAGAATACGCCGTTGCGGAAGCGTATGTGAATTGCAACCAAAAAGGTTACGAACGCATCTTACTGAAAAAGATTTTGTACCGCATATCGCTCGTTCATAACGATTGTCTTTTCTTTTTGGGCTCCCTTGAAAAGCTCGATCCGACATTCGACCTTTCTTTGTTTGAGTATATGACGGCGGAGTGTCCGGATAATCTGAAGCTGGTCTTTTGTTCGACCGTCGTTCCTCATATTGCCTATCACGTCGACGATCGCGCGCTCCCCAGGGTCATCGTTTGCGACCGACCGGGAGAGGAATTACCGTTTCCGACCGGTATTTTTTCCGAAGGCTTTTTCGATCGAAAGCAGTTGCATATTCTTAAAGAATTATCCGCTTGTTCGTACGTGGATAAGTATTTCGTCGAAAAATTATATCCCGGTTCGTCCGAATTCTTGGCCGCTCTTGCGCGTAGTTATCGACCGACCGTTTTGAAAGTAGGCGACTTTTTCGGGTTCCATCCGCACGTTCGCGCCGTGTTGGAAAAGATACGAGACGACGCGCCTTGTCGTTCTTTAAGCGAATTGAAAAAAGAATACGTTCGTTTTTGTTTTGAAAGCGGAAGGTATAAGACGGCGCTCGAAAAAGCGATCGAATTCAACGAGCCCGATCTGCTTGAGGAGACGGCGGCCGTTTTGTTAGAAAGAGGGCAAGAGAACTTCGTGTACCGGCTTTTTAAGAGGAAGGCAGGCCGTTTGCCCGATTCGCCTCTTTGCAATACTTTCGCAAAAGCCATCAAAGGCGACTTGCGCGGCGCGCTCGAAGCGTCGAAAATAATAGAACGGGAAAGCATACGAAAAAAGGCTTACTATATGCTTTCGTTTTATTTGCCGGACGTCAGGAAGAACGCTTTCGCCGAATTTTGCGGCGAGATCGCGAAAGACCCGAAAATATTTCTTATTTGCGTGCGGTTCGTCGGACTTTTGACCTATTCGGAGAAGAAAGCGATCGGCGTTTTGCCCGGTTTTTTGAAAAGAATGGAAAAGATATTCGACGAGAGTACGAAAGATATCGTCTTTTTGCACTACGTATCCAAAATCTATTCCGCCATCGGGAGTTATGCCGAGGCGAAAAAGTTTTTGCTTCGCATCAAAGAACTGTGCGATTATTATCGCTATTCTTACGTGCAGTCCTGGTCTTTCTTTTTCAATATGTCCATCGAAACCGTCGCTTCTTATGCGAAAGACACCTCCAATACTCTTTTGGAGTGTTGCGGTTATCTTTACGAAGGGAACAAGGTGCAGACGTTATCCTGTTTGAAAAAACTCGAAAACAGAGACGCGTATAATCAGGAAAGCATGCTCGGAATGGCGCTTCAGAGCCTCTTTTACGCCGAGGCGGGAGATCCCGATTTCGGTAGGTCGCTCGCGTCGTTATACGCCGTTACGTGCGAAAGAGAAGATCGGGAGGAGAGTTCGCTTTTATTTACGTCTCTCGCTTATTGCGAATGGATGCTCCGGAACAATAACCGCGCGCTTATGTTTTTGCAGAGGGCGCAGAAGACCGACGCGGACGCCTTTTTCTTCTTCCTTTCGGGAGCTATAGAGATCGCCTGCACGTTGGACGCCACGCCTTCTTCCGTCAATGAAAAGCGGTTGGAAAAACTGTTGACCGTCGCCAAAGAAAAGGGCTATGATAACGCTATTGTCGTCTTGCGGACGCTGTTTATCCCACTCATCGCTTTTGCCGAAAAAAGCGGTATATGCGTCGATTACATTACGAAGCTGACGCCGCTGCTCGTGCGGAAGAAAGAAGCGCTGACGGGGAAAAGAAATATCCAGGTCAAGTTCTTCGGCGGTTCCGCCGTTTATATGGACAAAAGAGAGATCTTTTGGAAAACGAAAAAGTGTAAAGAACTGTTTTTACTGTACAGTTTTTATCCGGACGGCATAGAAAGGAATAAGATCATTTCGGAAATATGGTCCGATTACGTGTACGCTTCCGCCATCAATAATCTGAAAACGACCAACAATCTGATTCGGAAGACCTTAAAAGAATACGGAATACCGTTCGACTTTTCGTATGCGAACGGAAAGTACAAACTAACGACGGAATACAGCGAAAGCGATATAGACGCATATCGCGCTATGCAAAAAGAATACGCCGAAGCGGCCGATTTGAGGAAAAGAGCCATCCTTGCGAGTAGAATGCTTTCGCTTACGGACGAAGGCC
>JAEEGL010455408.1_pt1 | contig 14356 bp, 2 predicted proteins | sample 9134231 | NCBI WGS metagenome assembly JAEEGL01 (sample SAMN16246548, study PRJNA631951) | gut metagenome | biome: gut microbiome; feature: rumen; material: fiber-attached | host: Bos | place: Iran: Karaj | collected 2018-10
GGACACAGCATCTCCTGCTCCTTCGACGTCAACGTCGAGTTCCCGCCCTGCGACTCCACCGTTATCGACGGCTACACCTATCCCGCCGTTCGTATCGGCAACCAGTGCTGGTTAGGCGAGAACCTCCGCAACACCGTCTATGCTGACGGCGGCGAGGTGGCCTATGTGAAGGACTACAACAACGACGCCTCGAACACCGAGACCTACGGCAAGCTCTACTCCTGGTACTCAGCAGTAAGAGTGGCCGAGGGCGACGACAGCGCCGAACCCGAGCTCACCACCATCCCCGAACCGCGCAACGCCAACGGCAACGCCGCTCCTACTGACGCAACCCCGGGATCACTGTTCGTTCAGGGCGTATGTCCCGACGGATGGGCTGTGCCTACCAGCGGCGACTACATGGTTCTCTTCGAAGTTGCCGGCACCACCGACAAGGTTAAGGACAGCGCTAAAGGCTGGCTGCCCGGCTACGAAGGCACCGAACCCACCACCGGCTTCAACGCTCGCGGCGCCGGCTACTATGACAGCCCTGTTGACCGCTTCATGAACCTGCTTGGTGAGACCTACTACTGGACCAGCGACCCCGCTGCCAACAGCCAGAACGGTACTTGCATCGTCATCAGCTACCACTGCGCCGACGGCATGGTTCAAGACAAGGACAAGAAACGCTGCCATAGTGTAAGATGTATTAGAGTTTACTAATATCAAAAAACGCTCCCGATGGGGAGCGTTTTTTTTAAAAAGTTCAGAATTCAAATTTCAAAGTAGAGCCGCGATTAATCGCGGCTTTTTTATTAATTTGTAGAAAACCAACTATAAATCCTCCTCTGTTTTATGAATTTTGGAACAAGCAATATTTTTATTTGAAATATTTCATACATTTGCAAATGAATGCATATAAGGCAATTTTATATGTAATGTTTTTATTATTAGTTGATTAAACTTATCCATACAATAAAATAACTGCACATTCTGATAAAAAAATTTATATGAAGAGATTACTATTTTTACTTGTTTCCATGTTTTGTATGGCAACGTATGCCCAAAACTGTCCTTTCAAGGTTAGGTTCGAGAAAACCGATGCTACCTGTTTCAACAACGGTCAGGTGGAATTCATTTTGCTTGACGATAACGACAACGAGATTGAGATTGACCTGACCAATCGAAAACCCGTTGAAACAAGCATCAACCTGATGAATATCAAATACTACTATCGAAACATGGGAGATACGACCACCCACTATACGCCCAGCAATATCATCTCTTCTTTTGAGCCTGGGCAATATGTAGTAGGTGTGCAGGCAATATGCGCAACTGGTGAACAAGGAAGTGCGGCTTACCGGTCGTTAGACACCAACACCGTTGTCACTATCACCTCAAGCTATATCACACCTTCTATTTCGCCTATGGCCAACATCGCCACCGACTCGACTATGTACGGCAATCGACCCACCCTGCCATGTTTGACTACGGGTCGTATCCAGCTGAACATTACAGGCGGCAGCTTCCCCTATACCATCAGAATAGAGAACGAAGCCAATCACGAGACGGTAAGGACGGTGGTTTTTGAAGGGCCACAATACACTGGCAGCAATCCCAGAAACTATAACTATGTCAACTACTTCAGTTTCGACAGTCTAGCCAAGGGCAACTATCGGTTCTACTTCACCGACGGTTGCGGTTTCAGTTACAACGTGGCTATGGAGGTAAGAGATTTGGAAATACCTGTAATTGAGGTAGATAAATCAAGAATATACGCAGGATTTGGCGGATACTACTCCAACTATGATCTTTCGCCCAGCGACAGCAACAAGATTCTTTTCCGCTTCTATTTCAAAGGAGAGTCATACAATTACTACTACAAAGAGTTAGCCAACCTGCTGCAATACAGGTTCACCAACAACATTGTCGGCGGCACCACCTACACCTCACCGTGGTATCCATTCCCACTCGATAAGGCGGCCAGCGACTACTACTATCTCAACTCTGCCGAGATTTACATCATAGACACAGTTAAAACCGTCAACCAATATTGCGCCCTTTACAACCAAGACATCCTCTGGGAGGGGCGAAACACCTCTTGCGAAAGCACAACCTACTCGAAAACTTTCCGACTTGACCGCACTTCTACACCATCCTACATGGACTATCACACCAAAACCACCCACTTGAGCGAAGTGCATTACGACCCTTGCAAATTCACCGCAAACGACTTGGTTCATATTCCTGACTACTACGTCCAAACAAGTTGGAACAGCAACGAATGGTCAACATCAAGCACAACCACTTACTATTGGACCTATCCTCTGCACTACTGTTTCATTGACAATGACACGCACGACACCATCAAAACCATAGATGCCACTACTGACAACACCGTTTATCTATACGACACAGATATTGAAAACAAATATGGCTCTTTCGAGGTGAATGACCGCAATATTAACTTACGCTGGACGGTAACCGACGATCAAGGCTGCGTACTGAAAGATGCTGTCGAGGTGGTTACGTTCTACCATGACACCATGGACAATGTATATAATTCATCTCGAAATGGGACCTCTGGTTATGGCGGCGGTTTTTATTATGAGGGAGAATGGTATCAGGATCATTGCTGCCAATCCACACGAAACGTGGGCTTTTATGAACATTTCACCATGGATAGAATAGCCATTTATCCTGAAGCCATGCGTCTCTTACGTGATGGCTGCCAGTTCAAGATAACATCCAGTCCGAACGACAACATGTACAACATGACCGCCACTTATAATTACGACCAGAACAAGTGGATTGTACAGCGCGAAAACCTCAACAACACCGTTGAAGTGTCGGGTAATATTAATGAGTCCGAGTTACACATTTATATCAATGAATATTGCCTCCCTTCGGGAGAATATAAATACGAGTTTATCACGGCATGCGATACCATGCGAGATGCTATTCGTGTTAATTTCCCCGACGACCACAGCATTAGGGTGGCTCAGAAGCCTAAATACACCTTAACCCAAACATGCGATGATGCCTATATTACCCCCATAGAGGGTCGATACGACCTGGTGGCTTCCAACCATCGCGTTTGGGATACCCCTGTTAACGAATACTACGAAAATATCACACCAGGAGAGGCCTATTTCAAAGTTATCTCCGGCCCCGAAGGAGGTTATCCCACCAATCTGTTCACATTGAACAGTCCCATTCGACTTTCCAAACCAGGGACCTACACACTGCGAATGTTGTCGGCTGACACAATATTTTATTGCGAAGCAGAAACTTTCGACACGACTTTCACCTATACAGGTGGAGCCGTAGAGTTTGTAAGTGCCGCCGCCTATCTTTGCGAAGCCAATTCAAGCACCGGTAACGTTATGGTCAGTGCCCGATACGGCTCAACTCCTTACACCTTCAAAGTATATAGCGAACCCGACCTGCAAGGCACCCTGTTGGCCACCAATAACACTGGAAAATTTACCGAGATGCCCATATACTCAGGTCAGAAGATCTCAATAGAGCTGACCGATAACTGCGGTTATAGCTCATCAATTAACATTGACGTAACCGACATGTCAACAAGTCAGATAGCCTGGTTTGACGGAGGTCTGCAACTCAAGGAGTCGTGCGAAGGAAGCACCATCGAAGTATATGCTCTCATGTTAGGCGAAGATGCCTCCTACCACTGGACGGGACCCAACGGATACGATGAATATACAACCAACGGCACCATCAACCTGCCCAGAGGGTCGGCGAGCGGCTACTACCATATTGAGCTGTCGGCTCCCGGATGTAGCGCAACTCTTAAAGACAGCGTCTATTTGCGTGTCATCACCTCTCCGTCCGTCACTATCAGCGAAGGTTCCACCGTATGTCCTGGCGAGGAAGTCACCATGACCTTCACCCCCTCTGGAACCAACGGCACCATCCACTACGTCATTGGACAAGAAGAAAACTCAATGGTAACCTATCACGAATTCTCGGGAGACAATGGACAGAGCGAATCTATCACTTTCAACGCCTTTGCCGACAACACTTTATGGGTAAACAGCGTAAAAGATGATATCTGTTCATTCTCGCTTCGCGAAGGCGACAAGATTGTTGATGTACGCGATGATGTGGTGTCCGCTTGCAACATCACTACCTCTTCTGAAACCATCTGCTACAATACCGATGTTGACCTGACTGCCAGTGCCAGCGGGCTTACATATCCTTACACTATCAAATGGTACGCTGATGTCGACAAAAAGAATCTGTTGCAAACAGACGAAATTTACGACGGACAATCCTCAACTTTCCATGTCAACGCTCTAACACAAGACACTTCATTCTACGTAACAGCTGTTGATGCAAACACTTGCGAAACACAATACGGCTATGTAAGTTCTTGGATGAATATGAAAGCCGGCACAACAGAACTTGCCTGCGGCGAATCCAAACGTTTGTTCGACTCGGGCGGTAGCGGCAGTGAATATTCTCCCAATGAGAACATCAGTCACACCTTCACCACCACCTCGGGGCACATCACCATCGACTTCACCATGTTTAACACCCTTAATGAAGACGTGTTAAAAGTGATTTCGGGACCCATTGCCAGCGCCACATCCGACTCTATCATTGCTGAATTGAGCGGCAACATAAACGGAGCCACTTACACCTCGAAAGGCAACACCCTTTCATTGCTGTTCATCTCCAAACGTAATGCTGGCTATCCGGGCTGGGATGCCATCGTAAGCTGCGATGCCAAACCTGCCCAATCAACCGTCAAAGTACTTGACCCCGTTACAGTTGAATTAACAACCAGTCCCGAGCTGCCACTGCACTACAATAGTGACGTGACGATAACTGCTACAGCCCACGGCGGCAAAGAAGAGTCATACCAATTCACATGGTACACCAGCACCGACGATGGCAGCAGCTGGACGCAAGTCCAACAAAACAACGCCACCTCATCGGATGTACTCAACTTATCGTCTCTCACCACCACCACCTTGGTGAAAGTGGAAGTGGCTGACAAAGCCTCGGATCCCTGTCTTGACATAGCCCAAGAGCAACTGACCATTCACATTGCAGATATCGCCTTGGATTTGGCCATGAACTGCCAGCAAACCAAGACCTGTGTGGGCAACTTCTCAGTAGATCTCACCGTAACGAACGGCGGCACCGAAACGGCCACCAACATTGTATGCAAACTGAACTTCCCGAGTTACATCAGCTACGCCAATAGTGACAATGACCTGATAACCATAGGCGACCTTGGTGCCAACGAGAGCAAGACCGTAACAGTTGACCTCTATAATGCCGGTTCTTTCAACACAGCCACCACCGTCAACATACAAGGTCAAATCTGGTCGGCCGACCAAGGCGATTCCCGACTCACCGTTGAATACGGAGACTGGGATTGGCAACGCACGACATTACAGGCCGACGAAAAAACGACTTCGATACTGATACCTGCCGCCGCCAAAGCCGAAGACTACATCATCACGATTCCTGAACAAGCAGTATGCTACGGAGCCACCGCCGAATTTGAGGCTACACCCCACATGACTCTTCCTGCCACAATTTCTTGGTATGAAGACAAGGGGCTCAGCACACTATTGCACTCCGATGTGCTTACTAATCCAGGCGATGTATCAACTTACGCCATGACCAATGTCACCTCCTACAAATCATACTATCTCACCATTGAAAATGAGAATGTGTGCCCCATCACCGCTTCGGTGGACTACAGCGACAAGTTGAACTACTACCGTGTAACCGGTAACGTGAACATGCACAACGGCACCACGATAATCAACAACAGCGATCACATCCGTTTTTACGACAGCGGCGGTCCCAACAGTTACACCTCTGCCAACGAGAACTACACCCATACCTTTAAGGCAACCGACGGCTCTCCCATGGCCTTACTATTAGATTACACCAATTATAACGGATCGTTTAGCGTATATAACGGACCCGACATTCTCCAATCTCTGCCCATTACCTCAACTACAACCACTTTTGGACGACTCTACACTTCGGCTACGGGATACATAACCATTCGATACAGAAGTGACGAAAATACAAGTGACGGCTGGAAAGGACATGTGTTCACCTTACGCAACACTGCCTACAACGAAGCCAAGGCCACTGTCAAGTCCCCGTTGGCAGCAGGTCACCTCACAACGGAGAGTTCGGATGTATGCTTTGGAGCCACAGCCACGCTGACCGCTTCATCCGACATTGCCTACCCGCAGACTTATACGTGGTACGCCTCCGACATGAGCCGGATAGTGAAAGAAGAGACCATAAACTCAGGCAACTCGACACTGCAGATTGAAAATGCCACCACAGCACAACCTTACTACGTAACCGTGGGCAACGAAAGCGAATGTCCTGTTGAGATGCCCTTCTTCTACTCCACCGTCTTGATGAATAAAATCAACAACGGAAAAACAACTACCATGCACGACAAAGAGGTGGTTAATTTCTTTGACGAAGGCGGTCCCAATCAATCCTATCCTGGCAATTCTGCCCGTACATACACCCATACTTTTACGACAGAAAATGGCCAAATTGTGATGGATTTTACCGATTACCTGGATTTTTGTAGAGACTGGGACAACGACAAGCAACAAGAAGTTCATTTAGACACTCTCTTTCTCTACGATGGTACAGACGACACGGCACCCTTACTCGCCAAATTCAGCGGGTATCAAAATGGCAACTTCTTCTTTACTTCTAGCAACCGAAGCATTACGGCCAAGTTTGTCATCAAAGAAAACAGCTGGGGAGGTTCAGGTTGGCGCGCAAAGGTTTCCAACAGCGCCACCGCACCTGTACAAAGCATCGTCCTGCTTAATAGCGAAAGTCACAACCAAACCACCATCCTCACCCCGTCCGACAGTGTCATCTTCTATGATGAAGGTGGATCCTTCATGAACTACCAACCCAATCACGACTACACCCATACCTTTATTGCTATGCAAGGCAATGTGAAGATGAACTTCACCGATTGGATCTCCTTATATCCTGGCGATATTAATTCCGAAAACCCTGCAAACAGACTCGGGGACACCCTATACATCTATGATGGAGCAGACACCCATGCACCTATGTTGACAAAACTTACTGAAGGATCTGATATTATTTTCACTTCCACTGGCAATAGTCTGACGGTAAGATTCAAATCACACAATCATGCAAACTATAATGGTTGGAAAGCCTCTGTGACCACTACCAATCCCCAGGCAAGCATGGCTGAAGCACATATCAGTTTCAAGTTGCCGCTTTCAGCATCCGACATCACCGCTAATGATGTAGAAGTTTGCTATGGCGGCGAAGCTAGTTTGACGGCATCTTCCTCCATCGATTATCCTCAATACTATACTTGGTATTCATCTAATTTGAACACTATTCTTAAACGCGACACCATCACAAGCGGTAATTCCACTTTGGAAATAGCTGCAGCCACCTCCGCACAACCCTATTACGTAAGCGTTGGAAATGCTGCTAACTGTCCTGTGCTGATCAACACATACAACATCTCCACCCTCTTGCTGGATGAAATGACCAATGGAAATACCACCACCCTGCACGAAAAGGACATCGTGAATTTCTACGATGAAGGTGGCCCCAACGACAGTTATCGCAGCAATGGGAACCAACTCTCCCATACCTTCACCACCGACGAAGGACAAGTCATTATCGATTTTAACGACCCCAACGACTGCATCAGTATATGTTCATATGGGGACTTTGCCGACAGTCTCTATTTCTACGATGGTATCGATGACTCGGCTCCGCTCATTGCACAATACGGCAATACTTGTGAGCGACCTGTCATTAAATCCACGACGAATAGTTTGACTGTGAAGTTTGTTCCAGGCAGAGATAACTGTAGCAACAGTGGTTGGCGGGCCAAAGTGTATAATAGTGCTATCGTTGTCGTACCCACTGCCGTAATGCTATCCGCATCCAATAATGGCAAGACGACCACCATTACACCCACCGACAGTATCATCTTCTACGACGAAGGCGGAGAGCAAGGTAATTATCTGCCCAACAGCGACTATACGCACACCTTTACAGCGTTGCAAGGCAATGTGAAGATGTCATTCATCAGTTGCATCAATTTCTCTTATGATTGGGATTCGGATAAACAAGAAAATATCTACAATGATACCCTGTTCCTCTATGATGGTGCCAACACTACCGCTCCCATACTGGCCAAACTTACAGAAGGTTGCAGCAAGTCCTTCTCTTCTACTGGCAATAGTCTGACAGTACGATTTACATCAGGTCCCCACACGAATGGAGGCTGGAAAGCATCTGTGACTGACGCTAACCCAAAAGCCAACATGGCCGAAGTGTACGTCACCTTCAAGTCACCACTCTCAAGTTCTAGCATCACCACTCACGACGATGAAGTTTGCTATGGCACCGAAGCTTCATTGACGGCATCTTCCTCTATCGACTTCCCGCAATACTACACATGGTACTCCTCTGACCTTAGCAAAGTACTCAAGCAAGATACCATTAACTCGGGTGTGTCCACGCTCAAGATAGACAGTGCCATCAGTGCTCAACCCTACTATGTTACTGTAGGAAACGAAACAGAATGTCCCATAACAATTCTCGATTTCTCACTGACACCCACCGACACCGTTTTACTCAATACAGAGAACCATAATGGTACAACCACCGTCGCACCAGAAGATATCATTGGATTCTATGATAACGGTGGATTCAGCGGCAAATATAGTAATGAGCTCGACTGCAACCATACATTTGAAATCGCTGAAGGAACTCTGGCTGTAGTGATTAAATCCTTCCGTACAGAAGAGTGTTGCGACTATCTATCCATCTACGATGGAACATCACTTGTGAGAAAATTGAAAGGTAAAGAAACCTGTCCTATCGTCATTGTCTCTACAAGCAATAGTCTCCGCTTTAACTGGCACACCGACGAGTCATCGACATACGACGGCTTTGAGGCCTTTATCTTCTCACCTGAATCTAATCCAGACATTGCCATTCCTACCTCATCCTCGACGACCGTATTGCTCAATGCTGCCGCTAACGAAACAACTACGCACATAACACCGTCTGACAACATTATGTTCTACGATGAAGGCGGCATCAACAGCAATTACCAACCAAGATGCGACTATAGCCATACTTTCACGGCTACCCAAGGCAATGTACAAATCACCTTCAACAACTGCATCAATTTGGCCGGAGGTTGGAATAAGGATAACGATCAATATCTTTACGACAGCCTCTATATTTACGATGGAGCCTCTACTGACGCACCATTACTCGCAAGATATAAAGACAACTGCGATTATCCTTCTATCATCTCCTCAGGAAACAGTTTGACGGTACGTCTGAAAAGCATTACAGATAATTCTAGCAATGGTTGGAATGCCCAAGTAATGGCTGTCAACGCCGAAGCATCGATGGCCTCGGCCCGTGTAATGTTCCGCTCCCCCATAGCTCCCTCAAGCACTACAACCACCAACGATGAAGTTTGCTCCGGACAAGAAGCCACCTTAACCGCACAAAACAACCATATTGCCTATCCGCAATACTTTACATGGTACGACAAAGATGGAGCCACCGTACTTAAACGCGATACGCTTACTAGTGTAGGATCCACCACATTGACACTAACCAATCAGACTTCGACAACCAACTATTACGTAAGTGTGTCCAATGATACCTCGTGCGCATACGTGACACCCTCTTCACAAAAAAACACCTCTACCATACTGCTGACTGCAGCTACCGACGGACAAACCTCCTATGTGTCTCCTGCTGACTTGATACGGCTGCTTGATGATGGTGGTGAAGACAATAGATACTCCCGCCCTCAAGACCGCTCTTATACCTTCACTGCAACGCAAGGAAACATCACGGCAACTTGCAAGGAGTTCGAAATCAGAGAATACGATACTGTATTTTTCTATAACGGAACCACCATTGATAATGCCCATTTGATTACCACTTTAAGTGATTATCAATACAATACTCGCATATCGTCTGATGATGCCTCCATGACTATCCGTTTTGTAGTGAAGAGTGAGGATCCACGAGATGGCTTTGACATCAGTTTTACCTCCGGCGACGCACCGCAATCGGGCAAAGCCACCGCTACGGTAAGCATTAAAGCACCTGAAGTTAACAATGGCTTGACGACGACCTCATCTGCAGAAGTATGCTATGGTAACGATGTCACACTACAAGCAACCTCTACTCTTGCCTCACCACAATATTTCACATGGTACGATAACACATTCACGACCGTCATCGGCCGCGACACCGTGACAACCGATGGTGCAGCAGGTGAATTGCTGCTCACCAACCAAACAGAAAACGACACATACTATGTTACCGTGGAGAATGCAACGTCTTGTCCTATGGTTAATTATTCTAATCAAGGTTCTGTCATCAATTTCAATTTGGATGCATCCAAAGATGGTAAGACAACCTACCTTAATGAGGGCGATGTTCTCTATTTCTACGATGCAGGTGGTCCTGAGGGTGACTACTTACCCAATATGGATGTCACCCATACTATTACTGCACCCGAAGGAAGTAATTTCACGCTTACATTCCCCTCTGACCTTATTTCATTAACTATGGGAAGTACCTTTCTATGTCTGTACCCGGGCACTGAAGTTACTTCAGACGATGACATGTGTCTAAGTGGAGATCTGGATCCTGTACAAGCAGAAATGGCGGGCTTCTCTATCTCACCAGAAATGTTGGGCAGTAGCAGTAATAGTTTTACCATTCGTTTCGTTTCTGGCGAAGAAGTAAAACCAGGCTTCTTCTTCATATTCAAGGTTGCTCCTGGTCCTACGACTTCCGTATCATTAAGTACTGCAACCAACGGACAAACCACTATCGTTGCTCCTAACGATGTCGTTGCTGTTTACGATGAGGGCGGTGCAACAGGTTCGTATAAAACGAAAGGTGAATTCATCCATACCTTTACAGCCACACAAGGAACGCTTGCTGGCGATTTTATCAAAGATGGCGAAAATCGAGTAGATATTGATAGTGAAGACACTATTTATATTTACGATGGAGCCGTTGTTGATGCTGCTAACTTAATTGCTACAATAGATAGGTATGGCGAAAGTGGTCCTACAGAGTTTGCCTCTACAGGTAAGTCTCTCACCTTCCGATTCAAAGTTAATGACGGAGGAAGAAGTGGTTTTGAGGCCGATATACACAACGTATTCAGCCTTGATGACGTTCCCTCTTCTAAAGTTACCGTCAAGGCTTTGAGTCATGGCGTGGGTGAACTGACCATTTGCGACAACGACCTCCCCTACACCCTTGGCGACACCACCTTTAAAGTTGGAACAGTCAGCGGCACCTACCAAGTCACGTTCCCCGAAGCAAGCGCCAACGGCTGCGATAGTATCGCCACCATCGACCTGACAGTAAACGAGGGCTACACTTTAATGGAAGAAGACACCATCTATGCTTACCAACTGCCCTATACTTGGAAAGATACCACCTTCCTGCCGGGAACCGTCAGCGGCATCTACACATTAACAAGAAAATGCGTCAATGGCTGCGACAGCACGCTTACCCTCGACTTGACCGTCATCCAGTGTGTTGATACTGTGGAAAAAGTGACTTTGCAAGTTAACTACACCGAACTTCCCTACACATGGCGTGATACCGTATTTGGAACTAACTCGGTAAGCGGCACATTCACCTTCTACGAAAAGACCTTCGACGGATGTGACAGCACTGTCATCTTAACACTTACTATTCTTGACAACTTGGCTCCTGTAGCCACACCTACTTCCATCACTGCCACAACGGTAGTTTGCTGCACGGATACCACAGCAGCTGTTACAACACTGGAAGCACTGAATACCTTGGGCTTCACCTTTACCGACAACGATAGCGAAGTCTACTTCAAAGGCATAAAGAGCAGCATTTATACTGGCACAGCCTGTCAAGGTACTCGCACGACAATCTACGAGGTTGAGGACGATAGCCACAATGTCACCGAAGTAACCTACATACAGAAGGTGAACGACAGCATCGCTCCTGCTCTTACTGGCACATGGCCTGCCAACATTACTGGTATCAACAGCCAATTGGTTGACTCGTTGGTTAACAAATTGTACACAAACAACCAAGTGAAAGACCTCTACAACGATTGCCACGAAATCACTGTAACCTCCACGGATGCTACAGTTGGTAGCGACTGCGGCTGGACCATCACCCGTACCTATACCATTGAGGATGCCTGTGGTAACACAGCAGAGACAAAGAGTATGCGTGTCAGCGGATTTGACATGAGCGCGCTGCCTCAAGCCGAAAAGGGTGTATCTAGAACAGGTCAGATAGGTACTGCTGCCGACAACCTCAACTTTGTAAACGAGAAAGGTGGCAAGGTTACTCTGCCTCGCGTGACACGAACAGGACGTCTCATCAAGGCAACTGTGCCCACTGTAAGCACTGCTGCCGTTAGCGACACCACCACCACCAGCGCCCTGTGTGGAGGAGAGATTGTTTCTGACGGAGGTGCCGACCTGATGGCACGTGGCGTATGCTGGAGCACTCAACCCAATCCTACATTGACCGATAATGTAGGTTTCACCAACGACGGCTTCTGCACTGGCACCTTCTCAAGCGAACTGACTGGCCTGTCAAGTGGAACCACTTACTACGTACGCGCTTATGCCACAAACGGCATGGGCACAAGCTATGGCGAAGTAATCAGCTTCACTACTAAGTAATCTATCTACCCAATATAGTAAACCAAAGAGCCGCAGCACGCTGCGGCTCTACTTTTTCCATAGGCGGTGGCTTCGACAGGCTCAGCCAACGTACGAGACATCTTTTTGAATTTTGAATTTCTATTTCATCATCAACCCGTCGGCGCTGTGGGTGACAAACGTCTTGTAACGGTCGCTGAGCGCTGGGAAGACCTTTAGATACTGCTCGCTAACCGTCCGTATGACTGATTCCTCGTAAGCAGGGTCGATAAGGGCGAGGCAACAACCTTTGAAGCCAGCCCCTGCAAAACGGCCACCGTAAATGCCGTCGGTGCGTGTCATGATGTCGTAAAGCGTTTTTAGCTCAGGGCAGCCCGTTTCCCAGTTCTCAATAGAGGACTTACCACTTTCGAACGAAAGGCGGCCGTATGCCTCAATATCGCCATTACGCCATGCCTCCACTGCCTTCTCTACGCGTTCTTGCTCCGTGTACCAATGCTCGGCACGACGGCGCCACGTTTCGGGCAGGTGGCTTTTATACTGCTCGTAAATCTCGCGTGGCACATCGCGCAAGTTGGTCTCGTTGAATTTACCATACTCCATACCAGCGTAGGCCTTCAGAGCGTATGCTGCACTGCGGGCTTCATCCACACGCATGTTGAGTTTGGTACCTGCCAACGAGCGTTCCAATCCGCTGAAGAATATCACAATCTCGTAGGGTTTCATCTTCTCGCTGGTCGGAATCAGCTCATGACTGCCATCACGCGTATCCACAAACAATAGCTTCCCCTTCTTGGCATATACCTCGCACGATTGGTCGGTAATGCCCACATTCACACCCACATAGTTACGCTCGGCAAACAAGGCGGCCTCTATCAGCTCGGCTTGCGTCAATTTAATGCCGTTGACGGCACAAAGAGCCGACAGGAAGGTAATCGTCACGGCGGCTGATGAGGAGAGCCCGCCAATAGGCAAGCTGCCTTCTATGACGCCACACAGTCCATAACGCAGCGAATACTTGCGCGACAAGGCGATGGTGGCTCCACGCAGATAGTCGGCCCAGTCGTTGCGACGGCTCTCGGGCGTATCCAAAATATGCCACTGGGCGCGCTTGTCGAACTGCAGCGACATAACCTCAATCACACCATTCAACTTGAGATGATAGGCCATGTGAATGCCCTTATCGAGCGCCAAGCCTGTAATTTTACCTAAACCATAATCGGAATGGGCGCCTACAGGCACAACGCGCAGGGGACAAAAGGCCACATCATCAGGATCATGGCGATATATTTCCCTAAATTTATCTTCACACAACATAACTAATTGATATTTTATAATTTACAATTAATAATTAATAGAGGGTGATGCCTTTAAAAACTCTTTGAACCTCCTCGTAGCTGGCCAGATTGCCGATATCGTAACGAGAGCCGGGCATCGCCATGGCATGCACAGGCGAACGACTACACAACCATGCCAAGAAACTGCCAGGTGCATCCACACCACAACCCTCATCTATCGCCTGCTGAATCAGCTTTGCATCCTGACGCAGATAAAAATAGAACGGCGGACAAATCCAGCGGGTCTCGGGATTAGGCGACTTTTCCGTCATACGGATAACGCGGTCGTGCTCA
>JAEEGL012031721.1_pt1 | contig 14356 bp, 11 predicted proteins | sample 9134231 | NCBI WGS metagenome assembly JAEEGL01 (sample SAMN16246548, study PRJNA631951) | gut metagenome | biome: gut microbiome; feature: rumen; material: fiber-attached | host: Bos | place: Iran: Karaj | collected 2018-10
AAACAGATAGTGAATTCACTGAGATCACAATCTCTATAAAGACTATGAAGATGTCGTCATAGCATTTTACACATAATTGCCTTCGAGCGTATTAAAAATATCCGAGTAGTCAGCCTCTAGATTTTGACTACGATTTGACTATTTTTCGTGTACACAAAAGGCAGTATTTTGGATATTTTCGTCATTTCTGTTAATATTGCGAAAGGCAGTTCTGCATAGATTGAGGGCCGGCAAACCATGCAGACATGGGCAATCTCCGGAAATTCTGGACAATCAACAATGACAATTCGGGGGCTTTTCGTGTGCCACGGCAGGCGAGACCAGAACCCTTTAAAACTTTGCATAAACCTCATTAACCGTGGTGTAACTTTTCTACACTTTGGGTAGGCACTACCGACCGACTACTACCCATGAAGGTTAAATGATAAAGGTGTAGAAAGGGGAGGGCGACTCTGTAAATTGCCGAAACTCCCCCACTATTGTTCAGATTTATGCCTTTCTGATGATGGGGACTGAATAGACGTTATTCCCTATTTGAAGAATTATTTAGAGAATGTTAGAAAAAAACTCTAATCAAAATTCATTTTTGGAATTTCTTTCCTACACTCATCCTTAACCTTGTCTGGTATTTGGCCAAGGAAATAATCTTCAATTAAATCCCAAATAGCAGCACTATCAAATTCATTTCCATAGATATAGGTTAGCATCTTGACTGACAGAGTGTGTCTTTCAGAAACCATTTCTAGAAGTCTATTGCTGTACTTATAAGGTGCACTTATGATATTTTTAAGAGTTTGCATTTGGTTAATATAAATATACAATTGGCTATTTGCGCCGCCAAGCATTTCAAAAGTCAAACATTCTATTGACTCTAGAATTCCTAAAATAATGCTATATTCTTTTATGGTGTTTCCTATATCATTTACAAGATATAGCTTTCCTCGTTTTGCCTCTTTCTCTATCTTGTTAAATCCTTTTTCAACCCACTCAAAAAAACCGTTTATTGCAGGATTAAATTGATAGGATCTTTTAGCGTCAATTGTTGTTTTCTCCTTAACAATGGAAGCATGTGTTTTTGTAAATTCTTTTCTATACGAATCAATGGAGGCTATGATAACTTCACTTATAGTGCGAGCTTTATATTCAGACAATGATTTGCATTTTTGCCTTAGCTCTTTCACAATATCTGAGAAATAAATATACGTCGACGATGCAATATTATTATTTATTATGCTCTTTAGCGCCCATAAGATATTTTCATAAATACTCCTGTAATCATCTTCAAAGTTTATTGAAACACACAAGGCTGGGCGCATTGGGTACTTAGTAACGAGATCTAACTCTTCATCTCCCGTATAAAGCATATACTTAAATTTTGGGAAAGAATGCTCCCTGTAATTATTTTTCCATATAGCATCAAGTTGAACTCTACATATATGTCGGGATGGTTCAATTTCCTCAATAGAGTCGTAAAACCTCGTACTTATTCTATTTTGGACAGCCGGATCAATTTCAAAAAAACCTACTGAAAACAGAGGAATTGGCCTAACAGATATAGGTGAAAAGCTAAATTTGGATTCAAAATCTTTTTGAATAAGGAGAAGTGCTGTTTTAACCTTGTTTATTGATTCTGTTTCATCACATAATGGAGAGCTAAATATATAGGAAAAATTCTCTGAATCCAAAAGCATTGCATTTCTCTTTTTGGTTACTCCTCCTCTCCGACTGTCTATAGTTTGCTGGTATAGTTCTCCTATTTTTTTTATAACCTTTATAAGCTGATAAGGGTGTATCGTTGACATGCCATGGAATCTATTAATAAATTTGAAGTCCCTGTTGTTATAATGATAGAACGCTTCCCCAATTAAATTTTCTTTTCTGGCTGCTCGTCCTATTTCCTGTACATAGTCACAAACGTTTCCTGTGGGGGCAACATGAACAACTCTTTCTATATCGTTTATATCAATCCCCATTCCGAAGGCTTTTGTTGCTAGCATTACTAATTTTTTTCCAGAATAAAAATCTTCGTAATTTTCCTGTTTTTCACTTTTAGGCAAGGACCCGTGATAAACTGCTACGTTATCTACCAAATGATTAATTTCCAAATATTCAAAACAACGATTAATAAGCACAACTGTTGGAAAATAAATTAATGTTTTCTTTCTTGTAATAAGAGCTTGAGGTAGTATGCGTTTGGCAATTTCTTCTATCTTATCTAATTCATATTCAGTTCTCTGTTCTTTTGGGGTTTTTGTTCTATCAATTATTATATTGACGTCATTCCTTTTAATGTAGCCAAGATAAGTGATTGGCGACAGCATGTAGAGGCTATTAATGGTCTCCGTATACATATCTTCCAAGCCATGGTAAATAGCTGTTGCCGTAAAGGTAGCAATTACAAAGGAACGTTGTTTTTTATCAATCTGTCTTTTTCTTAACTTTCGAATATGATCACCAAGGTACCAATAGTCCGGTCTAAATTGTTTACCCCAAGTAGTAACTATGTGTGCCTCATCAATAACGATCATACCTATAGTTCTATCGCCTATAAGCTGCTCAACATCGCTTCTGCTAAGTAGCGTTTCAGGAGATATGTAAAGAATATGACTTTTCCCTTCAGAAACTTTGCTTATAATATTTTGCTTAATAATAGGAGAAATATCAGAATTGATGGTTTCTGCATAATTATAATTCTTTAATTCAAGATTCTTAACCTGATCATTCATTAACCCTATGAGAGGTGAAATTACAATCGTTAGTAGTCCGTATTTTTCGGCAAGATATATGGCAGGAACCTGAAACATAACGGATTTACCGGCGCCAGTAGGAGCTGTAACAAAAATATCCCGAAAACCTTTATGGTTACCACAGTTTTCGACCTGTTCGACTATATTGGATATAATCCTCTCCTGTGAAACTTTTATTACAGATTTCTCACCTTTGTCAAGTTTAGCCATGTCGTATACAGGAAGTTCTCTATAAGAATCATATCCCCAATATTTTTTTAAAATTGTTTTAAACTCTACTCTTGGGACAAAATCTTCTGAATACGAATGTATTTGTGCATAAACAATGTTAGTACTGTTTTTCCAGAAGTATGCGAGTTGGGAAATATGATCTTTTAGACGTCTTTTATCCCCGGTATAGTTAGAAATTCTTATACAAATTTCTCTAGGTTCTTCATATATTCTTCTAACTAGTTTAACGTAATCCGATTCTTCTACCAAATCGATTTCTACAGAATTCTCATCTGATACAGATATAACATCTAAGGAATTATCATCAAAAATATTAACTATTCTGATTTTTTCATTAGATAAGTCAGGGTCGTAGTAAGATCCGATAAGATCATTATCCACGACTTTTAACCCATTAAAAATGGAGATATATTCATTAATATTTCCAATATAGGCGTCATCATTTTCGTTATCATCGGATTCTGTAAAATGCGTCAACAATCCATTTTTTATTTCACCAGAAAAGTAATCATTAATGGGGTACAGTTCCATGTAAAGATTATTATTTATAATAAAAATCTGCTTATACTGCTGTTTTATAAAATCTGAGAGTAGTAAAAATTCCTCATAAATTATATATTTTCGTTTGTCGTTCAGTAATGCAAAAAGATATCCCAGTTTATTCTTAATAATATCATCATAAGAAACACTTATATTCTGATTGATAAAAGAAAAAGGAATTCCTTTTAACACAATAATGGAGTCATCAGTTATACTCTGGTTTATTTCTTCAAGTTTTTCATTTAATTTATTTACTATTACAGAATTATTCATACTGCTACCCCATCTTAGCCAACGAAGTCTTCGAACTTACCAATTCTGAGCATACTACGTGTCAATTTTTTTAAAATTGAATTTTCTAACTGACGTATTCGTTCTCTTGTTACATTGAATTTTTCACCGATAAATTCCAGCGTCTTTGAATCTGCATTTTTATCTCCAATCCCGTAGCGAAGTTTTATAATTTCCTGTTCCTTTTCATTTAAATTCATCAATACCGTTTTCACAATTCGTTCTAACTCAATTTTTGAAAAGCTGTCTTCAATTGATTCAACTTCTCTTGTTTCTACAGATTCAATAAATTCATGTTTTTCCTCATCATGTATAAATGTGTTAAGTGACACATACGAAAAAACATTGGTAATTAAATTTAAGATCTTTCGCACATCTCCCTCAGAAAAAGACGTTTCTTTAACAATCTTTCTTATTCTTTCATTCACACCTAATTTTAAATACTGGAGTTCTAATCTAGCAACTGTATTCATCTTTTCGAAAAAGTGAACTGGAATTCTGATTATGTGTCCTTTATCCATTATTTCTCTGGAAATAGCCTGTCTGATCCACCAGGTTGCATAAGTACTGAATTGGTACCCGAGTTCAGCTTTATATTTTTGGGATGCGGTTAATAACCCCATAAAACCAACTTGTTCGAGATCTTCAAAATCCAATAAATTTTTATAACGTTTCATGTATAGATATGCATATTTGCATACAAGTCTTTTATTTTTTACACACAGGTCCTGTTCTGCTTGTTTGTTTCCTTTCTGAATGAGATGGCATAGTATTTCATTTGACTGTTTAATATTTTTTCGAAAAATAACAGATGAGTTAATATCTTTATTGAATGTAGAATCCTTAAATAATTCCTCGTCAAAAAATTGCGAGTCATTATCACACTCTTGAAGTGACTCCATATCAGGTAAAATTTCAATACCGTTTTTTTCTAGAATTTGTTCGGCATCATCTTTTTCCTGATCATTTAGCATGGAAAAAATTTTGGAAAATGTTTTATATTCTATTCCACCATCGTTAACATACTGCACTACCATATTCAAAACTAGCTGTTCATCCATAGACGTAACCTTTTATGATAGAACTAACGAAAAAAGAAATTTTGCGAATTCTTTTTCTAAAAGCCTGCCCTATGAGCTCACCTTATAGAATTAGGACTTTTAGGATTGTAGCAATTTTAAAGCCTTTATACTGTGAAGCATCAAGTGTTTCATACCAACGATGTACAGCCTTCTGCGCTAATCATGAAATTTTATTCAATTTTGGGTTATTACTTTGTTTGTCTGTATATAGCTTTATTACGGTCCCGGATTGTCTCTTAATAATAACGGAGTGCAGCATGCTCACGTGGTAGATTAATAAAGACAACAGCACTGTCCCCATCCATAACACTAATAAACGTGAATAACCAGATTATTCCTATGCATAAGACTTGTTTGAAAAAACGCCGTAAGCAATCTAATTTGGAATCCATCCTGGTAACAAGACAACATCCAAAGTTTAGTGCTTGCTAAGTAACTTTCAAATCAACTAAAGGAAAATCAGATCTTTCCTGTTGAGAGACGTGCTCTTATTGCTAGCGGCTCCTTAAAATCTCTACTTGGGACGAATTGTTTAATTCAGCACAGAAATATATTACCAAATATGCTAATATCACGCATATTGAATATTTTTTTTATTCTGTGTTCTTAGTCGTTTATTGGTATATTTATTATTCATATGTTTTTAAGTGTTATAAAAGTTCAATTTTTTGTATTGAACCACTGATATCGATATCTAGCAAAAGACGCAGATACATAAAAGGGATAAACATGAGAAAAAATGAAGGTTTGACTAAGGCAAAGGACGCGAAGAAGGATGAATTCTATACTCTTTATGACGATATTCAAAAGGAATTAAATCATTATGAGAAGCATTTTAAGGGGAAAACAGTACTCTGTAATTGTGATGACCCCTTTGAATCGAATTTTTGTAAATTCTTTTTAAAGAATTTTAATTATCTTGGTCTAAAACGGCTTATCTGTACATCCTATACTTCATCTTCCATAGTAGGAACCCAGATGGAATTATTTGATGACTTTGATAAACCATTAAAGGCAGGCAACGGCTATGTTATGGATATATCAGAGGTTCCTATGGCAAACGGTAGAGGCGTATCTGATGAAGATATTGATAAATTGCTTAAATCCAAACAAAGAGGCGTAAAGAAACTCAAGGGGGATGGTGATTTTCGTTCTGATGAATGTCTCGAATATTTAAATCAGGCGGATATAGTTGTAACAAATCCGCCATTTAGCCTGTTTAGAGAATACGTGTCTTTAATAGTGAACTATAAAAAGAAGTTTTTAATCATTGGCAATATTAACGCATTAACTTATAAAGAAATATTTCCACTAATCCAAAATAACCAAATATGGCTAGGAACAGGCATGGGACGATGGATTTCAGGATTTATTGTCCCTAAAGAGTATGAATTGTATGGCACGGAAGCAAAAATCAACGATAGAGGAGAAAGAATTGTTGCTACTAATAATTGCATGTGGCTAACAAATCTTGATCACCAAAAGAGGCACGAAGATATTGATTTATACAAGTCTTATAAAGGAAACGAAAATGCCTATCCCTGGTACGATAATTTTAAAGCTATAAACGTGAATAAAGTTTCTGATATTCCTGCGGATTTTTATGGTGTCATAGGGGTTCCTGTAACATTTCTTAACAAATATAACCCAGATCAATTTGAGATTATTGGCAATGAGTATACGTTAGGAATAGAAAAAGGGAGAGGCTATGTGAACGGAAAGAGAATGTACTCAAGACTGTTCATAAAAAGAAGAAAGGAGAGTAAAAAATAACATGGCAAAAAACAGTACTCTTAATGCAGCAAAGGATGCAAAGCACGACGAATACTACACACGTTATGATGATATCCAAGCTGAGTTAAACCATTATGAAAAGCATTTTCATGGCAAAACAGTGCTTTGTAACTGTGATGACCCTTTTGAATCAAACTTTTGTAAATTCTTTTTGAAGAATTTTAATTATCTTGGATTAAAAAGACTTATTTGCACTTCGTATGCTTCGTCCCCTGTTGTTGGTACTCAGTGCGATCTATTTGATGATGCTGGCAAGATTTTGAAAAAAGGAAACGGGTATGTGATGGATATTACAGAAGTTCCTATGGCCAATGGCCGGGGGGTATCTGATGAAGATATCGATAATATGCTCAAATCCAAGAAAAGAGGCGTAAAAAAATTAGTAGGAAATGGAGATTTTCGTTCATCTGAATGCATTGAGTATCTGAAACAAGCCGATATAGTTGTAACCAATCCTCCATTTAGTCTGTTAATCGATTATTTCCTTATGCTGATAGATTACGACAAAAAGTTTTTAATTATCGGAAATCCAAATGCTATACACTATAAAGAGATTTTTCCTCTTGTAAAAAATAATAAAATTTGGGTCGGCTATAAATCTATGAGTGCAGACATGCTTTTCGATGTAAGCCCAGAATTTGGTGAATGGTTAGTGAATAACAAAAAACAAGGTAGTGGCTATAGAATCATAGATGGTGTAGTTAAGGGGCGGGCTCAAGCAATATGGTTTACAAACTTAGACATAGAAAAAAGACACCAAAAATTGATTTTATATAAAAGATATTCTGCTGATTCATATCTTCATTACACTAATTTTGATGGTATAGATGTCAGCAAAGTATCAGAAATACCATACGACTACAAAGGTTATATCGGTGTGCCTGACAGTTTTATGAATTCTTATAACCCAGAGCAGTTTGAAATATGCGGATTAAGCACTGGGGACACAGCCAAAGAAATAGGTGTAAAAAAGAATTATAGAGGTAGAACAGATCTTGCCTACATCAAGGATGGTAAACCTTCTTGTCCGTTTTCTAGAATAATTGTAAGATTAAAAGGAAATAGTGATGAAAATTGAGCAACACAACATTAAAGTTAAAGATGTTTATAGAGACTTTAGGGATAACGGAGAAGATGGTGTTTTCGCGTTTGACGGAAAGCTTACTATTCGCCCCCCGTATCAACGTGAATTTGTTTATAATCAGAAACAGCAAGAAGCGGTATTGCATACCATTCTAAAAGGCTTTCCACTTAACACAATGTACTGGGTTAAAAATAATGATAATGAGTATGAGGTCCTTGATGGGCAACAAAGAACTTTATCTGTTATGTATTTTCTTAACCACAAATTACAAATAACACTTAACGGTAAATCTTACTACAGCGATTCTCTGCCAGATGATCTATACGCCTCACTCCTCGATTATGAATTTTTAATATACATTTGTGAAGGAACAGAATCTGAAAAATTAGAATGGTTTGAAGTTGTTAATGTTGCAGGCGAAGAATTAACTCCACAAGAATTGCGAAATTCTGTATATACTGGAGCTTGGTTATCCGATGCAAAAAGGCATTTTTCTAAACGAACCTGTGCAGCCAAAGGTCTAGGTGATAAATACATAACTGGAGATCCCAACAGGCAAGAACTATTGGAAAAAGCGTTGATCGGAATATCTGAATATAAAGGGTTAAGAGATGTCACTGAATATATGGCTTCCCATAAATCTGAAGGTGATGCAGATGAGCTATGGCAGTACTTTCAAGATGTAATCCATTGGATAGAAAAAATTTTCCCCGAATACTACAAGGATATGAAAGGGTTGGATTGGTGTCACCTATACAATAAATATCACTTAAATTCATATAATTCTAATCAAATGAAGTTGGATGTAAAAAGGCTTCATCAAGATGAAGAAGTTCAAAAAGCTAAAGGGATATACGAATACCTTCTCAGTAAAGATGAAGACCCTTTTGCAGCTAAATTGCTTAATTTAAGAGCTTTTTCTGATAGAGATAAACAAGCAGCATACTCCAGACAGGGACATAAGTGCGCCATTTGCGGAAAAGAATTTCCTTATGAAGAAATGGCGGGTGATCATATAAAGCCTTGGAGTAAAGGAGGTTTGACCACTATTGAGAACTGCCAGATGCTTTGTAAAGATTGCAACAGTAAAAAATCTGACATGTATTGAGACCGTTTCTGTTTATGTAAAAATCCCACTCTCTGTGTTTTTTACATTCAAAACCGATTGGGCACTACAATCAAGATTGGGCTATTACGTTCCACGAAGGTAAAGTATATTTATGTAGATAAAACAAAAGGCTCTATGAATTCAATGAAACTTAGATTAATAGAAGATTCTAACATTCTGACCCGAGCCTTTAAAAAACAACCATAATGAAAATGTTGTCTACTATGTTGTCGACCGTTTAAATCACTTAACCTTCCGATGTTTAGAGAGCATTGTATCGATGTTAAACCGTGTATAATGCCTTTTTTATGAATGGATAAAATTTATGTCAAAATTGTATTTAATCATGCTTCTTTTTCAATTTTTTTCATAGAAATGTTCTAAACAAATTAATACCCGCATTAAATAGAATTTATTAGGGCTGTATAAATATTTAAAAAGATTTGAGTATTGATTTTTATGAGTCAAAACGTATTCAACAGAAACAGATATAGGGGGCGGAAATGTGTCTCCGTAATATGGTATTTCTTTATATTCGCCAAAATATAATTCACTTTCGATTAATTCGATTTCTTTATCGGTTAATCCATCGCTAAGAAGAGCTCTTCTTTCCTCCATAATATCGTATACATTATCCCAAGTTGTCTCCTTTTCGAAAGTTTTAAGGAGACCGGGGAAAATTGCCTCAAAATAGTTATACTTCTTATCTTTGAGAATTTGAAACTTAATCTCTCGAATAAGCATATAGTCTTGAAAAACAAAATGATTTTCTTCGTCAAATATAAACGAGTGATATGACTGTTTTAAATACTCTATATATCTGTCTTCATAATTGCTTATGGCCATTATTGGTGCCAAAAAAGGTCTAAAAATTAGCTGTCTGACTTTTTTACAATCCATTTCATACAGCATTGCTAACGTTTCGTCCCCCGCAACATCTCGATGCTTAAAAACGTCTACTATGTGAAGATATTGATTATCGATTACATTAAGATAATGTACGGCAGCAAAATATTCCTGAAAAGACCGATGTATAAAATAGTACTTATCACCGTCTTGTCTAATTAAGCATATATTATCTTTGAGATCCGCTATAAAGTCTTCTGTTAGAATCCGCTTTTCACATGTTTTTATTCTTTTTGTATAGGATTTCAACTCTTGATAGCCGAACTCTAATATATTGTCTTCGTAGGTTAATGCGCAGAACTCAGCGAAGCAGTCGTAAAAATCATCAAAAGATAGATGCGTATGGTACTCTTTAATCAGTCCTTTTTTAGAATCGTGTCTTTTGGCTAAAGTTTCATATATTTTTTGGTATAACTTAATCCTGTTTTCAGGAAAGAAATTATTCGGGGTGTAGGTTACAAGTAAAATTATTAGTAGTAAGGGATTACTAATAAACTGCCTGTACTTGTCATATATATTTACAAACTCGGGGCATTTTCTGTAATTGTCATAATTTAATTCACGAGAGTAGTAAAATCTAATATCGTTTAAAAATCGCTGTTTCTTTACGTCATCCCATTTTTGTTTTTCAACGAACGCTATAGATTGTTTTATTGTAAAAGGACAAATTTCGCCAATAATAAACGATGAATACTGCATGAAATCGTCTATAGGACGGGAAGTTATAATTATAGGTGCTCTGTCATAATTGTTCAGAAACGATTCAAGCTTTAAGTTGAACTCTACTCTATATTCATGTTTTATTTCATCTATGCCGTCAATAAGTAATAATAGAGAACCTTTACTGAAGTTGCTATTTATTTCCTCTAAAGTAATCTTGCTATCAAATTCCTGAACTGTTTTTAAAACGAAATCAATTATAGATTCTCCTCTATAACGATTAAGCTTAGCCACGAGAATAGGTACGACTTCTGAATTTGAAACACGTTCTGATGCTTTAATAAACAGATACTTTAATAGCGTTGACTTTCCTGATCCTGCTGTTCCCTGAATGATTAAATGGTTAGACGTTTTCGTTAATATTTCAACTGTAGGATTTTCAATTATTGTTGCTCCGAATTTAATGCTATTACTTATATAAAAATCCGTAATATTAAAATAGTTGTTTGGATCTAATAGCGTCTTTTCACAGGAATATCTTTTGAAAGCTTTCTCCAAGTATGTATTAAAGGTTTTTACCGCATTTACTACCGTTTTCCTTTTTTTTCCTGCTGCTTCTATAATAATCGACTCAAAAAGCTCTGCCAGTTTATCACCGGCATTGCGAAGTTCGATGTCTGAAATATCCTTCTTGAATACAGAACAGAGATTCTCCACCGCTCCGTCGTCATGGTTGCTGATGTATTCAGAAAATTCCATAGGCTCAAGATGAGCGTTTATCTTTTTGGAAATTCCGGATATGGAGGTTTTGCCGTTATAGAACCCTTTAAAACTATCCGCCCCGTAATCGTCAAGAATATTCAGATCTTTCTCCGCCACAATGGCTTCAAATACCGAACGGGTAAATTCTACTGTCGAGCTACCGTCCCGTAAGACTGATGCCAGCTTTCCTACAAATTCCTTAAATTCCACTTACATCCCTACCCAAGCCTACCTAAGCCTACCCAACTATACCAACACGGTTTTATATCATGAACACATCCTAGATTAAGGATAGGTTCTTGCTAACAGTTGAAGGCATGTTCCGCATGGCATAAGAGGGCTCTGTTCATATAAACCCGATTATATCACGGCAGACTAACTTCGTTCTTTCGAAAAACTTCAATCGAAGCAAGTTTGTTTATTTTTTGATTTCATTGTCCATAAGGCGCCAAAGGACGATGGGACGCATAGATAGCTTAGGTCACTGCAATAAGGCAGTGATAGAAGTGAAGATGCTCTCACTGTTGCTTTGCCGTGCCTTCTGCGGACGTTAAAGCCTGTGGCCATCTTTGCTTCAGGCTTTCTTTTTTGCGTTCCTTCGTCCTTTGCCCTGGACTAAGGATTGCAAATTGGAACTTAAGGTTCGTTATGAAAACGGGTACCAGACCATCAGTCTGGATGATGCAGCAACAGAAGCGCTCTGGGTGGCTCTTTCCGTGGAGGATGAAGATCTCGGGAAGGATGAAAAAAGCATTCAGGAGGCTTTTGAGAAGCAGTTCAACCGTCCTGACTACAACAACTGGCATACGTTCGACCGACACTGCGATTATAACGTTGATGTCAGCGGTGAACATTTTTTGTCTCCTTTCTATAACCCCGAGGAGGAACTCGATGCTGAGGAAAGATACGCAAGTGTATGTCGTCTGATTAGAGAATGTCTTAAACCAGAGTGGGCCGAACTAGTTATTGCTGTAAACATAGATGGCGAAAACATACGCGACTATGCTGACAGAATCGGTGAATCCGAGAACAACCTCTCTCAGAAACGGAAACGCGCTGAAAAAAAATTAAAAGAAATTCTCGAAAAACGTCAGATTTAACTCTTTCCCGTGGCTAATAGATGTGGGGGCAGGGCACCCCACTATTTACTAAGTAAGGATTTTTTATGACAAAAACTTTTATACCAATCGTGTACCTGTGTAACAGCGGCATAGGTAACACCGAAGAATACTGCCGCTTTGCTTTAGAGCAAGGGCAAATTCCGCTGTCCCCACTATCGCTTATGGCAGCAGTTCAGGATGAAGAACTTAAGACACACATCAGTTCGGTTCTTCTGGGTAAGTGCAAGGAGCTCTGGGTGTTCTGTGACACTATCACCGCAGGTATGAAGGCAGAGATTGACGTCGCCAAGAGACGTAAGCAGCCTATTCGTTATTTTGACAGTTTTATGAATGAGGTAAAGAAGAATGACTAATTTAAAACCTATTGAAACTGAATACAAAGGATATCGTTTCCGTTCAAGACTTGAGGCTCGTTGGGCGGTGTTCTTCGATAATTGTGGCGTTAAATGGGAATATGAGCCGGAAGGCTTCGATTTAGGAGACGGAATCAAATATCTCCCATACTTCAGGTTGCACGGAGTAACTCTGAACCATGGTTTTAAAGCAGAGAATTGTTCGATTTACGTAGAGGTAAAAGGACAGATGAATGATGCCGACGCTGAGAAAATCAATCGATTTCATCAGCAAGGTGGCGGAATCTTAGTTGTGGGCAGTATACCGGATGGTGCTAACGTTGATGAACTAATTGACAGCATGAACTCCACTTCACGCGGCAGTAAACCAGGTTGGCCGGAGTTTTATAACTTTGAAACTATCGATAATGACTATTTCGGAGCATATCCTGGGGTAGATGAGAAGGGAACATTCACCTTATTCGGTGATGACTACAACTACATAAGTCAAATGGATGAAGAAGCCACGGAGAAGGCTTACAGAGCAGCCAGACAGGCAAGATTTGAATTCGGTGAAAAAGGAGGACTTTAATGCGAGAACTGGCAATCGACTACGGCAACTGCCGTCAGGCCAAAACCTGGGTTAATAAAACTATCAGATACACAGACTTGAAGAATCGACTGCGAACCACTACCCACACCACGGAATAGCCGAAGAATACGCCAGAATGTCTAAAGCCCAAAGAGACGCTGCCAAGGACCATGGTGGCTTTGTAGCCGGCGTCTTTGCCGGCGGCAGACGTAAGGTTGAAACCGTTGATCTCCGTTCAATGATTACTCTGGACGGAGACCGTATCAGTAAAGAGCTCCTTCAAAACTTTGAAACCAGAACGCCTTATACGTCGTGTCTCTACTCTACCCACAGCCACACTCCTGATAATCCGCGAGCCAGACTGCTGTTTCCGTTAACTCGTGACGTGACTACGGAGGAATTCGTAGCGGTGTCCCGCTTCCTGGCGCAGGAGCTTGGCTGCGAGCGACTGGTTAATCCGAGACGCATTGAAGCCTATGCACAGGCTTTTGCTCGATACATTCAATGCGAAGAAGCCTCCTGCGCCTACGGGCTTCTCGGCAAACATCCGACCACCGGCGGAGTGATTACCTCCCCATTTGTACAGATGTCTCAGCAATACCAGAAAAGTGCGAATCTCCTCTGGTATGAAATTTACGACGTCGTTAAATGAACACCGAAGGCGGATGGCGGTAAGCCTTAAAACTTCCGCACCGCCGGGGTTATAGATTCGAATTTCATCATAAAGGATAACAGAATGAAAACTGATGAGAACGAACCAAAAGTATGTCCGCTTTGCGGTAAAACCTACACCGAAGTTCCGGCTCTTTACCGAAAGGACAATGCCACTTTAATCTGCCCGGACTGCGGGATCAGAGAAGCACTCGAGGCCACCGGAATTTCAGCGGAGAAGCAGGGGGCAGTCATCGAAATCATTCATAAAAAGCTCTGTGAAAGCAAAGACTAATTGAACAACAGAAGGTCTGAGGCCTCCTTTTTTCTTCTCATTATTTGATTTTTCTTCTCAAATAAAGCAAAATTAGAAGAAAAACAATTAAATGAGAAGAAAGGATGAATGATGAGAACGTTTGATTACAGCTCACTGGAACAGAAACAATGGGGAACGG
>JAEEGL012736594.1_pt1 | contig 14356 bp, 15 predicted proteins | sample 9134231 | NCBI WGS metagenome assembly JAEEGL01 (sample SAMN16246548, study PRJNA631951) | gut metagenome | biome: gut microbiome; feature: rumen; material: fiber-attached | host: Bos | place: Iran: Karaj | collected 2018-10
ATTCACTTAATACTAAGGATTCAGGTCGTTCTCTAATCACAGTTAATTGTGCATTCAGATTTGCTTCAATTAGCGTTTCAGGAACAAGCCCACATTCCCCAATGCCAGCACCTCTAATACAAATCAGTATATGGGGAGTGCTTTAACTTCATCATACTTCTTAAGTACTGCATCCTTCGTATCTGACAATATGCAGTCAAATCTTCTTATGACTGTAAGTGGAAGTATTACCTCCCCGTATTCATGAGGTTTATACACCCCTGTAAGCTTATCTGCTATTGCCCAGATAAGGTCCGCCTTCTGATCGATCTTTGCACTTCTTGTCGCCATTTGTTAATCCCTCCGGCTTTTTTCGTATTAATGAATAAACAGAACACTTTTATATTGTACCAAAAAAACAAAGTGAAAACCAGTAATTATGCATGTTTGAAGACAAAGGAATAACAGAATAAGCGTATGTCTACTTCATCTGTCAGTATCCGTTAAAACTTTATATAGGGAAAAAAATAGCCCTTTTCATTCTGTCATTTTTCAGTCACGGAGGTGAGAGAATGAACGTTCTGATCGATAAGACAATAATTTCAGATCTTAAGCATTTGGAAAGGACACAAAAAGATATCATATCTTTAGCCACTCGTGGTACAATAGATATAGCTGATGCCACCAGACAGATAGATATGCTTAACAAACAAGAGTATAAGCTAAAACAGAAACTAATCAACCAAGTACATGTTACGAAGGGAGGTGCCCCGCGCAAAATCGTCCGAAACGAGTCAAACGGCCTATGGATGACTTTGCTACCGGACAAAACTCGCATTTGTGCCAAGACCAAAGGCTTGTTATACGACAAGTTATTGGATGCATATGGAATAAAGACCCGCGATATGACCATAAAAGTCGTATTTGAGGCTGCCATTGATGAAAAAGCCCGAACCGAGAATAATAACGAGTCAACTATATCGCACTACCGGTTCGACTATAACAGGTTCATCACATCTGACTTTGCCAAAAGGGATATTACCAAGATAGCTAAGGCAGACCTTAAGGAATACACACAGACCCTGGTAAACACCCTGCATCCGAAAAAGAAGGCTTTTCTTCAGTACAAGAGCGTTCTAAATCTCATATTCGGATATGCGATCGAGTATGATATCATCACCGTCAATCCTGTTACGGCTATCAAGAATGCCGTATATCTTAAGTCTTGTGACACCAAGACCGCAACATCGGAAGATAAAATTCTATCGGAGGATGAGATTGAGCTGGTAAAGGCAACAGTAAGGCAGCGTATGAAGGAATCCAGATACCACGGATACTTCATCAACGGATATGCAATACTGCTGTCGATTGAAACGGGAATGCGTGCGGCAGAGCTTCCGGCGCTTAAGTGGTCAGATGTACATGATGATTATATCCATATCCATGCTCAGCAGCTCCAGCATGTACGAAAAGGATATACTGAATACTACTATGCAGACTGGACAAAGAATGAGAAGGGTGTATCACAGGACGGGAGGAAATATCCTCTGACGGATGCTATTTACGATCTGTTATGCGAATTGAAGTCATTGCAGACGGAGCTCGGAATCAAATCCGAATATATTTTCTGCCATCAGGATGGAGAATGGATAAAGACCGATGCTTATGATACCTGCTTAAGACGCCTGATGAAAAGCTTATCCCTTCCGGTGACGAATAACCATGCGTTCAGGATGTCATTAAACAGCAATGTGTTCATTACCCGTTGTAATATGCCCGTCACAGAGCGTGCAAGGCTCTTAGGGCACTCGGTCGAGACCAATTTAAGGCATTACAGCTATGCCTCAAAAGATAGCTTAAATGACCTCAAAGCCTTGCTAAATGGGCATTCCAGGCAGGTAGCACCCAGGTGTCACCAAAATGTGATAAATTTTCCAAAAAGAAAAAGCTCGGAACCCGCTAAATTCCAAGCTTTTCATTAAAAACCATGCGTGCGGAGGATGGGACTTGAACCCACACGAGATTGCTCCCACAAGATCCTTAGTCTTGCTCGTCTGCCAGTTCCGACACCTCCGCATGTATTCACGGCTTCAGCCGTAATCTTCGGTCGTCTGTTCAGCGACCGAAGATTATATTATCATATTACTGTCTTAATTGCAAGTACAAATTAAAAAATTCGTATCTTTATATATTAAGCGATCTTAGACTTAGCAAGCTCAGCCAGAGTGGTGAAGCCTTCAGCATCATTAACTGCCATCTCGGCAAGCATCTTCCTGTTGATGTCCACCTCAGCAAGCTTAAGACCATACATAAGCTTAGAGTATGAAAGACCGTTCATCCTTGCTGCAGCATTGATACGTGCGATCCACAGCTGTCTGAACTGACGCTTTCTCTCCTTACGGCCTGCGAAAGAAGTATTCAGAGCTCTCATGACAGACTGCTTCGCAATCCTGTACTGCTTCGAACGTGCTCCTCTGTATCCCTTAGCTAACTTAAGTACCCTGTTATGCTTTTTCTTAGCGTTTAATCCGCCCTTAATTCTTGCCATTGTTGTTTCCTCCTAATCATATAATTCCATATCGACCCTGACAATATCTTACAGATACGGGCAGATCTTCTTCATGTTTGCTACATTGGTCTCGTCTGTAATAACAGCCTTCCTGAGATTCCTCTTGTTCTTTGTAGTCTTCTTTGTCAGGATATGACGTCTGTACGCCTTGTTTCTCTTCAGCTTTCCGGTTCCCGTAACCTTGAATCGCTTAGCTGCTGATCTGTTGGTTTTAATCTTTGGCATTTCTAATTCCTCCTAAACTTTAATCTTTGCTATCTTAACTTCGCACAGATACTATCCGCGCTTCTCAGTTAAAAACATAGTCATGGTCCTTCCCTCGACCTTCGGTGCCTTCTCAACCGATGCACAGTCCGAAAGAGCTTCCGCAAAATCATCCAGAATGTACTTGCTGCTGCTCATGTGAGCCATCTCGCGACCTCTGAAACGCAGAGTAACCTTAACCCTGTCACCCTTCTGAAGGAACTTCCTTGCTGCGTTTATCTTGGTATTAAGATCGTTGGTATCAATATTCGGAGACATACGGATCTCCTTGATCTCGACCGTGTGCTGCTTCTTCCTTGCTTCCTTCTCCTTACGGGTCTGTTCATATTTGAACTTACCGTAATCCACAATACGGCATACCGGCGGCTTGGCCGTCGGAGCGATCTTCACAAGATCGAGTCCCGCATCATCCGCAAGCTGCTGTGCTTCACGCGAGGACATGATTCCCAGCTGTTCTCCGTCTTCTCCGATAACACGCACTTCCTTGTCACGTATCTGTTCATTGATCATTAAATCGCTAATGGCTGTTCCCTCCCTTATACATAAAAATAGGTGAATATCACAGATATCCACCTATTACTCATTCAAATCAAAAATATAAATATATAACTGAATATTTACAAAAGATTTAAACGCCCGGTAACACATTTAAGTCCCGGGGTGAGGGCGGATACCCTGCTTGCTGTGTCAAAACACTTAGATAAGATACCACATCCCGCCCGGGCTGTCAAGCACCTTATCTGTCAATATTATTTTCGACAATTGAGTTATCATTGTAATTCAAAACATCATCGGCTCAGAACTTCACAGTCTCTGGAGGCGCCGTAAATGAACTGAACGTTGCAGTCGCATCTTTCAGATAAAGTACCTCCGTATTTCCATCGTCTTCGGAATACATACCCCTTAGTGACGGATAAGCATCAAGCATGGACTTCCTTGCCTCTCTCCTGTCATCCTCAACAAGCTCTCCGGCGATACGAAGCCACTCTCCGTTCTTAAACGCGCATATCTCAACCTTCGGGTTTGTATGTATCTGTTTCGATACATCCTTCGACTTTCCGGTCTGTATATACAGCTTTCCCTCAAATACATGAGCCGTACCGAAAGGTCTTACGCGGGGCTGATCTCCGTCAACCGTGGCAAGATAGTATGTCTCGGCATCCTTAAGAAACTTCACTACTCTCTCCATTTTAGTCCTCCTTAATCTGTAATTATTCATGGCAATCCCGGAATACTCTGTATCCCCTGTATCCCCTGTACGGATGTTTACATATTTCAATCTCATTTATCAAAGATTATAACACAGCCATAAGACCTGTTGCAAACAGGAGCCGTATCCGGTTTACGCCCACATTATATTAATACGTTTATTCCTTAGATTTATCCTTGCATTTGTTTTCTTCTATGTTATAATACTGACAAATGGCAATGACGGAGACCGATTCTGTTACAACTGTACTACAGAGAGGTGTCGTGGCTGAGATGACACCGTACAGATACGGAGGAGACCGCTCCCAAGCCGCATGTGAGAAAATTGTAACGAAGCATTAAGGCGCTTCATTCAATACAAGCATGACGCCCTGCCCCCGTAAGAAGGCATACGAGTGAAAAATCAAGGTGGTACCGTGCGATGAGCACCCTTGGAATTGCAGGGGTGTTTTTTTTACGTAACAGACAAATTGTTTATGTTGGAAAAACTCCTATAACAACAATATTGCAGATGGAGATCAAATGACAAAGCATTTAAGAAAGGAGAACGACTATGAAAATCTTGAATAACGACGGAAATGTCGGTGAATGCCCCAAGGAAGAGGTAACTCACGTACTCAGGCATTCGGCCGCACACATTATGGCACAGGCAATACAGAGGCTGTATCCCGAAGCCGATTTCGCCTACGGTCCCGCTACCGACAGAGGCTTCTACTACGACGTGGACCTTGGCGATAAAAAGCTTACGGATGAGGACCTTGCGGCTATCGAAACCGAGATGAGGAAGATCGTAAAGGAAAACCTGCCGTTCAAGACCTTTATATTAAGCCGTGAGGATTCGGTTAAATATCTTCACGAACGTGGAGCCAAATATAAGGAGGAGCACGTAGGCGATCTTCCGGAAGACGCCGTGATCAGCTTCTACCAGCAGGGTGATTACGTGGACATGTGCGTAGGCCCTCACATTACATATACCAAGACACTAAAGGCCTTCAAGATAACGGGACAGAGCGGAGCCTACTGGAAGAACGATGCAACACGCAAGATGCTTACCCGTATCAACGGTGTGGCATTTGCAACAAACGAGGAACTGGCCGAATACGAGAAACAGGTTGAGGAAGCCAAGGCACGCGACCATCGTAAGATCGGCAAGGAAATGTCTCTGTTCATGACGGACGACCTTGTGGGCAAGGGACTTCCCATGTTTCTTCCCAAGGGCTATACGCTGTGGCAGGAGCTTGAGGATTACATTAAAGAGAAGGAAAGGAAGCTCGGTTATCAGCATGTAATGACACCCTGTGTAGGTACGGTAGCTCTTTACCAGACCAGCGGTCACTGGGATCATTATAAGGAGAACATGTTCCCTGCAATGGAGGTTGAAGGCGAGAACTTCGTACTTCGTCCCATGAACTGTCCTCATCATATGATGATCTACGCAAACAAGCCTCACAGCTATCGTGAGCTTCCCATAAGGATAGGCGAGATCGCGCATGACTTCAGGTTCGAGCCCAGCGGTTCACTCAAGGGTATCGAGAGAGGCCGTCATTTCTGTCAGAATGATGCACACCTCTTCGTAACACCCTCGCAGATAAAGGATGAGGTAAGCCGCGTTGTCGATCTTATCTTTGATGTTTACAAAGATTTCGGAATAACCGATTACCGCTGTGTACTCTCACTCCGTGATCCTGCCGACACCAAGAAGTATCATCCGGATGATGAGATGTGGAACACGGCAGAGGATGCACTTCGCCAGGTTCTTAACGATATCGGAATTGATTACACCGAGGAAATCGGCGAGGCAGCCTTCTACGGTCCCAAGCTCGATATAAACGTTAAGCCGGCTGTCGGAGTTGAATACACTCTCTCAACCTGTCAGCTTGACTTCTGTCTGCCCGCGAAATTCGATCTTAAATACATCGATACGGACGGCAGCGAGAAGACACCGGTCGTTCTTCACCGCGCAATACTGGGATCTCTCGACCGCTTCATGGCTTATATCATAGAAGAGACCAAGGGTAAGTTCCCCGTATGGCTGGCACCTCTTCAGGTAAAGGTTCTTCCCGTCAGCGAGAAGACCAACGATTACGCCGCCAAAGTTACCGATGCCATATCATCTAACGGCGTACGTACACAGCTTGATGACAGAAACGAGAAGATCGGTTACAAGATCCGTGAGGCACAGCAGGTCGACAGAGCTCCGTACATGCTCATCATAGGCCAGAAGGAAGCAGACGAAAATACCGTCAGCGTAAGAAGCCGTGACACGGGTGAAACCGAAGTAATGAGTCTTGATGCGTTTATAGAAAAGGTTACGACTGAGATACGTGATAAGGTTCATTAATGTAATAAGGATTACCAAATGCAACAAAGTTCATAAATACCCTACATAACAAAAATGCCATCCTGACCGGATGGCATTTTCTGTATTTAAAACCGGGTTATACTCTTGCGCCGCAGCACTTCTTGTATTTCTTACCGCTTCCACAGGGGCAGGGATCGTTACGTCCGATCTTATCCCCCTTTACTATCGTTGTTGAACGCTTCTGTTCCTTGTAGAGCCTCTTCTGAGTCTCCTCATCAAAGATATCGTTCCACTCCTCCAGTCCGTACAGCCAGTCAGCCTGGGCACCTACCATGTTCTTGTAAAGAAGCTCCTTATCGAATGCAAGCGATACCTCTGTATCCTCTTCCATTGTTTCAATGGGATTGGGCTCCTTAAGGCTGTCATTGATCCCGTCAAGGAAACCGGTCATTGTCATGATATCTATTTCATATTTATCGGCAAGCTCCTTAACCGTACCCTTTACCTCAGTATCGGGTTCCTTAAGAAGTAACTGATATATCTCCTTCTCCTTTTCGAAATATGCTCCCCACAGCTTCTGTAACTCCTGCTTATCTGCCTTGGCCGAATAAGCCATGCTTCTCCAATCTTCCAATAAAGCCATTTCTGTATTCCTCTCATTTCCTTACTATTGATTTCTTGATCGAGGGGGTAAACCCTTGAACCATTTTATACGAAATACCCAGTCTTGACAAGTATCTCTTATCTTCAATATTCAGCGATCTTGTCCAGGCTGTCATCCGTGGTCTTGTCTATGTCCCTTATCTCAACATCATATTCAATATTCTCATCAACAACCACATGCACCCTGTCACCAACCTTATGTCCTATAAGCGCCTTCCCAAGCGGCGACTCTATGCTGATAAGACCGTTAATGGAATCCGAACGGACAGTGGTCACTATCTTTATCTTCTCCTCGTCTTCCTCGCCTTCGTATACAACAGTCACGGTATTGTTGATACCCACTTCATCATCCTTGGAGCTGTCATCTATGATAACTGCCGACTTGATCATCCTCTCAAGATACCTTATCCTGCTCTCGTTCCTGTTCTTCTCCTGCTTGGCAGCCTTGTACTCGAAGTTCTCGCTCAGATCCCCGTGTGCTCTTGCGGTCTTGACGTGCTCAAGCAGCTGCGGCCTAAGAGTCACCTTACGGTACTCTATCTCCTCTTTCATCTTCTTAATATCCGATTCGGTTAATTTATCCTTCATCATACACCTCTGTTTTCATCATATATAACGGTTCATTCCGTAAGTTCATCCCACTGCATCATCAGCGTCAGCATTTCCTCTTCCATGGAGTCTATTTCATTCTGGATATCCTGAAGCTTCATATAATCACTGGCATTGGCAGGATCCTCAAGCTCGGCCTTCTTCTCATCGATGGTCGCTTCAAGCCCTCCTATCTTTTCTTCAAGCTTCTTCATCTTACGCTCAAGCCTTGATCTGTCCTTACCCTCAAGATAAGACTGCTGTGCACTCTTAACTTCCTGTCCTTGCACAGTTATATCAATACCGTCGTCTGCTCCGAAACCTCCGTTGTCCGTACCGTTCCCGCGTTCATCCGTCATGCCGGCCTTACCGCTCACCGACGAGGATATGACCTTACCCCTGGTTATATCATCGAAGGCCACATCATCGGCATTCCTGGCTTCAACCTCCTGCTCGTACTGTTCATAGCCGAACTCATACAGCCTTACCATATCCTCTTCCATATACAGAAGCTTGGTCGCCACCTTGCTGACAAAATACCTGTCATGGGATACAAATATGACTGTTCCCGGGAAATCAACCAGCATGGACTCAAGAGTCTCCTTACCGACAATATCCATATGGTTCGTAGGCTCATCGAGCACCAGCATGTTGGGCTTGCGTTTAAATATCTTGGCCAGCGCCAGCCTGACCTTCTCGCCTCCGGACAGCATCCTGACCTCCTTGAACACCTCATCCTGCGTAAACAGGAGCGCTCCGAGGCTGTTCCTTACCTCTGTCTGTGTAAGCGTCGGATATTCATCCCAGAAATCATCCATAACCGTTTTATCGCTGGTATACTGCGCCATCTGCTGGTCGAAATAACCTATTTCCACATTGGTGCCGTAATCGTATTCACCGGACAGCGGAGGCACAATATCCGTGATCGTCTTAAGAAGCGTGGACTTTCCGATCCCGTTCCCGCCGATAATGCCCAGTCTCTCACCTCTTTTTACATCAAATGACACCTTCGCAAGCGGCCTGTCATAACCTATCTCCAGCCCGTGGACAAAGAGAACATCCTTACCCGATTCGATACGCGGTGTGAATTCAGCCTTAAAGGTCTTGTTATCATATCTGTCCGGCGCTTCGATGACATCCATGTGCTCTATTGCCTTAAGCTTGGACTTCGCCATCGACACCTTGGTCGGCTTACCCATGAAACGGTCAGCCACACTCTGAAGCCTGTCTATTTCCTTCTGCTGCGCATTGTAATCCTTCAGCTGCTTCTCGTAAGCTTCCTTCTTAAGCTTCACGAAGGCCGAGTAATTACCGGGATATCTCCTCATCCTGTGATGTTCGATCTCATAGACCGTATCCACTATCTTATCAAGGAACATCCTGTCATGAGAAACCACTACCACGGCCCTGTTGTATGACTTAAGGTATCCCTCCAGCCATTCTATCGTAGTAATATCAAGGTGGTTCGTCGGCTCATCGAGCAGAAGTATGTCCGGCTTACTGAGAAGGAGCTTGATGAAAGCAAGCTTGGTCCTCTGACCTCCGGAAAAATCACTCAGCGGCTTAAGCTTATCCTCCATGGTGAAGCCGAAGCGCTTAAGCATGATATCATATTCCTTTTCGTAATAATATCCCCCGATGTCCCTGAATTTCTCCTGAAGCGCCGTGTACTCGGACACGAGCTCATCATGACTCCTGTCGGGCCCCTCTTCCTTGCCTTCGCTCCGAAGCATTGCATGATAAGCATCACTTCCCGAAGCCGCATCAGAGCTCATAAGCTCGACAAGCTCATCTAAGCGGTTCTGCATCCTTATGACGGGTGCGAAGACCTTACGTATCTCCTCATCCACGGTGATGCTGTCATCATCGAAGCTCAACTGTTTAAGATAACCTATCTCGGGACTCCCGGTCCTGGAAATCCCCGATTCGACACCGTCAATATGTGTCATTTCGGTTTCACCCGAGATAAGCTTAAGAAGAGTCGTCTTACCGCAGCCGTTTCGTCCGACCACCGCTATCTTTTCCTTCTTATCCCTTATTTCAAACTGTATATTGTCAAGAATTACATCCGCCCCGTACTGAACGGTGGCATTGTTTATCTGATATAGCATAATAACCTCTTAATTACAGTGAACGAAATTATTTATTTCGTTTACATACATAGCCCCTCCCGCCCTGCCTTGTCACGATCCCATGCCATGACAGTTTATAACACATCCGGTTTTTTTACAAGAGATACGCCGCTTCATTTGACCTTATTTTATTTATGCTATATACTGATAACTATTCAGAGCCATGCACATAAAATATAATATAAGAGGATATTACAATGGAAAAAGTATTACTGTTCTATCCCCCCGGACTGCTGTTTCAGCGCGGAGAGGACAGATGTCAGCAAAATGTGGATGACGGCTCGGCTCAGGCAATGAGGGCCTGCAACGATCTTGGATATGCGGCCGCCATCCTTCTTAACAAGGGATATGATGTCAAGCTGTGTGACTATCAGACAGAAGGCTATACAATGGACGTCCTCCACAAAGATATGGAGGAGTACAGGCCTGATCTGATCATGATGAGTATTACCAATACGACAATCTTCGATGACCTGAAGATCATCAAAGAGTTAAAGGATAAGTACTCGCCAGTCACGGTTATCAAGGGCGCACTGTTCTACGATCCCGAGCAGGCAATGCTCGATATGCTGGATCTTTCCGGCGTTGATTACATGATCGGAGGCGAGACCGATTTCGCGATCGGAGGGATTGCCGATTACGCCTTAAGGAATGAAGGAGATATTTCTCAGGTTCTTTCTATCTTATACAGAGGTGAGGACGGTGAGTTTATCCGCACAGCCTTCCACTGCTGGGGAGAAGATCTGGATTCACAGCCCTTCCCTGCAAGACATCTTATGAACAACGCTCTGTACAAGCGCCCCGACACAGATGAGCCGATGGCAACGATACAGACCGCAAGGGGATGTCCGAGCAACTGCGTATTCTGTCTCACACCGGGGATTTCGGGTAAATGTGTACGCTTCCGTTCACCGCAGAACGTGCTTGACGAAATGACGGAGTGCTATGAGAAACACGGTATCCGTACCTTCTTCTTCAAAGCAGATACCTTTACGATAAACCCCAAATGGGTTAAGGAAATGTGTGAGCTGATAATCAACTCACCCCTGCATGGCAAGATCGAATTCACGGCCAACTCAAGGGTTAAGCCATTAAGCAAAGAAACGCTTGAACTTATGAAAGAAGCAGGATGCTTTCTTGTAGCCTTCGGATTCGAATCCGGATCTGACGAAATACTTAAGAAAATGAAGAAGGGCACTACCGTTGCCGACAATGTTCAGGCCGCAAAATGGTGTCACGAAGTGGGCCTGCCATTCTGGGGATATTTCGTAATAGGGTTCCCCTGGGAAGACAGGAAACATATCCTGCTTACCAAGAAGCTTGTAATGGAAGCCGATCCCGATTTCATCGAGGTTACTGTCGCACTTCCCTTTTACGGGACCGAATTGTATGATATATGCAAGGAGAACGATCTTCTGGCTGAGTCTGTGCTTGGCTCAGACTTCTTCCACTCCAGCATGAAAGGAACCATGCACCTCTCCATGGATGAGGTTATGAAACTGAGAAGAAACATCCTCCTCTCCTTCTATCTTCGCCCCAAGTATATATTCGGCAAGATGAAGGAATGCATCACCAAACCGGGAGTCTTCCTGAACTACTGCAAATACGGAATAAAACTGGTTGTAAATCTGTTTAAGTGATCAATCAATCAGTAACTGATATTAATTGTTTTACACTCAGGGGCATACTATGGAACGCACGAAGTTAAGAGACAGGGTTCTTCCCTCTTATACCAAAGGGGAAGAGATATTTAATATGGTATCGCATATAGTCGGAGCAGCACTTTCGATCGCAGCTCTTGTCATTTGTATTGTTATTTCCGCCATGCATCACAATCCATGGGCAGTTGTCGGAAGCTCCATATACGGGGCTTCCCTTATAATGCTGTACACAATGTCAAGCGTGTATCACGGCCTTCGTCCCAACATGGGCAAGAAGGTTATGCAGATACTCGACCACTGCACAATCTACTTCCTTATAGCCGGTACATACACTCCCGTCTGCCTTGCCGCATTAAGAAGAACGGCACCCGCCGGTGCCTGGGTACTGTTTGGTATTGTCTGGGGACTGGCTGCGCTGGCGATCACCCTGACAGCAATAGATATAAAAAAATATCAGGTATTCTCCATGATATGCTATGTCGGTATAGGATGGGGGATCATCTTTGCGTACAAGCCTCTAATCGAGGCGGTAACCTATGAAGGCTTCCTGTGGCTGGCCGCAGGCGGTCTGTGCTACACGATCGGAGCCATCCTTTACGGTGTCGGCAAGAAGCTCAAATGGATCCACTCAGTCTTCCATCTGTTTGTTCTTGCCGGAAGTATCCTGCATTTCTTCTTTATGATCTTCTTCGTCCTGTAAGAGGCAGATTTACTTCTTCTGCACATTCAATGAATATCCGATGATCGATCCGATAACACCGCCGACTATGTGTGCCATATTTGAAACATTGTCCTTGATCGCAATCCCGAGTATAACCTGCTGGCCTATGTAAATAACAGCGACCAGTACAAAGGTAAGCGGTATCTCACCGTTCTTGAAACCGGTAAAGGATGCAAGTACGATAAATGCAAACACTATGCCGCTTGCTCCGCACAACGCAACTGAAGGAAAGAAAATGTAATTAATAAGTGCTGTTGACAGAGCAGTTATCAGTATTATCTCACCAAGTGTCTTCGCGCCGTATTTCTCTTCAAGCATCGGACCAAGCAGTAACAGATATGATGCATTTCCCACAAAATGATCCCATCCACTGTGTCCGAGAACATAAGTAAAGAACCTCACATACGTCATCGGGTTCTTTAAAGATGAATGATATGTTGTAAACAGGGCCCTGGTGATCCTTCCTCCCGACATGCTTCCAAACAGTGTGACCGCAAAGCATGCGAAAACCAGACCCAGTACTATCGGTGAATTAAATGTGATTATAGGTTTCTTTTTCATCTGTATTTCCTTTTATTCAATCTCCAAAAAAACTTTGTCCCAAAGTCATTTCATTTAACTGTAAATATCAATCCCAAGCTTCTTCAGTTCATATATCAGACGCGCAATGGGGAAGCCGACTACATTGTTGTATTCTCCCCTTATTTCCTTTATATACCTGGCAAACCCGCCCTGGATCGCATATGCACCTGCCTTATCCATGGGCTCACCCGAATCGACATACCGCTCTATTTCTTTATCACTGACTTCATACACGCTCACATCTGTAGCTGCCGCAAATGATATCCGTCTGCCGCCGTTTATAACGGTAACCCCGGTATATACCTGATGTGTCCGGCCGGACAGGTTCTTAAGCATCCTTATGGCATCCTGCCTGTCCTTTGGTTTACCGTATATCACTCCGTCAAGTGCAACTATAGTGTCAGCACCTATGACGAGAAGTTCATCCTCACTGTAAGCGTTAATATCATCCTGCTTCGCCGAATAAAGCTTCACAGCCTTATCCCACACATCCTCTGCCTTCTGCCCCGACAGCTCCTCTACTACTTCGGCAGGATCTGTCTTACTCACTGCTTCCTCGACATCACTGACTATGACCTCATATTCAATACCTGCCCGGGTAAGTATGTCTCTTCTCCTCGGTGAAGCCGATCCAAGTATAACCTTCATCTTACAACTCCACTCGCATACGCCCCTGCCTTAGCTCCCGCATCTGCTCCGACCATATTCAGTCCCGCCTGGTTGTAATGAACCTCATCGTTTAGATAAGCATTCATGGAAGGCGAATGAAGAAGCGTTGAACCTATCGTAAACAGATTACTTGTATTACACAGGTCTATCTGTGCACTCACAACATCATCATACGAATATATCCCGTTTCTGGCATATCCCGGGGTTATTATAAATACCTGGTCAAGTCCGTTTGCAAACAGGGGCTGGAAGGTCGAAATAAGGTTGTTCTTATATTCAAGCGCCGATACTCCCTTGACCGAATCCGATTCACCCTGAAGGAATACAACGAATTTCCTCCTTACATTGAAGTTGTTCTTCTCAAGATATGACCTGGCTTTGACAAACCTTGATACAAGATCCGCCTTAGTAGCTCCGTTAACCCAGTAGCTTGAATCGGTACCGCCTCTTGTTGCCGCAACACCGACAACAGGCACCCCTGTCTTTTGATAATATGCGTTAATAAATGATGATACCAGTGTTCCGTTCTGATACGAAGGAACATCGCTTATATAACCGTTCTCATATCTTCCGAAAGGTTCAACCACGGAAAACAACGCATTCGGAGCACTTGAAGGTCTGTATTCATATCCCTGTCCGGGAGCCACGGCCGGTGCCTGTGCAGCATTTCCACCATTCCCGGACATATTGCTCTGACCGGCAAATATTATAAGATCAACCGTTGCAGGCGTAGTCTGTGAAGTACCGGAAGCTGCAACCCCGTCAGCCGTTGCAAGTACCGGGATCTGCGGAACAAGGGGAGTCGTATTGACCTTGGGCGGAGCGACATTCTGAGGTACTGAAGTCTGAGGTGCTGTAGTCTGCATACTTCCATCCTGTCCCCCATTCATTATCTGTGCGGCAGACTGCTCCATCTGTATCTGAAGCGCATTGAAATCAAGTGCATATGCAGTCCCTGAAGGTATCAGCAGAGATACTGTCGCAGCAATTGCGCCTGCCGCGAATAACTTAATAAAT
>JAEEGL013510118.1_pt1 | contig 14356 bp, 14 predicted proteins | sample 9134231 | NCBI WGS metagenome assembly JAEEGL01 (sample SAMN16246548, study PRJNA631951) | gut metagenome | biome: gut microbiome; feature: rumen; material: fiber-attached | host: Bos | place: Iran: Karaj | collected 2018-10
CCACACGAATCCGGTTACGCAACTTAAATACTTTTTGATTAAGCTGTATTTGAAACTTAATATAATAAATAGGATTATTGTCTTTTATGCTTTTTTATGCTAAATATGTATTAAAATTTATTGGAGGTGTGTGATGTTTGAGTTTGAAAAAAATGTTGGTGGTATTGCTGGTCTTTGTGTTATTTCTCCTGAGCTTTTTGGTGATAACAGAGGCTTTTTTATGGAGACTTATAATTTTAAAGATTTCTGCGATGCTGGTATTGATGTGAATTTTGTTCAAGATAATCATTCTTCTTCTAAATACGGCGTTCTTCGTGGTCTGCATTTTCAAAAAAACTTTCCTCAAGATAAGCTTGTTCGTGTTATTCGTGGTGAAGTTTTTGATGTTGCTGTTGACCTGCGTCCTGATTCGGATTCTTTTGGTAAATGGTTTGGTGTTTATTTATCTGAAATAAACAAGAAACAATTTTTTATCCCAAAGGGTTTTGCTCACGGTTTTCTTGTTACTTCTAGTCGCGCTGAATTTGTTTATAAATGTTCTGACTTTTATCATCCTAATGATGAAGGCGGTATTATTTGGTGTGATCCGGATATTAATATTAAATGGCCGTTTGAGGAATGCAAGATTAATCCCGGCGATTTGATTTTTTCCGATAAGGATAAGAAGTGGGGTAATTTTTCTCAATTTAAGAAAATGAATGGTTTGAACTAATTTATTATGAGGCAATTTTTTGCCTCATTTTTTTATTTATTTTTGTATTTTTAATAGGTGAATAACTTGAATATGTCTTGTGTGATTAATTTTTTCTTTTTGTTTATGTATTATTTTTATATTAATAAAATTATCTAATATTAGTTATTTTTTTATGGTTAAATTATGTATTTTTGTTTTACACAGTGGACTCTTGACTTATTTTTTTATTTTGTATATAATGTTTTTACGTTGATTTTTAAGGAAGCAATTTTACAACTTAATAAATGGTAGAGAATTTTGTGTACAATATGCAAAATTGGTAAGAAAGTCAATTTCTTTTTACATTACGTAAATTTATTATTATAAGAGTTTGATCCTAGCTCAGGATGAACGCTGGCGGCGTGTTTAAGGCATGCAAGTCGAATGGGTTTAGACCCATGGCAAACGGGAGAGTAATACTTTGGTAATTTACCCCTTAGTCGTGAATAACTATTCGAAAGATTAGATAATACACGATGGTCTCAAAGAACTCGAGTTTTTTGAGTAAAGATTTATCGCTAAGGGAGAAGCCTAAGGACTATCAGCTAGTTGGTGAGATAATAGCCCACCAAGGCTACGACGGTTAACAGGTGTGAGAGCACGACCTGTCCCACTGGGACTGAGACACTGCCCAGACTCCTACGGGAGGCTGCAGTTAAGAATATTCCACAATGCACGAAAGTGTGATGGAGCGACGCCGCGTGATGGATGAAGCCTCTAGGGGTGTAAACATCTTTTATTTAGGAAAAATTTATGATGTTACTAAATGAATAAGGGGCTGCTAACTTCGTGCCAGCAGCAGCGGTAATACGAAGGCCCCAAGCGTTATCCGGATTTACTGGGTGTAAAGGGTATGTAGACGGTTTAGTAAGTTAATCGTAAAATCTTCTAGCTTAACTAGAAGTTTGCGATTAATACTATTAGACTAGAGGCCGGGGGAAGCAAATGGAATTGGTGGTGTAGTCGTAATAAGCGTTAATATCACCAAGAACACCGAAAGCGAAAGCAGTTTGCTAAAACGGTCCTGACGTTGAAATACGAAAGCGTGGGTAGCGATACGGATTAGATACCCGTGTAGTCCACGCCCTAAACGATGAGTGCTAAATATTAGAAGTATCGACCCTTCTAGTGTTGTCTTAATCAAGCTAACGCCTTAAGCACTCCACCTGGGGAGTACGGCCGCAAGGCTAAAACTCAAAGGAATTGACGGGGACCCGCACAAGCGGTGGAGCATGTGGTTTAATTCGACAATAAGCGGAAAACCTTACCAAGGCTTGACATCTCTGGAATCCTGCAGAAACGTAGGAGTGCCCGCAAGGGAGCCAGATGACAGGTGCTGCATGGTTGTCGTCAGCTCGTGCTGTGAAGTGTACGGTTAAGTCCGATAACGAGCGCAACCCCCATTATGAGTTACTATGTCTCATGAAACTGACTACATCAAGTAGTAGGAAGGCGGGGATGACGTCAAATCAGCATGGCCCTTACGCCTTGGGCAACACACGTGCTACAATGGGTAATACAAAGGGTTTGCCAAATCGCAAGATGGAGCTAATCTCATCAAAATTACCCCCAGTTCAGATAGAGGTCTGCAACTCGACCTCTTGAAGCCGGAATCGCTAGTAATCGTAGGTCAGCACACTACGGTGAATACGTTCTCGGGTCTTGTACACACCGCCCGTCACGTCAAGAGAGTTGGTAATACTCGAACTTTGCTGTTATAGTGAAGGAAAGTAGGACCAATAATAGGGATGAAGTCGTAACAAGGCAGGGGTAGCGGAAGCTGTTCCTGAATCACCTCCTTTCTAGGGAGAAATTAGTTTACTTTTGAGTAAACATTTGTCGACATCAAATAACCTCTAAGGTTATTCTTGATGAATTTATATTAAATTTTCTTACTTTTCTCTGCCATTTATTAGGTTATAAATGCAAATCAACTCAAAAGATCGCTTTTATAAAGCGATTTTTTGTTTTTATTAAAATAAAACCGTCGATTAGATACACTTCACGACGGCGATTTATTGGGTAAAATAAAAAAGCACTTTTAAAAGTGCTTTTGTTAACGGAATTATGATAATTTTTCGTTAACTTGTTGGACGAATTTATCAAAATCAGTTATATGCATTGATTCGCATTCTGATTCGAATAATCTTAGTAGATATTCTGGTATCTTGTCGTGTTTTAAGTGATAACAAAGAATATTATCATTTTCATCAACATAAGCATTTATTAAAAACCCATTTGGTAGTTCGAATAGATATATGGTTATCTTTGAACTAGAAATTGAATTTCTTGCTTGTGTTGCCGTATTTACTTCTTCTGTATATACGTTTTTGATGTATTCGTTATACTTACCAAAATCTTTTTTCATGTTTTTTCCTCCTGGGGATTACAATAACATATTATTATTGTTATGTGAAGTTATTTATTGCCAAGTGTTTATTTTTATGTTATAATATAAAGATAGATACTATTTTTTATTTATGGAAGATATTTATAAAAAAGTTCAAATTATTCACGAAGATCCTGATTATTTAATTGTTTACAAACCATCTGGTCTTACGGTTCATAAATCTAACGCTAATTATCCATTTCCAACGTTAGCTGATTTTTTGGTTTCTAAATATCCTGAAATAAAAGACGTTGGTGATAATAAAGAATTGCGTCCTGGTATTGTTCATAGACTTGATAAAGAGACTTCTGGTCTTATGATTGTTTGTAGAAATCAAGAAGCTTTTGAATATTATAAGAGCTTATTTAAAAAGAGAACTATTCATAAAAAATATTATGTTCTAGTACATGGTCAATTATTTAACGATATGGTTATTGATAAGCCTATTATTAGATCAAAGACTAATGGTGCTAAATTCTGTGTTTCTGTTGGTAAAGATGCTGATGAAAATGCGAAAAAAGCTATTACAGACATCTCTGTTTTAAAGATTTATAAAGATTTTACTTTGTTATCTGCAGAACCTAAGACTGGTAGAACTCATCAAATTAGAGTTCATTTACAATCTATTTCTAGAATTGTTGCAGGTGATGAATTATATAAACCAAAGAAAGTAAAAACTCCTAATAAGCTTAATAGATTATTTTTACATGCTTATTATTTGAAGTTTAAAGATAGAAATGGCGAAAAAGTTGAATATAAGATTGGTTTACCTAAAGAATTACACGAATTTTTATTAACTTTACAAGAAAAATAATGAAAAAGGTTATAACTATATCAGGAAAACCTGGTTGTGGTAAAAGTACTGTAGCAAACATCATTGGTAGACGTTTAGGATATGATGTTTTGTCGTCTGGAGATAAATTTAGAGAAGTTGCAAAGCGTTATAATATGTCTATTGAAGAGTTTGTAGCTGATTTTTTACCAGAACATCCTGATGTTGATATAAAAATTGATAATGAATTTATTGATTTTATTGATAAAAATGAAGAATTAATTGTTCCAACTAGAATTGTTGGACATCTACTTCATAAAAATGAGATTGATCATTTTAAAGTTTATTTATTTGCTGATTATAATAATAGGTTAAGAAGAGTTTTAAAAAGGGAATTAAGAAAGGGTAATAAGTCGAAATGGCAGATCGGTAAAGACTTACGTGATAGAGAAAGAGCTGAAAAAGAAAAATTTTTAAAACTTTATAACATTGACATAAATGATTTAACAATGTATAATCTTGTGATATACACGCATTTTATATCTTCGAGACCTGGTTATATAAAAATCATTTTAAATAATAAGGTTGAATATATAAAAGCTGATAATACTCTACCAGGCACAATAGCCGGCATTATTATCAAGAAATATAAAGAATTAATAAGTAATAAAATATAGTATGGCAGAAGAAATTAAAACAACTGAAGCTGAAGTTACTGAAGCAACAGAAGAAACAACTACTCCAGTAGAAGCTACTGAAGAAGTTAAAGAAAACAATGAAACAACTGAATTATCAGCTGAAGAAGTTGTTGAAATTGAAAAAGAAATTGAACAAGAACAAGAAGCTAAAAAAGTAGAAGACGTTGTAGATACAAATATTGATGAAAAATCAAAGAAAACTATCAAAGCAGACGCTATTAAACCTGGTATGTATTTAAAGATCTACCAAAGAATTACAGAAATTGGTTCTAAAGGTGAAGAAAAATCTAGATTACAAATGTTTGAAGGTTTATGTATTGCTAGAAAACATGGTAATCAAGCTGGTGGTACTTTTACAGTTAGAAAAGTTACAAAGACTGGTCATATAATTGAAAAAATATACCCAATCTATTTACCAACTCTTGAAAAGATCGAATTATACAAGACTTATGTAGCTAGAAAATCTAAGTTATACTTTGTTAGAAAAGAAAACGCTAGAAAATTAAAAGCTGCTAAATAATATAAAAACACCTGTTTATCAGGTGTTTTTTGATTAGTAAAATTAAAACCGCCTTTTTGGCGGTTTATTTTATCTGCTTATATATGTAAGAAAAATTGTTATCTCGTTTTTTGAGAATGATAATATAAAGCTTGTATTCATGTCGATTTGTATTTTGTAGTATTTATTATCTTCTATGCTGCAATGTAGTTTGTTAACTAGATTTGTTTCGATAGAAGAATTTTCTTTTCTTGATCCACAAAATAATTGCAAGCACGGCATGCCGCTTAAATTATCGATTTTTCTTATGTTTGAAGTATTTTTAATTATTTCAGAAAAAGCAGTATCACTGATGTTTCCTGTATAAAAATCTTTATTCATATTTTCCTCCAAAATGAATATTTGTTATTTATACATTAATGTAGCTAAAAAGTCAATCTATCACTATCATAAGAGTATATTGAAAAAATCGCTAAAATATGCTATAATTATAGTATAAGGTTAATTAAAAAATCACGAATACATTTCGTGATTTTGTTTTTTGTAAATAAAAATTGATCTACTAAACTAGATTATTTTGTCTTTATATTTTTCTCAATAATATTTTGAACAGCTAGTTTTAATGATACTTTTTTATAATATTGCTGATTTATAAAACCTAGTGTGATAAAAAATATAAAGATTAAAGCTAAGATTTTCGGTGTTAGTTTATCGATCATATTTATTACATAAATTACGTAAATAGATTACATCTTTTTTGATTTTTTGCAATATTTATATTAAGATATAGCTATAAATATTAATTTAATATTATGGAATATAAATTAAATTGGATAGAAATAAAACAAAGGGCAAAAGAAATCTCTTCAAGAAATAAATGGAATATTTGGAAACCCATTTTATTTATTTTGTTAGCATCTGCCTGTATTGGCGGTATTGTCGGCGGTTTGATTTATAGAGGACAAGAAATTACTTCTGGTATTTCTGGAATATTGCTTGGTGCGTGTGTTATGCCGCTTGAAATTGGTTTACTTAGATATTTTCAAGCTGTAGTAAGAGGTGAAAAGCCTACTTTAGATTTTTTAAAAGATTATTATTCTGATTTTAAAAATATATTTTTAATAAGTATACTTTCATCTTGTATTGTATATTTAGCAACTCTAGCATTTGTTATTCCTGGAATAATATTTTCTATAGCATATTCTTTAATTCCATTTATTTATATAAGAAATAAAGATTTGGATGTTAAAGAATATTTAGTAAAAAGTAGAGCAATGATGTATGGTTATAAATTAGAATCGTTTTTATTTGTATTGAGTTTTATTGGATGGGAATTACTTGTTATTATAACACTTGGAATTGCAACTATTTGGGTAACTCCTTATGAAATTTGCGCTATAACTATGTTCTATGATGAAATCATGAGAAGAGAAGAAGGAAAGCTTGTTGGTGCAAAGAAAAGAGCTGAAAGCGTAAATCATGATGATAGTTTTAATACTAAAACTAATACTGATATGAATAATAGTTATTCTGAATCTAATTCTAATAATACTAATGTTATAGAAGGTGAATTTGTTGCTAAAGATGAAGTAGCTAGCGAAAATAATAATACTGACGCTTTTGAAAATGCTGTAAATGCAGATAATATTAGTTCTGAAAATAATACAGAAAATTCAAATTTCTAAAATTAGAGAAAGCAAAAAAACAACGTTTTAAACGTTGTTTTTTAATTAAATAAATCAGAATGAGAGTTGATATATAAATGTAATTTTTCTTGACAAAATATTAAAAATAGGTTATAAAATATAACCTAGACAAAAAGCCAAGGAGGATAATATGTCTAAAGCAAAAGAATATATGTTTGAAAAAACATGGACAAAGGATGGATGGTTTTTGATTTGTACTTCTCATGCACGAGTTCCAATGATTAAATGCGTGGAAGATGATAAATTCCTGGTAAAAAATCTTAACAAAAGATCAGTGATTTTTACTAAGGAAGATAAAGCAAAACGATTTGCGATCAAGATGTATAAAGAAATGATGCGTCTTGAATCTCGCATTGGTATTGCTGGATAAAAATATAAAGATGCGGGTTAGTCCTGCATCTATTTTTATTAAAATATTGCGATATCGAATAAAATAGTATATAATACAGAAACTTGCTGACGTGGTGGAATTGGTAGACACGCTAGCCTAAGGAGCTAGTGGGATAAAACCCATGCAAGTTCAAGTCTTGTCGTCAGCACCAATAAAAAACAAAGCGGAAGCTTTGATTTTTTTATTAGGTGACTGACGAAGAAAGCAAACTGCTTTGCTTTTGTCGAGACGATCTTTTCCACATGGATTAATTATTATTTTGTTGTATAATAAAATTAATGGAGGATTTGCCTATAGGAAAAGTTTTGTTAAATAAAATCGACAATTAAAAAAACTAAAAGCAAATTGAATTTTTAAGAACTTTCTACGGAATAGAAAGTTGTGCCTACGAGGTACATTACGAAAAGGGCTACTTAATCAAAGTAGCCTTTTTTATTTGTTTTTATTGTGATAATATAAAAACCATGATACAAGTTGTTGGTGTTTCAAAAAAATTTGGTAATAGAGAAATTCTAGAAAATGTAAGTTTTACGATTTCTAATAACTCTAGAATTGGTCTTATTGGTTTAAATGGTGCCGGTAAGACTACTTTAATGAAGATTATTTTAAAGCAAGAAGAACCTGATTCTGGCTCTGTTGTTTATATTGATGAATTCGTTTCTTATCTTCCTCAGGTTATTGAATTTGATGAAAATGATACGGTTTTTTCTTATTTATATAAGGAAATAAAGGAAGAATGGGAAGATTATAAGATCGAAAAATGTCTTTATGATGTTGGTTTAGAAAAAATTGATAGACAAATGTTTGTTAAAGATTTATCTGGTGGTCAAAAAACTAAGCTAGGATTCGCTAAAATTTTAATGAATGATCCGACTACATTACTTCTTGATGAACCGACAAATAATCTTGATCTTGAAACTCTTGAGTGGTTAGAAAATTTTTTAAAGAATTTTTATGGCAATATTTTTGTTATTTCTCATGATAGAAAGTTTCTTGATAATGTAGTAGATAGAATTTTTGAGCTTGATCCTAGATCTCATAATATTTCAGAATATGTTGGTAATTATTCTGACTTTTGTATTGAAAAAGCAAAAAGAATAGAAAAAGAAATTGCGGCGTATAACCGTCAGCAAAAGAAAATTAAAGAAATGGAAGAATGGATTGCTTTAAAGACTCAACAACTTACTTTTTATCAAAGTCCTAAAGTTGCAAGACAATTACAAGCATATAAGAAGAGAACTCAGAGAGAAGCGGAAAAACTTCCGGAAAAACATATTGATAATAAAAAAATAAAAATCAAAGAAATTTCTGAAAGTGTTAATGCAAATAAATTAATTTTCCGTGTTAACTCTTTAAAATATAAAAATCTTATTTATTGTAAGAATATTGATTGTTATGGTGGCGATAGAATTCATCTCGAAGGTAAGAATGGATGCGGTAAGACGACTTTTATTAAAATTTTATTAAAGCAAATTTCTGATTATTCTGGAAATATTACATTTGGAAATAATTTAAAGATTGGTTATTTTTCTCAGGAGCATGAAACTTTAAACGATGAGCTTTCTGTTGTTAATGAATTTATTTCTAATTCTAATATAAAAAATGAAGCGAGAGCGCGTGATGTTCTTGGTTGTTTTCTTTTTGTTGGCGATAGAGTGTTTGATAAAGTAAAAAGTTTATCTCAAGGCGAAAAAGTTCGTCTTATGATTGCTGAACTTATAAATCAAGATAATAATTTTATATTTTTTGACGAGCCTACGAATCATCTTGATATTGATAGTCGTGAAGTTCTTGAAAGCGCAATTTCTGCGTATAAAGGTGGTTATTTAATGGTTTCTCATGATAGATATTTTGTTGAAAATATTGGTATTAATAGAAAGTTTGAAATTACAAATGGAAGTCTTGTTAATTCTTCTTATAAAGCTACTGGTGTGACTTATTTTAATGATGATAGTTATGAAAGATATTTAAAAGAAGAATGGGGAATTAAAGATGAGGGTGTTGATGAAAGTATCTTTATTTTTAAATAGTTGATTTTTTGGTATTTTTGTGTTATTGTTTAGAAAAATATGGGGGGGTTCTGTAAATACAGAATGATGATTGTTGGTGATATTTTGTCGATATAAATTGACGAATATATATAGATTATTATAGAAATCAAATCGATAAGGGGGAAAATGTGATCGATTACAATTACTATAATCAGTCTGTGTGTGTCTTCAAAGAAGATGGCGGACATATGTTCAAATTTGATCCAGATTGTCATGAGGCTGGTGTGTATTGGGATGGAAGTGTTGAGCATCACTATAATGGACAGGGTGGTGACAATATAATAATTCCAATGCAGCTATTCTTGAGATACAGAGATAATATGGGAATAATCCGTGTCATCTCTATCAAACAAGAGTTTACAGACATGTGGCAGAAGATCTCAAAAAAAAGATTGGATGCCATACAGAAGACTATGCCGAAAGAATTTCAAATTTCTTTTGACGGCGTTTCTGGGAGAGCACAAGTTCTACCATCTACAATGGAAGAATGGAAACAGAAAGCTCTTGAAGTTTATAAAAACGCAGGAGACGACGACAAATGAAAATTTAAAACCGTTTGCAAAAGCAGACGGTTTTATTTTTATATTGATTTTTTATCTAATTTATGCTACATTTTTTATGTGCTTCGTATGAAGTGCTATTTTATATAAAAGGAGGACATGCTATATGTCTGATAAGAAACAAGAGTTTACTACTATTAATGTAGTAAAAACAGAAGGTGCTCAATTTTACCAGCAGGGTATTAAAGGTGGTAAGTATGGAAAGGAATTTTCTAGTGGTGTTCAACATAATTATAATGGTTATGGTGGAGATAATGTGATTATTCCGATGCAACTTGATCTTAAGTATAAAGATGACAAGGGGAATCGTGGGGCGGTTTCTATAAAACAGGAATTTAGAAATGAATTTCCTCGTATTACTGAAAAACGTCTTGATGCAATCAAGCAAAATATGCCTGAAAAGATTAGTTTAACTACTGATTCTAATGGTGATAAACATGTCGACGGTAAAATAATGGATAAATGGATAGAAGACACTAATAAAACTTTATCTGGTAAATGATTTTTGTTTTTTTGAATTATTTAGTTTGAATGATAGATATATAAGATTGAATATGATTGAATATGATTGATAAAGATTAAAATAGAACTAAACTAAGACAATAATTAAATGCATGATAAATCTGAGGCCGCTTTGGAATCAAAGCGGCTTTTATTTTATACACATAGCCTCTTGCTATTATTTTATTTTTAATATATAATACTTTCATAGTTAATTGGACGTTTAGCTCAGTTGGTCTAGAGCATCTCGTTTACACCGAGAGGGTCAGGGGTTCGACTCCCTTAACGTCCACCGAATCAAGCTCGCTTTTTGCGAGTTTTTTGTTTTAAAAAGTAAAAGCTTGTTATATAATTATTTTATGTTATATAGATGACAAATTTTCTTTTTGTGTTAATATTAAAGAATAAATAATTAATTTTTATTATGATTAAAACTCGTTTTGCTCCTAGTCCTACTGGTTATCTTCATATTGGTGGTTTAAAGACTGCTTTATTTTCATATTTATTTGCAAAACAAAATAATGGTAAATTTGTTTTAAGAATTGAAGATACTGATCAAACTCGTTATGTTCCTGAAGCTGTTGATTTTATTAAATCTGGTCTTCTTTGGGGTGGTCTTAAATGGGATGAAGGTTATGAAGTTGGTGGCGAAAATGGTCCTTACGTTCAAACTGAGAGAAAAGAAATTTATCAAAAATATATTAAAGAGCTTATTGATAAAGGTTTTGCTTATTATTGTTTTTGCACTCCAGAAAGACTTACTGCAATGAGAGAAGAGCAAACTAAAAACAATCTTCCTCCTAAATATGATAGACATTGTCTTAATTTATCTGAGGAAGAAGTTGAACAAAGAATTGCTAATGGTGAAAAATATGTTATTCGTCTTAAGGTTCCTGATAATGAAATTATTAAATTTAAAGATGCTATAAAAGGCGATATTGAATTTAATACTAAAGAAGTTGATGATCAGGTTTTAATTAAATCTGACGGACTTCCTACTTATCATTTTGCTGTTGTAGTTGATGATCATTTGATGGGTATTACTCACGTTGTTCGTGCTGATGAATGGGTTTCTTCTACTCCTAAGCAAATTATTCTTTATAAAGCTTTTGGTTGGGAAGTGCCTGTATTTGCTCATGTTCCTCCTATTTTAGCTCCTGGTGGAAAGAAGAAATTAAGTAAAAGAGAAGGTAGTGTTGGTGTTCATGAATTTATTGCACAAGGTTTCTTACCTGAAGGTATGATTAATTATCTTGCTTTGCTTGGTTGGAATCCTGGTACTACTGAAGAAATTTTTTCTTTAGATGAACTTGTAAAACGTTTTGATCTTTATAAATGTCAAAAAGCTGGAGCTGTATTTGATGTTGCTCGTCTTGAATGGATTAATGGTCAACATATCAGAAGAATGGATTCTGTAGATTTTAGAAACAGATTATTTGAATTTATTTCTAATTCAGATCATAAATCTAATATGCCTCTAGAAGCCTCAAATTTGAGTTTTAAGAAGTTTTCTATCATAGAGCAGGAACGTATTAATAAACTCTCTGAATTCGCTCAAGATTTTGATATTATTTATAACTTTAATTCTGATTACGAAGTAGAGAAGTTATTTAATGAAAAAATGGGAGCTAATAATGAAACTGCTAAGTTAGCTTTTGAAGAATCTATTAAACTTATTGAATCTTTAGATTTTGATGAAATGGATAATAGATTTAATAATGCTTCTAATTTACTTGAAGTTAAAAAAGCTGATGAAGAGATGATTAAAAATAAATTCTTAGAACTTGTAAAGAATTTAAATATGAAGAATGGTCCTATTCTTTGGCCTGTTAGATACGCTTTATCTGGTCAAGATAAGTCTCCAAATATTTTTGAACTTATTTGGATTTTTGGTAAAGATGAATCTATAAAGAGATTAAATATCGCTTTAGAAAAATTGAATAAATAAAATAAAAGCTAGTTATTATAACTAGCTTTTATTTTTTGTTAATAGTGTTCGTCGTCCGGCGGGTATAATGAGTAATCTTCGTCTTCTTCGGTATATTCGTCTTCGGCATTGTATTCGCAAGGCATAAACTGTCTTTTAAATTCTTTGTCGAATTCTTGTGTAAATATTGCACATTCGCCGGTTTGTGTATTGTATAAATCGCAAGCCAAATAAATGGTTTCAGGGCTTACAATTAGACCCCGTCTTGATATAAGCATACACATACACGCTGTATTTCGTTTTTTTAAAACACAGTCCATACATTACCTCCTAAATTGTTTTTTTATATACTAATCCTTTTTTATATAAAAAACAAATTATTGAAATATACTGCGTTTATTTTTATTTTTTGAGTTAGACTTGAACTCTAATTCTTCTATTTTATCGCGAAGATAAGCTGCTTTTTCGAAGTCTAAATTTGCCGCAGCTTGTTCCATTTCTGCTTCTAATTGAGTGATTATATATTTTGTATCTGATTTTTTTAATGTCTTTATATCAAAATCGTAGTCATCAAACTCTGATTCTATCTTTTTACCAATAAAAATATCATCTTTAATTTCTTTTTTAATAGATTTTGGAGTTATGTTATGTTTTTTATTGTATTCTTCTTGTAGTTTACGTCTTCTATTTGTTTCTGTAATGGCTGTATTCATAGAATCTGTCATTTTATCTGCATACATTATAACTTTTCCGTTTATGTGACGAGCCGCTCTTCCGATAATCTGTATTAATGAAGTTCTTGAACGTAAAAATCCTTCTTTATCTGCATCGATTATTCCTATTAAAGATACTTCTGGGAGGTCTAATCCTTCTCTTAAAAGATTTACTCCAATAAGACAATCATATTTTCCTTGTCTTAATTTCTTTAATATTTCTAATCTTTCAGCTGTTTTAACTTCTGAATGTAGGTAAGTAGTTTTTATTCCTAAATCTAAAAGATAATCAGCAAGATCTTCTGCTGTTTTTTTAGTTAATGTTGTAACAAGTGTTCTTTCGTGGATTTTTGTTCTTGCTTCAATTTCTTTTGCGATATCTTCAACCTGATTTTCTGTTGGTCTTATTTCTATTATTGGATCTAGTAATCCTGTTGGTCTAATAATTTGTTCGGCAATATTTTTCTTTGATAATTTATATTCTTCTTCGCCTGGAGTTGCAGACATAAACACCATTTTGTTTATTTTTGCATCGAATTCTTCTTTTTTAAGAGGTCTATTATCAAAAGCTGACGGTAATCTAAAACCAAAATCTACAAGATTTTTCTTTCTTGCGTAATCTCCGTTATACATTGCACGTATTTGTGGGAGAGTGATATGGGATTCATCCATAATCATTAGGAAGTCATCGCCAAAATAGTCGATTAGTGTATATGGTCTTTCTCCGGGTTTTCTATGATCTAGATATCTGCTGTAATTTTCGATTCCATTACAAAATCCTGTTTCGCGAATCATTTCGAGGTCGTATTTTACACGTTGCTCGATTCTTTCGGCTTCGAGCGGCTTATCGTTATCTTTAAAAAATTTAATTCGTTCTTCGAGGTCTTTTTCAATTTCTTTAATTATAGGATCTAATTTTACTTTATCTGTAACGTAATGTGTTGCCGGAGGAATTGTTACTGATTTTACAACTTCAATTGTTTTTCTTGTTAATTTATCAATAACGGATATTTTTTCAATTTCTTTTCCGAAGAACTCAACTTTTATAAGACGTTCTTTGTAATTTACTGGATAAATTTCCATAACATCTCCAGAAATTCTAAAGTTACAACGATTTAATTCTATATCGTTTCTTTCATATTGAATTGAAACAAGTTGTTCTGAAAGTTCTTTTATACTGATTTTTTGAGAAGAATCTATATCAAGGAATTTATCGAATAATTCTTTTGGTTCTCCTAAACCATAGATACAAGAAACAGAAGCGACTATAATTACATCTTTTCTTGTTAGAAGGGAAGTTGTAGCTTCGTATCTTAATCTATCAATTTCTTCATTAATTTGAGTTTCTTTTGCTATGTATGTATCACTTGTTGGGAGGTAGCTTTCTGGTTGATAATAGTCATAGTATGAAACAAA
>JAEEGL011096678.1_pt1 | contig 14355 bp, 7 predicted proteins | sample 9134231 | NCBI WGS metagenome assembly JAEEGL01 (sample SAMN16246548, study PRJNA631951) | gut metagenome | biome: gut microbiome; feature: rumen; material: fiber-attached | host: Bos | place: Iran: Karaj | collected 2018-10
AGCGACAACGGTCCGCACCTCGAGGGCGGCGCCGACCCCGACTTCTTCAACTCCAACGGCCCCTGGCGCGGCTACAAGCGCGACCTCTACGAAGGCGGCATCCGCGTGCCGATGATCATGGCATGGCCGGGCCACATCGCCCCGGGCACGGAGACCGACTTCGCCTGCTCCTTCTGGGACATGATGCCCACCTTCCGCCAGGTGCTGGACCCCAAGGCCAAGACCGTAGACATGGACGGCATCAGCCTGCTGCCCACGCTCGAAGGCCGCCGCGGCCAGAAGCAGCGCGACTTCCTGTACTTCGAGTTCGCCGAGCGCAACGCACAATGCTCCCGCATCGGGCCCTGGAAGCTCATCCGCCTGGGCATCAACACCCCAGCCGACCACTATGAACTCTACAACCTCGACGAAGACCCCGCCGAGGAGCATGACATCGCGGCCGCGCACCCCGACAAGGTCGAGGAGCTCAAGGCTGTGATGGTCCGGGAGCACGTCCCGAATCCGCTCTTCCCGCTCTTCGCGGGCGAGTAGGTTATTCCTGCCAGAGGACGGACTGGACCGCGCGGGCCGGCACGCGGCACGCCACGGAATACTTGTCCGTCACGAAACACACCTGCGCTTCCGATCCCCCTTCGTTGAGGATCAGCGCCGCATAGGAGCCGTCCGGATTACGGTACAGCTGGTATGTCAGGCCTGTGGCCCGGTAGCCGGCGGTCCCGAGCCGGACGGCTCCCGGCTGCAGGACCTTCGAGCAGTGCGCCACGTCGTAGAAGTGGGAATTGCGCACGATCGAGCCCAGTGAATGATCCTCCGCACTGATGGACACGGCGCCGTAGCAGGTGCTGCATCCGCGCGGACGGAAGGGCTTGCCCTGGTAGTCCAGCATCAGGTTCCACAGCGTCACGCCCCGGCCCCAGCGGCCCAGCGTGCCGAGGAAGATGTCCCGGAAATCATTGATCAGGCAATCTTCGAACTTATAGTTCCACGTGCCGATGGAGGCCTCCGTGAAATAGATGTCCTTGTCGGGGAAACGTTCGTGCACGCCGTCCAGCACGGCGGGCGTGCCGCCGTAGTTGTGCCAGGCGGAGCCGGCCACATAGCGCCCGGCCCCCGGATCCTCGAAGATATGGACCGGGTAGTCCTGCTGGGGACCGTTGCCATCGTAGTTGTAGTTGTGGTCGTAGACAAGCACCTTGGTCTTCAGGCCGGCCGCGGCGAACGCGGGGCCGACGGCCCACTTGATGAAGTTGCTCTGCTCCTGCCAGGACATGTAGGTAGACATCGAATTGCCACGGTGGAGCGGCTCGTTCTGCAGCGTCACACCCATCACCTTATAGCCGCGGCGCTGCATCTCGCGGATCCAGCCCACGAAATAGTCGGCATAGTCGTGGTAGTAGGCCTCGCCCAGGTGGCCCGCCACCCAGTCGTTGTGGGGCGTGGACCCGTCCTCGGCCACCTTCATCCAGCGCGGGCAGCTCCACGGCGAGCCTATGATCTGCACGTCGGGGTTGATGGCGTAGATCTCGTCCAGGACGGGGAAAAGGTACTGGCTGTCCAGCGGGTGGACGCCGAAATGCTCCATCCCGGGCTCGTCGCACCAGGAGAACTCGTCCATGGAGAAGTCCGACCCGCCGATGCACACGCGGATCAGCGAGGAACCCAGCCCCTCCCCGCGGTCGAAGACCTCGCGGAGGAAGGCCGTGCGGTCGGCCTGCGACATCTGGAGCAGATGGTAGCAGCTGGCCTGGGTGAGGGCGAGACCGAAGCCGTCGATGGTCTGGAAGGTCTCGCCGGTCAGCGTGACGCGGAAGGCCGCCGCGGCGCCGGGGCGCATCAGGCGGACCGTACCCGGCTCGAAGCGGAGTCCGTCCACGGAGGTGGTATAAGTCACGGCCTCCTCCACCTGTTCGGGGGCTTCCGGCGCAAGGCCGCCCCGACACGCGGTCAGGACGGCCAGCACCAGGATGGCAAATGTATGAAGGTGCATCTTGCTTACTGGACCTGGAATGAGACCGGTTCTCCCGAAGCGCTGTCGCCGGCGACCCAGAGCTGGAAGTCGCCCGGCTCCACCTTCTTCGTGCCGTCAGCGCCGAAGAACGCGAGGTCGGAGACGGGGATCTCCACTTCCACGCGACGGCTCTCGCCGGCCTTCAGCGCCACGCGCTCGAAGTGCTTGAGTTCCTTGACGGGACGCGTGAGCGAGCCCACCAGGTCGCGGACATAGACCTGCGCCACCTCGGTGGCGTCGCGGCTGCCGGTGTTGGAGAGCGTGAAGGACACGCGGATGGTGCCGTCGCAGGCGTAGACCGGCTGGTCCAGCGCGATGTCGGAGTAGACGAAGCTCGTGTAACTCAAGCCATAGCCGAACGGGAACAGCGGGTAGGCGCTGTAGTCGAGGTAATAAGAGGTGTTGCCCAGAGAGGTCTGGCCGGCCTCCGGCGCGATGTCCTCGAGCAGGAGTTCGCCGTTGTAGGGACGGCCGGTCATGTGGTGGTTGTAGTACATCGGGACCTGGCCCACCGTGCGCAGGAAGGTGACGGGGGTCTTGCCGGACGGAACGGTGTCGCCGAAGATCAGGTTCGCGAGCGCGGGGCCGCCCATCGTGCCGGGATGGAAGGCATAGAGCAGGGCGCCGCAGTTCGGCAGGTCGCGCTCGATCGTGAGCGGGCGGCCGGCCATCACCGTGGCCACGACGGGCTTGCCCGCAGCCTTCAGCGCGGCGAGCAGCTCGCTCTGGGATCCCTGCAGGTTGAGGTCGGCCAGCGAGTGGGCCTCGCCCGAGAGGATGGCTTCCTCGCCGAGGAAGGCGAGCACGACATCCGCGCGGCGGGCCGCCGCGACCACGTCGTCGAAGCGCGCGCGGCGCTCCCGGCTGTGGCTCAGGCCGGGGACATAGACCACCCGGCCGGGGAAACGCTCGCGGAGCGCCGCCAGCGGCGTGACCGTGTGCTGCTTCTGGCCGTCGAAGGCCCAGGTGCCCAGCTGGTCGTGCGGGGCGTCGGCCATCGGACCGGTCACGAGGATCGTCCGCACGCGGGCGGGATCAAGCGGGAGCACGCCGGCATCGTTCTTCAGCAGCACGACGGATTCTTCGACGGTCCGCTGCGCGGCCGCGAGATGCTCCGGCGCATACTGCACCGCCGCGGCCGCCTCAACGTCCACGTAAGGCTGTTCGAACAGGCCCAGCAGGACCTTGACGCGCAGGATGTTACGCACGGCGGCATCGATGGCGGACTCCCGGACGGCGCCCGACTGCACCAGTTCCTCCAGGTGCGACAAGAAGCCGAAGGTCATCATGTCCATGTCCACGCCGGCCGCCAGGGCCTGACGGGCCACCTCCTTGCGGTCGGCGCCGTAGCCGTGGCTGATCATCTCGCCCATCGAGTTCCAGTCGGTGACCACCAGGCCGTCGAAGCCCCACTCGTCCCGCAGGACCTGCCGGAGCGTGAAGGTGTTGGCCGTGGAAGGGATGCCGTCGTTGTCGTTGAACGAAGTCATCAGCGTCAGCGCACCGGCGCGGACGGCCGCCTCAAAGGGCGGCAGGTAGACGTTGCGGAGCTCGCGCTCGGTCAGGAAGGTGCTGTTGTAGTCACGGCCGCCCTCGGCGGCGCCGTAGCCCACGAAATGCTTGATGCAGGCCGCCATCGAAGTGGTGTCCCACTGCGCGCCCTGATAGCCGCGCACCATCGCCTCGCCCATCCGGGCATCCAGCCAGGTGTCCTCGCCGCTGCCCTCCGCGATGCGGCCCCAGCGGGGGTCGCGGGCGATGTCGAGCATCGGCGAGAAGGTCCAGCGCACGCCCTGGGCCGTGGCCTCGAGGGCCGCCACGCGGGCGCCCTCTTCGACCAGCGCCGGATCGAAGGTCGCGGCGAGGCCGATCGGAATCGGGAAGACGGTATGGAAACCGTGGATCACGTCTCGGCCCACCAGCAGGGGGATGCCGAGACGGGATTCCTCCACTGCGATCCGCTGGAATTCGTTGATCCGGGCCGGATCCACCTCGTTGAGGATGGAGCCGATCTGACCGGCGCGCAGGGCCTCCGCATACTGCTCAGGGTCACTGCCGGCGGAGACCTGGTTCATCTGTCCGATCTTCTCGGCCAGGGTCATCTGCGAGAGGAGGCGCTCCACGCGCTGCTCCACCTCGCGGTCCGCGCCGACCGTCGAAGGGCGGCGCGGCTGGCCGCAGGCGACGGCCAGCGCCGCGCCCGCCAGCAGGGCAAGGGTCCGTATAGTCTTATTGTTCATTGTCTTTCTCATTTTTGGTACACGCGTACATAGTCCACCTGCATCGTGCAGGGCAATGCGCTCTCATCCACGCCGTTCCAGCCACCCCAGTCGCCGCCCCAGGCCAGGTTGAGGATGATATAGAATTTCTTGTTGAAGGGCCAGGTGCTGTCGTTGCCGGCCCCGTCGTTGCGGAACTCGAGCAGCTTGGTGCCGTCCACGTAGGTCCGGATGGCGTCCGCGGTCCACTCGAGCGCGTAGATGTGGTATTCGCTCTCGGCGCCCGGCGTCAGCCGCTCGGCCGTCTTCTGGGTGCCCTTGACGTGGTTGTAGGATTCGCAGTGGATGGAGGAGGAAGTGTGGTCGGGATTGACGCCCACCTCTTCCATGATGTCGATCTCGCCGCAGGCGGGCCAGCCCTTGGAGAAGTCGTCCGGCATCATCCAGAAGGCCGGCCAGGTGCCCTTGCCCTTGGGCAGGCGGATGGCCGCCTCCACGTAGCCGTACAGCCAGGATCCACGGGAATTCATCCGGGCGGAGATCACCTGGCCGGCGTCCTTGCGCGCCACGATGTGCAGCGCGCCGTTCTCCACGTAGGAGGTTCTGCGGTCGTTCGGCACATAGCGCTGCAGCTCGTGGTTGACATAGCCGGGCGCCCAGTCCTCGAAGCGCCATTTGTCGTTCAAGGCATCCGAGGATGCGGCGAACTCATCCTGCCAGACCAGCTTGTAGCCGTCCGGCACGAACGAGGCCTGGTCCTGCGAGAGAGCCAGCTCCACCGTCGTCTCCCCGTTCCGGAAGCGGATCGCGGCGCGGCGGAGGGCGCCGCTCATGTTGGGCGACGCGTTCACCTTCAGGATGCTCTCGCCCTTGTACACCTGGGCCGGCGTGGTCAGCGTGTACCAATCCTGCCCGTCCGTCTCCACAGACCAGGCCGCCGAAGCCGTCAGGCGCACGGAGGACTCTCCGCCCCGGGGATTCAGGACCAGCTCGGCCGGAGAGAACGTGAGCGTGGGGGCCGCCGGCGCAGGGTCGGGAGCCGGCATCTTCTCGCCGCAGGCGGAAAGCAGCAGCGCGCAGGCAATCAGGGAAGACAGCATCTTCGTCATACTTTTTCGTTAAAAAGGGGACCAGGCAATAACCCGAAACCCGGTCCCCGACCACTAGTTTAACCTAATCGATATATTCCTGGAACACGATATCCGTGACCGTAATCCTGGTGCCGGCCGGGGTGCGGCCGAAGTCGAAGATCACCTGGAGCGCATCCGCGTCCTGCGGCTTCGGATAGATGTCCTTGAGTTTATAGGTGACCGTCCCTTCGATGATGCCCACGCCGTTGTCGTAGCTGAGCAGGTGCGCATCATTGTCCTCGGGATCGTTGGAGAGCTTGACGGTGATGGTGCTCGCCGCCGTGGACGTGATCTTGGCGGAGAACTCGTAGCGGTGGGAGTTCAGGGCCGCGATGTCGGAATGGAGGGAGAACTGACCCATCCACTCGCTGCCGCCCACACCCTCGGGTACCGTGAGCTCGAACCCATTGCCTTCCAGCATCTTGACGTCGGCCGTCAGGCCGCCGGACCAGTCGGCGCCGCTGAACCACTGAGCCGTGGTCACGGTGGCTGCCGGCCAGAAGTTCACGACCTCGGGCTTCTCGCTGAGCGGGATGTGCTTCTGCAGGCAGAGCTCGGACAGGGTGATGATCGCACCGGCCGGGAAGCGGCCGAAGTCGAAGACCAGCAGGATGCTCTCCGTCGCGTCGAACATCATATGGTCGGCGGCCTCGAAGGTGGTGCTGCCGGAGACGGCGATATTGCCGTCATAGAAGAAGCTGTCGTCCGCCGGGTCGCCTTCCGCCGTCATCTTGACGGTAGCCGTGCCGGGCTGCGTGGAAGAGATCCGGCAGCTGAAGTCGAAGCGCTCGCGCGCATCGGCCGGAATCCCCGTGTGGATTTTGAACTGGCCCATCCACTCGCCGCCGCCGATTCCCTCGGGGACGGTGATCACGATGTCGTTCTTGACCGAGATGCCGGCCTCCAGGCCACCGCCCCAGTCAGCGCCGCTGAACCAGCTCTCATAGTTGATGGACACGCCCATCAGGTTGGTCTCCGCATTGGGACGGAACCAGGCCGGCTCGGACTCCGGTTTCGGCTCCACCGGCTCCGGTTCGGGCTCCACGAGCTCGTCCTCGGGCACGAACTTGAAGTACCAGGCGTTGCCGGGCTCGGCCGCGCTGCGGCACCACACATAGAGCTCATGCTCGTTGAGGGTGATGATGTTGTACTCGCTCACGCCGGTGTAGAAGCCCAGGAAGGCGCCGTCGGACAGGGAGAGCTTGCCGTTGGCCTCATCGAAGACGAAGGTCAGGTTGTCGCCCGGGGTGTAGGGCACGTCGAAATCGCCGACAGCCTCATTGGGCGTGCCGCCCTTGCCGAGGTGGTTCATACCGTTCTCGTTGGTGTAGATGCTGCCGTTGTTCTTCCAGATGAGCTTGGTGCCCTTCTGGATGAAGGTGTAGGTGTTCTCGTAGAGCGAGCAGCCGGCTTTGCCGTTCGGGTCGCACTGCCACCAGGCCGGACCGCCGGCTTCGGGTGCGGCGTTGACGTCGCCCACGCCGAAGTGGCCGTAGGTATAGCGGGCGAAGACCCAGGTCTTGCCTTCGGCGGCATCGGCGCCGCCGGTCAGGGCGTTGAAACCCGGGGTATCCAGCAGGCCGAAGTCATCGGCCGCGATCGAGACCACCTTGGAGACGGTGGCGGAACCGCCGGTCGTGTAGAGCGACATCGTCACGGTGTAGTCCCCCTTGAAGGGGTAAGTGGCGGAGACTTTGTCTCCCTTGACGGTCGTGCCGTTGCCGAGGTCCCACAAGGCGACACCGTTCACGGAAGAGGTGTTCGTGAGTTCGATGATATTGGGCGTCGACGCGGACGGGGAGTAGGAGAAGGAGAGCTGGTCCTCCGTCACGGGATCTCCCAGCCGGTGCGAATCCAGGTCCATGGGCTGGCAGGCCCACAGCAGGGCCGCCGCAGTCCCGGCGAGGAGGATGGCATTGAATATCTTCTTCATAATCGGATGCATTTACCGGTATAATCCATTAATAACCATTGTTCTGCTTGAGTTCGAACTCGCCGAAGCCCTTCGTGTTGTCCATCTCGTGCTGCGGGATGGGGAGGTACTTGTCCTTGGCCGGGTCGAACTTCCGGGTATAGTTCCAGCCGTTGGCGTTGACCGTCTCGGACAGCACCTTCTCGGCGTCACCCCAGCGGATGAGGTCCCAGAAGCGCATGCCCTCGCCGAAGAACTCGTAGCGGCGCTCCGCCTTGATGCTCTCGGCCGTCACGGGCACGGAGGCCAGGCCGGCACGGGTGCGGACGGCATCCATGCACTCCTGTGCGGAGATGCCGGAGACCGGGCTGGCACCCAGCACGCCGACGAGCTCGGCATAGTTGAGCAGCGTCTCGGCATAGCGGAAGATACGGAGGTTGTTGTCGTAGTTGAGGTCCTGGTCGCCCGGCGGCGGGTTATACCCCTCGCGGGCCGCATACTTCTTCTGGAAGAAACCGGTGTCCTGGTAGCGCGGGTTATACTTGACACCCCGCCAGTCGAGGATCGAAGCCTCGCGACGGACGTCACCCGCCTCGAACATGTCCCAGCACTCAGCGCGGACCGGGCCGAAGCCCCAGCCGCCCTTGAAGACGCCGCTCGGATCCTCCAGGCCGTTCGGGGAGATGAAGGCGGGGAGGTTGGTGCCGTAGCCGTGCCAGCCGCTGCCCCAGTCCTTCTGGTCGCCGCCGGTCGGGGCGTCCAGCTGGTTGGACTCGAAGATAGATTCAGAACAGAACTCGTTCTCCTCCAGCCACATGGCATCGAAATCCGGGAAGAGGCGGTAGGCGCCGCTGCTGATGATGGCCGCCATGTCGGAGGCAGCCTGCGCATAGCGGGTCTGGTCCTTCTGGTACATGATCACACGGGCACGCAGCATCAGGGCCGCCGCACGGTTGGCGCGGCCCAGCTCGGTGGAAGTCATCGGGAGGACACCCTCCTTGGCGGCAACCTCCAGGTCCTCGAGGATCTCGTTGTACACCTCGTCCGCCGTCATCTGACGGGTCATGTACGGATCGACGGAGAGCGGCTCCTCGAAATAAGGGATGTTGCCGTAGTACTTCCACAGCAGGTGCGTGTAGTAGGCGCGCAGGAAGTGCGCCTCGGCGTCGTAGCGGGCGAGGCGCTCGGGAGCGGCCTCCATGCCCACGGCGTTCTGGCAGGCGATGATGGTGTTGTTGCTGCGCTGGATGCCGGTGAAGTAGATGCTCCACAGGCCGGTCGGGCTCGTGTTCGCCGAGATGGTGAAGGTCGAGAGCTGGCCCATCCAGGCCTGGTCGGAGGCGTCGCCGCCACCCTTGTAGATGTCGTCGGAGCGGAGGTCGGACAGCAGCAGGACCCCGTTGTAGTTCTGGTTCGCGTAGCTGTCGAAGAGCAGGATCTGGTAGGCGGAGGCCAGATAGGAGACGATGGCACCTTCCGTGGCCTCTCCGCCGGCTTCAGCCTGTCCCGTGGAATGGGCTGTCAGGAACTGGTCCCCGCAGCCGGTCAGGACGGTCGCGATGGCGATGGCTGCCAATATATTGCTGAGTTTCATATCTTTATGTGCTTTGAAGGATTAGAAGGTAATGGAAGCACCCACAGTGATGGTCCGGGCCTGCGGATAGATGCCACGGTCGATGCCGATCGTCGTGTAGCCGCCGGAGACCATTTCCGGGTCGAAGCCGTCATACTTGGTGAAGGTGAGGAGGTTCTCGCCGGCCACGTAGACGCGGATATTCTTGATGAGGACGGCACGCAGCAGGTTCGCCGGGATGGTGTAGCCGATCTGCGCGGTCTTGAGGCGGAGGAAGGAACCATCCTTGACATAGAGGTCGGAGGAACGCCAGTTCTGGTTGGGGTTGGCGTTGGTCATGCGCGGGATGCGGTTGGACGTGCCCTCGCCGATCCAGCGGTCGAGGATCCAGGCCGGGCGGTTCATCGCAGGGATATCACCACGCATCGCGAAGTCGTACACGTTGTTGCCGCAGGTGCCCTGGAAGAAGAGGTTGGCGTCGAAGCCCTTCCAGTCGGCAGCAAGGGTGAGACCATAGGTCCAGTCCGGCATACCCTTGCCGATCTTGGTGCGGTCATCGTCGTTGACGATGCCGTCCTTGTTGGTATCCACGAAGCGGACGTCGCCCGGCTGGGCGGCCGGCTGCAGGAGTTCGCCCCGGTCGTTGGTATAGTTCCGGACCTCTTCCCAATTCTGGAAGATACCGTCGGTCTTCATACCGTAGAAGTACGGCCAGACCTCGCCGTTCTGTCCCTTGACGAAGGCGCCGAGGCCGGAAGCACCGGCATTCTCGTAAATCGTCTCGCCGGAGGCGTTGCCCAGGTCGATCAGGCGGTTGCGGAGCAGGGACGCATTGGCGTTGACGGAGTAGTGGAAGTCACCGACCTGCTGCTGCCAGCCGAGTTCGAACTCCACACCCCAGTTCTTCATCTTGCCCAGGTTGGACATCGGGGCGCTCTGGCCCACGTAGGACGGGATAGGCTGGTTCATCAGCATGCCCTTGGTGTCCTTGACATAGTAGTCCACGCCGAAGGAGAGCCGGCTGTCGAACAGGCGCAGGTCCAGACCCAGGTCGGTCTGTTCGGACTCCTCCCAGCGGATGGTCGAGTTGGCCAGGGCGCCCGGGGACTGTCCGTACTGCATCGAAGCCTTGCCGTTGGGGCCGTAGTAGTAGTTCTGGCCACCGTCCATCAGGGACGTGTAGCGGAAGTTACCGATGTTCTCGTTACCGTTGCGGCCCCAGCTCGCGCGGAGCTTGATCTGGTCGATCCAGGCCGGGCGGCCGGCCTTGAACCAAGGCTCGTTGGTGATGTTCCAACCCAGGGAAGCGGCCGGGAACGTAGCCCACTTGTGGCCGGGACCGAAGCGGGAAGAACCGTCGCGGCGGATCGTGAACTCGAACATGTAGCGCTCGTCGAAGTTGTAGTCGAAGCGGAAGAAGTAGGAGGCCAGGCGCTGGACGTCATAGCCGCCGGTGCCGCCGCTCACGCGCTCGTTGGTGCGCGGGCCGATGGCGGAGTCGATGTTGGCCTTCGCGGGATCGGTCTCAAGCAGCTCGTTGTCGCTGCCGGACACGTAGCGGTAGGAGTAGCTCATCGCGGACTGGCCGAGCACGGCGCTGAAGCTGTGGCGGCCCACCTGCTGGTTGTAGGAGAAGTAATTCTCCGTCTGCCAGCGCATGCCGCGGTTCAGCGAGCTGCCGACGTAGCTCTGCTCGAGGATGCTCATCGTGCCGCGGTAGTACGGGAAGCCGTACCAGTCGCTGCCCCAGAAGCTCAGGTCGGTGCCGAAGTTGCTCTTGAACTTCAGGCCGGGGAGGATATCCAGCTCGGCGCCGAAATTGGCGACGAACTTGTCAGAGTTGCCGATGCTGTTGGAATTGGTGGCCAGCTGGGCCAGCGGGTTGGTCAGCTCCTGGAAGCCGGACGGCGGGAGGGAGAACACGCGGCCGTCCTTGTCCACGACGGCCGTCGGGTGGGCCGCCAGGATCTGCGTGGCCTCAGCCTCAGAGGCGTAGACGGGGATCGTCGGGTTGAACGCGATGGCGGAACCCAGGATGGAGCCATACTCGGAGTTGGTCTCGATCCCCTTGGAGACGATGCGGGAGTAGGCGACGTTGGCCGTCACCGTGACTTTGTTGAGGAAGTTGCGCTCATCCGTCTCGAAAGGCACGTAGCTGTTGTTGGAACGGATGGTCAGGCGGTCATAGTTGGACTTGTTATAGTTGCCGCCGATGATACCGTCCTGCTTGAAGTAACCCAGGGACAGGAAATAGGTGGCCTTGTCGGTGCCGCCGCTCACGGACAGCTGGTGCTGGGTGACGGGAGCGTTGTAGTTGAAGGTCTGGTCCTGCCAGTCGGTACCCTTGCCGGCGGAGGCGATGTCGGCCGCGGAGTACATCGGCAGGCTGCCGTCGTTGATCCGGGCCTCGTTCATGATCACCATATACTCGGTGGCATTGAGGACCTCCTTCTTGCGCCAGGGGTTCTGCCAGCCATAGCTGCCGTTATAGGTGATGGTGGCCTGGCCCTTCTTGCCGGTGCGGGTGGTCACGAGGACCACGCCGTTGGCGGCGCGGGCGCCGTAGATCGCCGCAGAAGCGGCATCCTTGAGGATTTCGACAGAAGCGATGTCGGTCGGATTGAGGTAGTCGATGCCGCCGTCAACGGGCATTCCGTCCACAATATATAAGGGGTCGGAATTGTTGACGGTGCCGATTCCGCGGATCTTGATCTGGGAGCCGGAGCCCGGCTGGCCGGAGGCCTGGGTGATCTGCACGCCGGAGACCTTGCCCTTGAGGGCATCGTTGACCGTGGAGGCACGCACCACGTTGAGGTCGTCGCCATCCACCTTGGAGATGGAAGCGGTCACGACGCTCTTCTTCTGGACGCCGTAACCCACGACCACGGTCTCTTCGAGCATCTCCATATCGTCCGCGAGGACGATGCGGAGGGCCCGCGCCGCGGTGGCGGTCACGTTCTGGCTGGCGTAGCCGATGCAGGAGACCTCGAGGCCGGCCCCTTCCGCCGCGCGGAGCGTGAAAGCTCCTTCCGCATCGGTCATGGTGCCGTTGGTCGTCCCGCGCTCAACCACGAAAGCGCCGACAATCGGCTGACCGTCCGTGTCCACGACGACTCCCTTGACGGAGACGTTCTGGGCCAGGGCGACCAGGCTCAATCCTAACGAGAGGATCAGGGTGATGATTTTTTTCATACGCTGTTTTCGTTGAATGTGCGTTTGGTTGGTGTTATCTGTGTTTGGAATTGTTGCGTTCAGCAAGTGATCCGACGCAAATATATATGGTCTCCAAACTCGTTCCGCCGACAGGAATGAAATAGTAGTGGATATGAAAAGTCAACGCGCTGAGATTCAGCGCGTTGATAAAATCATTACAATCGAAAATAGTAGTAAGCTTTGAGGCGGCCGGAAGCTACTTTCCGATCATTTTGACCTGCTCCTCGAAGCTGTCGCGGCTGCCCAGCGCCGCATTCTTGACTGCGACTTTGTAGTTGTAGATCGTGCTCTGCGAGTAGTGCAGCAGCTCCGCGATCTCGCGCGAGTCGTCCACGCCCAGGCGGATCAGCGCGAAGATGCGCAGCTCCGTGTTGAGCGAGCCGGGCTTCGGGTGGAAACGCGCGTCCTCGCGGAGCAGCGCGTTGAACCGGTCCACGAAGTCGGGACAGATGGCCTGCAGGAAGGTTTGGTCGAAGGTCCGGTAGAACTCCTTGAGACTCTTCTCGGAGCGCGTCGAGAGCGAGAGTTCCTTGAGCAGCTGCTCCGCCTTGCCCTGCTTGAGGAGGTTGCGGGCGTGGGCTTCCTCGCTCTGGGCGGCGGTCACCCCGTCGGAGAAGCGACGCAGGAAGTCCGTGATATACTCCTCCTTGACCTGGTCTGCCCGCGAGAGTTCGTCGTTCAGCTGCTCCAGGGCACCATTGGCGTCCGCCAGCAGCGTATTGTGCTGCTCGAGCTCCTTGCGCGCCCGCGAAAGCTTGCGGGAGCGGGAGATCAGGAACCACGCCAGGATCAGCAGGATGCCCGTCATCACGGCCAGCAGGACGCTGGACAGCACGGTGATGCGGTGCGCGCGCGTCCGCCGGGCGGAATAGGCGTTCTCGATCTCCATGAAGAACTGCGAGATCTGCCAGGGGCGCAGCTTGGCGTTGTAGGCGATGGCGTCCTCCTGCGCGATCCGCAGATAGCGGAACGAGCGGTCGATGTCGGTCGGGAGCAGGAGCTGGGAGATGATCGTGAGCGAGGCGTAGTCCTTGACGGCGTTGATGATGTCGCTCTCCGCCGAGAGGATCAGCCAGCCCATCTGCTCCTCCGCCCGGCCGCGCCGTTCGGCGATCACAGAACGCTGGTAGGCGTAGATCGCATAGGCGTGCTCCTCCTGGGTCTTGCCGGCCATCAGCACCTGCGCCAGGCTGTCCGCCTCTTCCAGGTGTCCCTCGTCCATGAGCTCCTCGAGACGGATCTGCCGCCAGCTCTCCGAGTCCCGCGGCACCAGCGCATACAGCCGGCGGCGGTAGACGTCGCTCTCGGCGATCTGCGGGCGCTCGACCATCCCGGAATTGCCTGCCAGGTCGTTGCTGAAGTCAAACAGCGCCATCAGGTACTCGATGCGCAGTGGCTCCGAGAGCGTGGTCGTGTCGATCTGGTTGAACAGGCGGTTGTAGGCCTCCATGTAGTGGCCGGCTTTGGCGTAGAGATGCCCCAGGTTAATGGCCGCACGGTTGTAGCGGTCCACATCGCCCAGCCCCATCGCCAGGTCCATCGCCCGCTTGAGGTAGAACTGCGTGGAGTCGAAACTATAGGAGAAGCACTCTTCGGCGGCGTGCATCGCGTAATCGTAGAGCCGGCGCGGGCTCTGCGTCGCGTCGGCCAGCTTGCGGATGCCCTCCAGCTGGTCCCGCTTGCGGTTTTCGTAGACCGGACGGGCGGCGATATAGCCCTCGAGCTCCTCCAGGCCGCGGTAGCGCGGCGCAGGGCGCCGCGGCGCGGCATCCCGGCAGGAGACCGCGAAGAGGCAGCCAATCAGCAGAACCGGCAGGAACTTCCGGATATGTGCGCACAAATTGCCCATCGAGGCAAAGATAAGTACTTATTTCGGCATAAAAAATTAATTATCTTTGTATGATAGATTTCCACAGAATGAACCCTCTGCTGATCCTCTGCCTGGCGGCCTCGCTCACCCAATATGTCAACCCGTTCGTGGGCACGGACGCGCACGGACACACCTTCCCGGGCGCCGTCGCGCCCTTCGGGATGGTGCAGCTCAGTCCCGACAACCGCCCCAAGGCGGGCGACTGGGACGGCTGCAGCGGCTACCACTACAGCGACGGGGTCATCTACGGCTTCTCTCACACCCACCTCAGCGGCACGGGCTGCGACGACCTGTGCGACGTCCTGCTGCTGCCCGGCACGCAGCCTTCGTCCTTTTCGCACGAGCGCGAGAAGGCCTCGCCGGGCTACTACGAAGTCTTCCTCGACGGCCCGCAGGTGCAGGTGCGCCTGACCGCCGGGCGGCGCGTGGG
>JAEEGL015753830.1_pt1 | contig 14355 bp, 12 predicted proteins | sample 9134231 | NCBI WGS metagenome assembly JAEEGL01 (sample SAMN16246548, study PRJNA631951) | gut metagenome | biome: gut microbiome; feature: rumen; material: fiber-attached | host: Bos | place: Iran: Karaj | collected 2018-10
CATCATGCTGAACGTATATTATCTCTACATGATTCTTTCTGGCACAGTCAATAATTCTTACGGTGCTATCAATAAAACTTTCAAAGTTATAAAGCCTGTTATCTGTTATTCCCTTTTGAATATCTATTACCAATAAAATCATATGTGATGCTCCTTTTATTCACATGTCTTCTAAATAGAATCCACAGTACTCAGTAGTGTACGATCTTACTTTGTTTCCGTATAATTCGACTATCTCAAAAGGCACGTCTCCGCTATTTACCAGCTTCCATGCCTCTTTAACCTTCTCAACATAATCTTTTGGAAGAATGCATTCATCATGGGATGCATAGATCAGGTCATACTCCGATTCAAAAGAGGCCAGTTTCTCAAGAGAAGCTTCATAATTCTCCGGCTCACGCTTATTGCCAAACATGAAAATATGCCCTTTCTGGACTGAATCCCCTGCGAAAAGAGCTCGCTTTTTTACATCTAAAATAGCAACACTTCCACTGGTGTGCCCCGGAATATGAATGATCTTAAGCGGTCTGTTTCCAAGATCAATCACATCTCCATCATTTATCTCCTTCAGATCTGTTCCCGGATATCTTGTGTTAACTTCACATTTTTCATAGTCTGAGGGATGAATATAAATGTGAGAAAAGCCGTTTGTCCCTGATGTATGGTCCCCATCACCGTGAGTATTGATTAAAATAACAGGCTTGTCAGTCAACTCCTTAGCCATTTCCAAGGCATTAGGGCAATTTACACCGCTATCAATCATAGCCGCTTTCTCATCACCTTCCACTAAAAAGAACCTGACAAATCCATCTTCAAATCGCCAGGTATTATCATCAATTTTTATAACTTCTGCCATTTTTCACCTCTTTACACCAAATAAGATAAAGACTAAACATGGTAAGCGTATCAATTACATTTGATTATAGCCAATAAAAAAGCGGCTTACAATCATCATATGACTGTAAACCGCCCTATAATTCTACATTTCAAGTGTTGTGTGACTCCGGTGTTTCTGCAGGAGTTTCAGCAGGTGCTTCCTGAGCAGGCTCTACGGGAGTTTCTACTGCCGGAGCTGTCTGTACAGGATCTGAAGAAGTTGTATCTGCCGGAGCTGCAGGAGTTTCAGCTGCCGGAGCCTGTGCTGCCGGTGCTGGATCAGAGGATGCAGCCGGAGCTGATGCTTCCGGATTTCCACTGTTTCCTGCTGCCTCTGCATTATTTGTAGCTGCATCTTCGCTGCCGGGTGCTGCCTCTGCATTGTTTGCTGCTGCATCTTCGCTGCCGGGTGCTGCTTCTGATCCACTTGGCGCGGTGGTTGTTACTGCAGAAGTGTCTCCGTCATTTGCTGTGTCCTGTCCTGCTGCCGGTGTAGTAGTTGTTACTGCAGGTGTTTCTCCGTCATCTGCTGCGCCTTGTTCTGCTGCCGGTGCAGTGGTAGTTACTGCAAGTGTTTCTCCATCATTTGCTGCGCCTTGTTCTGCTGACGCTGAACTACTTGGAGCTGCTGCATCTTCGCTGCCTGCCGAAGCCTGTCCAGCTGCTTCTGCGTTGTTTGCTGCTGTTCCTTCACTTCCGGGTGCTGCTTCTGTGTCGATTGGCGCAGTGGTTGTTGCTACAGGTGCTACTTCGCTATTTGCTGCTTCTTCACTACCGGACACTGCTTCTGTACCATTAGCAGCATTGGCTGTTGCTGCAGGTGTTTCTCCGTCATTTGCTACTGTGTCCTGTCCTGCTGTCGTTGCACTACTTGAAGCTAATGCATCCTCGCCACCTGACAATTCCTGTCCATCTGCTACTGCGCTGCTCGCTGCTGTACCATCATTACCAGATGCTGCTACGCCCTGTCCTGCTGCTTCTGCACTGTTCGATCCCGTATCATTAGCTGCTGCTGCACTCTTTATAAACGGCATCTTTTCTTCAACATATTTTTCCGGAACCTCTGTATCACCATTATTTTTATCAGGATCTGTAATTTTGCTGCCTATGGAATTAACGAATGCAGAATCCGCTTTATCCATGTCAATTACTCCAAGCTGACCATTTCCGAGGTTATTTCCCGCGTCATAAATCTTGGGATTCTGACTATAAGCTATCTGTGAATAATCATTACCGGTTCCTCCTATATCAAGCAAATAGGCAGTGCTCGCCGCTGAGTATACTCCGGTATTCGGATCTTCTTCCGCAACATAGATAGAAAACAGCTTGATGGAATCATCTGTTAAACTGTAGAAGCCTTCGGTAAAACCGGCATGCCCTTCCAGCTGTTCCTTGTAGGTCCTTACAACATTATCACCGACTTCTTCTTCCCTCAGTACGTAGTGATAAGCTGAAATTGCCACTCCACCGTCACTGACATTGATATACCCATCTTCTTGCTTCATGACAGAGCCTAAATATTTATAGTCTCCCATATCTGAACTAAAGAAATGATAAGCATTAGCGAAGGTCGTATTATCATCTTTCAGCACGCTTCCGCTAAATGATACTGAATTATCTACAAAACTTTCATCTGAAGAGAATACGGCTGCAGCTTTTTTCTTTTCATCCTGATCTCTTTCAAGAGAAGATAAAAGAACAAACTGCCAATCTTCATCTCCTACCTCTTTAGTTGCCCGGTCATATCTGTTTCCAGAAAGTGAATAGGCTGTTGTAATACTGTTTGTTGCCTGAGACACATCAAAGTAAACAGTATTGCTTCCCGGTGCTATGCTGTAATGCCTGATTCTCTGTTCCGCACATATCATATCAACAGCTAATCTGCCATCACCATCCTGACTATCCTTGTAGTCAAAATACTCTTTATGTATTGATGTGATCCAAATACCGGACTGTGTGTCCAATATATCAAGCATCGTACTTCCGGTGGTATTGGCAGGAGCAGTAAGCCCCACCTCTTCGTAGCTGTCTGCTATCTTAAAGCTTAAATATGTATATGTCTTGTTATTCTCATCAGTTAGTGTGGTAGTAAATCCATCATTTCCATCTGCCTGAGTTATAAGCTTTGAGTAAAGATTATTGTCCAACATTTCCCGTGTCAGAGCCTGCTTTTGTTTTTCGTACCCCTCAGGATCCTCATTAAACTTAAGGAAATCAACTATAAAGTTGCAATAATCCTCCATTCCCTTGCCTTTGAAGGCGTCATACAAATACTGAGTCTTAAAGTCATCTCCTTTTGTTCCGTAGGTGAAGATCATTGTAGCGCCATAAGGATATACCTTCTGTCCACTGTCTCCTACTCTTACATCACTCCAGACGTTTTTATTGGTATCTACGGCATAATTAAGCGGAATGACGCCCTCTTCAGCTGTTTTAGTCACAGCGCCGAAATCTTCGAAGGTCCTGGTATTGCAATATACTACGAAACCGGAATCTAATACATCATCCAGTTCATTATTGATCCTTGAGAATACTTCTTTGTCCGCATCAGTATAATCTCCGATCTTGCTTTCAACTCCAAACATGTTGATCTTTAAATAATTGTAAAAATCGCCTATATCAATTGAGCGGATGTCTGTCATCATTTCCGTGAAGTCAGTGCCGGAAGGGCCTTCGCTTCCGGTCTTATAGGCTGAAAAGGCAGCCAGTCTTATGGCTTTGAAAATGTCATTTTTGAATATTTCCGAGCATTCGTTATCACCCAGTACAAAAGAAAAATCTCTGGACAGAGTGTTGATCTTTTCGACCATTTCGTCTATAGCATCTGAAGAAAATACTGCAGTCGAACCAATCATACCGGGCTTTGTACCGGTATGGACGCTATCGTCAATATATGACTTAGACACTGCAATAGCTATATCCCTGTCTGTTCCGTCTTTTTCGAGAACTTTATTGATGTAATCAACCGCTAATCTGTAGTCGGTAGTACCAAGACCAACCTCCTCTGCTCCGATCATAAAATGGGAATAATCCTTCATAACATAAGCCTGCTCTAAACTTCCCATAAGACATGCATCATAATAAATGAATGTGAGCTTACCATCATCAGACATTGACTTATCTCTGAAAAGAAGTGTTGATGCAAGTGAAGATTCTAATTTATCAGCAGATAAACCGCCTGATTTGATTACAGTTTCGCCATCTCTTTTAAGCTCCTGAGTGGCTATAATGCCGCCCTCAAAACCACCACCATGGTTATTCAGAGTAAGTCCGTATTTATCTGCCGGGAACAGCTCCGTGCCAAAATTGATAAAGCCTGCCAAAAGACTTGGATCACCCATATCAATCTCGGAAATAGCTGCGAGTGGTATCAGAGACTGATCATTGATAATATCCTCATACTTCAGGCCCTTGCACAGATTTTTCTCATCCTTCATCTTGCCTTCAAGGATCTTGGTAACATCATCAGTGTATTCAATGAAATCAATAGTCATCAGTTTTTCTCTGACATCTGCAGAAAGACCTGCGGGATTTACATAATAGATGCCGGCCCTTAGATCAGATAATCCATTATTCAGGTATGATGCACCATATTCCAGGGTTCCTCCAAGGAATACGATGATATTCATGTTGCTGCTGTTCGCCTGGAACATCGTGGATAACTCATTACTTACAGCCCTTGATCCACCCTCAAGGTCAGTTCCGCACATATACTGCAGCAGAGTGAATTTTCGCCGACCTGCTAATTGCTGCGCCAGTGCAACATTTTCTCCAAAGAATTTTACGGTGACCTCATTATAGCCCTTAGGATAACTCGGACTGTCACTTATAGTAAACTCGAAAGTCGTATTTGTCTTCTCATAATTGTAGAACTCATAAGGCGTTAATAACGCGGAGTGATTAATACGAAATACCGGCGTCCTGTATCCATCTTCAGGAGTAACAGGATCAGTCGGATTTTGGCTGCCACTATCCCCTTGCGAGCTTGAATTTGAGGAACCTGAAGTACTGTTTTGTGCCGGTACAGGATTATTCTGCGTTGCGGCAGATATGATCTTTCCGGTCTCATCCAGATCCGCGGTTGTGGTCTTTCCGGTCTTTTTCGCATATTCCTGACTGATAAGTGAAGAAAGGTCACCTTCTTTTGCTTTCTCAGCCTGGATGTACCTTGTCAGTATCTCAGGTGAATTTAATACTGCCCTTGAGGGGTCAAAAGAAGTCTCTGACTTTCTTCCTTCATAGATTCCAAGAGTCAGGTAGTGCTCCAATGCATATTTTCTGATATCCGTTATTTTGTGAAGAGATGCGCTGATCCTTACATCCGCATTGTTTGCAATGTATTTGTCCACATCAAAATATAAAAAACCTTTAGTGAGATAATTTTTCAGATAAAGATCTTTAGACAAATAAACGTATAATTTGATAAGCTTTTTTGAAGAAAGCTTTGAGATCAATGCATTGACTTTATCCAGGTCGCTCTTATTCCCGGTTCTCTTATATGTCTCTATGGCTTTAATGACCGTTTCTACTTCCTCATCTGCAGTATCGGCGGCCGCAAAATAGACATAGTCCGTTGCGGGAGCTGCAAATACCGTGCTAAAGGGCATGGTGACCGACAGTGTCGTCGCTACCATTAAGCTTGTCAGTGTCCTTGCAGCAAGATTTTTTATTTTAATCATAAGCACCTCTCCGATCAATAAAATTTCAATACAGGGTGTTATCATAAATATACCATATAGCGATAACTCCTTTTATTAAAAGAGTCTTAACTATTTATATCCGTTGACAGCATTCAATTATTGGAATACGATGTTATAAATTTATGAATATTTATGAGCAAGAGGATGACTATGTTTCCGGTAGTTTCTGCAAAGGAACAGCATAACTTTTTATCAGCCATTTCACTTTTCCTTGGTGCAATGCTTATTTTTTGCATGCTCTTTTCATCCTTCTTTATCGCCGTAGAACATAATCACCACTGTCTGGATGAAAACTGCCCTATCTGTGAGATGGTTGCCATCTGCGAGAGCATCATTGACAACGTGGGATCCGGACTGTTCATTTACGCTGTAACTCTGTTTACAGCTCTTTGCATTTGTTCTATTTGTCTTTTTACTGTATGTAACCTCAAGGCTCCGACTCTGGTAAGTCAAAAGATCCGTCTGAACAATTAAAGCATTATTTCTTTTTATTCAAACTCTGTTTCCATCAACTAAAACTGAATAATTTAAATCGGAGGAATATGTATGAAAAGAAATATTTCTATTTTTTGTGCTGTAATCATTTTGGCTATGGCTTTGATCGGCTGCGGAAATACCGCTAAAACAACCGAGATTGTTCCTAAAGATACTCCCCTTACAGCTGCCCCTCAAAGCGGCAACAGCTTTAGTATTGTCACCACTATTTTCCCCGAGTATGACTGGGTAAAAGAGATCCTTGGCGCTAATCCCGCAAATGCCGAAGTCACAATGCTTCTGGACAACGGAGTAGATCTTCACAGCTATCAGCCTACAGCTGACGACATATTGAAGATCTCAACCTGCGATCTTTTTATCTATGTGGGCGGCGAATCCGATGAGTGGGTTGAAGATGCCCTCAAGGAAGCCACCAATAAAGACATGGTTGTGATAAATCTTCTTGATGCGCTGGGAAATGATGTTAAAGAGGAAGAGATAGTTGAAGGCATGGAAGCCGAAGAAGAGGAAGAAGGCGCCGAGGGCGAGGAAGAGCCTGAATATGATGAACATGTATGGCTTTCACTCAAAAATTCTGTAAAACTCTGTAAGTATATAGATTCCGCTTTGGAAAAAATAGATCCTGCCAATGCTGCAGTCTACGGAAAAAACGCAGCGGATTAGACCGCAAAGCTTGATGCGCTGGACAAAGCTTATAAAGACGCTGTCTCCTCTTCTTCTGTTAAAACACTTCTTTTTGGCGACAGATTTCCTTTCAGGTATCTGGTGGATGACTACGGTCTTAAGTACTACGCTGCATTTGTCGGCTGCTCAGCCGAGACCGAGGCAAGCTTTAAAACCATCACTTTCCTTGCCGGAAAGGTTGACGAGTTGTCCCTTGGAAGCATCATGACAATTGAAGGAAACGACCACAAGATTGCAGAGACCATCAGGAGCAATACCAAAGGAAAGGATCAAAAGATCCTTACCCTGAATTCAATGCAGTCCACAACCTCCAGTGACGTGAAAGCAGGTGCAAGCTACCTTGCGATCATGGAGAAAAACCTTGATGTATTAAAAGAGGCTCTGAAATAAGCCCGGGAGGATTATATGGCATTACTGACTATTAAAGATCTTTCACTTGGCTATGACTCGTGCAGGATCATAGAGAACTTAAATTTTACTGTTGATAAGGGCGATTACCTTTCCATCGTCGGAGAGAACGGTTCAGGGAAAACCACCCTCATGAAGACTATATTAAAACTGCAAAAGCCCATAGCCGGAGAGATCATAGTCAGCAATGATCTGAAAGCAAATGAGATAGGCTATCTCCCTCAGCAGACCGTCATCCAACGGGACTTTCCTGCGTCCGTAAAAGAGATAGTCCTATCCGGATGCTTGAGCCGCATGGGATTAAGACCCTTCTATGGGAAAAAAGAAAAAATGATTGCAGAAGAAAACATGTGTAAAATGGGAATTTTAGATCTCAAAAACAGGTGTTACAGAGAGCTTTCAGGAGGTCAGCAGCAGCGTGTGCTTCTTGCAAGAACCCTTTGCGCATCAAGAAAACTTCTGCTTCTGGATGAGCCGGTGGCAGGTCTTGACCCACAGGCGACCCTGGAAATGTATGAAACAATAGAAGATCTCAATAAAAGCGGCATAACCATAATCATGGTTTCCCACGATATTGGCGCAGCCCTTTCCTATTCAAGCCATATCCTTCATATCGGAAAAGATGTCTTTTTCGGAACAAAAAGCGATTATCTAAAAAGCGCGCAGGGACGCCGTTTTGCCGGAAAGGAGGCTGTCTATGCTTGAAAAGATATTCTTCTACCTCCAGTATCCCTTCGTAAGATATGCCATCATAGTAGGAATACTGATATCTCTGTCCTCCTCTTTACTGGGAGTTACTCTGGTGCTAAAGAGATTTTCATATATCGGTGACGGTCTGTCCCATGTAGCCTTCGGCGCCATGGCAGTTGCCACCGTGCTTAAACTGACCGACAAAATGATCCTGATCCTTCCCATCACCATCATTTGCGCTGTACTGCTGTTAAAGTCCGGTCAGAATGCAAAGATAAAAGGCGATGCAGCGATTGCAATGCTGTCCGTAGGTGCACTGGCAGTCGGGTATCTCATCATGAACATCTGGGGAACATCAGCCAATCTCACAGGTGATGTGTGCAGCACGCTATTTGGTTCAACTTCAATTCTGACATTAACGCAGAGTGAAGTGATCATCTGCGTGATTCTTTCAGTTCTTGTCATGGGGATCTTTGTCTTTTTATACAACAAGATATTTGCAATCACCTTTGATGAAACATTTGCCAAGGCAACCGGTGTATCCGCTGATATGTATAATACCGTCACGGCAGTCATGATCGCTGTTATCATCGTACTTGCCATGAACCTGGTTGGCTCTCTTCTCATATCTGCGCTGGTGATTTTTCCTGCTCTTTCAGCCATGAATATCTTCAGGAGCTTTTTTAAGGTCACGGTCTCCTCCGCCATATTGTCCGTAATCTGCGCGTTCTTTGGGATTATGATTTCCATTCTGGCTGGAACTCCGGTGGGCTCAACCATTGTTGCGGCGGACATTTTTGTTTTCTTTTTGTCTATCGGCGCAGGAAAACTATACAGGATCAAGGGGTAAACATTTATGTCGAAAAAGATATTAATTAGAATGATCGCTGCTGCTTTGAGCATTAGCATTTGTATTACTGCGAATGGATGCGCAGAGCAGGCAGAGGAACCTGTACAGGATAAAAAGATTGTAGTATCAAGTCCAAGTGTATCAGATATACTGGATGAAAAAACAAATGGGACTTCTGACTTGGAGGTATCTGATGCACAGGAGGCAGCTGAAATAACAGAGACATCTGATGTACAGGATAAATCTGACAAACAGAAATCATCTGATGTACAGGAAGCATCCGCTGCGCAAGAATCATCTGAAATACAGGAAGCTTCCGGGGAACAGGGAACCTCGGATGAAAAACTCACTACTATCTCATCTGATACGGAGGAACTCTCTGCGCCTTCCGAAACAGACGGCATCGACGTGGATCTTACAGTCATGTCAACTACAGCAGTTTACGGCGAAGTTTACAACATGATGTACTATCCTGAAAAGTATGTCGGCAAGACCATAAAGATGCAGGGAATTTACTCGGACTATTTTGATCAGGCAGCCGGAAAACACTACTATGCCTGCATCATTATGGATGCTACAGCGTGCTGCTCCCAGGGAATCGAGTTTATTCCTGTCGATGATTTCAGGTATCCTGACGATTATCCCAAAGAAGGAGACAGCATCACTGTTGAAGGTGTTTTTGACACATATGTAGAAGAAAGCGGAATGTACTGCACTCTAAGGAATGCTTCCTTTTGCATTGATTCCGGCTCTGTATCATAAAAACGTCTGTCTCCGGTCGTGTTACAATAGATATGTAGTCATATGATATGCGGAAAGGATAGTTTTTATGCATCTTCACAGGCTGATTCCAGCGCTGGCTGCGCCTTTGTGCGCTATGCTTCTGACAGGAGGCGCCAGTTTGCCCTCAGAAAATATCAATATAGTCATGGTAGGTGATGTACTGCTCCACACTCCTGTGGAGGAGGCTGCTGCCAATCCAGACGGTTCATACAGCTTTGATTTCATTTTTGAGAACATGAAAAATGAAATAAGCTCGACAGACATAGCCATAGTCAATCAGGAGGTCATCATCGGCGGCAAAGACCTGGGAGTATCGGGATACCCTGCTTTCAACGCTCCCTACGAGATAGGCGATGCCTTAGTAAATGCCGGCTTTGACGTGGTGTGCCATGCCACTAACCATACTCTGGATAAAGGCAAAAGAGGCGTAGTAAACACCCTGGATTACTGGAGCAGCTCTCATCCAGGAACTACAGTTGTGGGAATAAACAAAGATGAAAATGCCTACCGGAATGTGGATATTATAACCGTCAAGAACACAAGGATAGCGATACTAAACTACACCTACGGCACCAACGGAATTTCTATGCCTTCCGATATGCCCCATGCAGTAGATATGCTGGATAAAAAGAAGGTTGTATCAGATCTTAAATTTGCTGAGGAAAATGCAGACTTTACCATAGTCTGTCCCCACTGGGGCACAGAGTACAATCTAAGTGCCGATAAGAATCAGAAAATGTGGAATGAAATCTTCCGCGAAAACGGAGCAGATCTTGTTTTGGGGACACATCCCCATGTCATAGAACCCATTGTTTTTGAAAATGATGACATCCCCGGCACCGGCAACAATCACGGAGGCGGAGATATGCTGACCTATTACTCCCTGGGTAACTTCGTCAACTGGACCTCCGGCAAAGGCAAGGGAACAGCAAACCGCATGGTGGGCGGGATGGCAAAAGTTACGCTGGGAAAAGACAGCAATGGCGAAGTTGTAATTAAAGACCATGGCATCCGCGCACTGGTATGCCACGTTAAATCCGGCGCCAAGGCAGTAACAGTTTTTCCCCTTTCAAGGTACACAGATGATATGGGAAAAGAAAATGAGATAGTAAAGCAGGACTCCTCTTTTTCAAAGGCTTACTGCGAGGACCTGTGCAATAAGGTATGGGGTGCGGGAAAGTGGAAATGAACCACTACCCCCGCCCCAGATCATCTACAAAATGAAACGCTAACCCCGTCATTCGGGTCCATACTCCAGATATGCGCCTTTCATAGGACTTGCTGCCAGTTCGCTAAACAGCCTTAGCACTCCGCTCTTGTATTTTGCCGGCTTTGGCTTCCAGATCTGCCTTCTTTTTTCTAATACAGCATCAATCTCTTCAGGCGTTTTTCTCTCCCCGCATATACCTACAATATTGAGCTTTCTCTCAAATACATCAATTTCTATAAGGTCGCCTTCTTCCACAAGGGCAATCGGGCCTCCTGCCTGGGCCTCAGGGCTGCAATGCCCTATGACCGGCCCTGTGGAAGCACCTGAAAAACGCCCGTCCGTAATAAGCGCAATGCTCCTGCCAAGTTCTTTATCCGAGCTTATCGCTTCGGTGGTATAAAACATTTCAGGCATACCACTGCCCTTGGGGCCTTCGTAACGGATAAAGACTGCATCCCCTTTTTCTACTCTGTGGTGAAGAACTGCATCAAGGCATTCCTCCTCACTGTCAAAGGGTCGTGCCCGCAAAACAGCTTTGTACATTTCTTTGGGACAGGCTGTGTGCTTGATGACTGCGCCTTCCGGTGCAAGGTTTCCTTTAAGTATCGCAATAGAGCCACTTGTTCCGATTGCTTTATCAAAGGGTCTTATCACATCTTCTTTTGTGATATTGATGCCGTACTTTCTGTTTGCCTCCTGAAGCCATCTGTCGCACCTGTCGTAAAAGCCGCTGTCCCTTAATTCCTTCAGGTTCTCTCCTACGGTCTTTCCTGTCACTGTCATGGCATCCAGGTGAAGAACGTCCTTTATCTCTTCCATTATCGCCGGCACACCGCCTGCATAGTAGAAAAACTCAGCAGGCCACTCTCCCGCAGGACGCAGGTTCAATATATAATGTGCTCCCCTGTGAAGCCTGTCGAAGGTATCACCATCTATCACAAGCCCATACTCCCTGGCGATTGCCGGAAGGTGAAGCAGTGTATTTGTACTTCCTGAGATAGCGGCATGTACCATGATCGCATTTTCAAAAGAATCCATGGCTATAATATCAGAGGGGCGGATTCCCTCTTTTGCCATTTCAACTATCCTCTTGCCGGCAAGATATGCATACTTTTTAAGGTCAGGACTTGTTGCGGGTAAAAGAGCGCTTCCCGGAAGGCTCAGTCCCATAGACTCCGCCATGATCTGCATCGTTGATGCCGTTCCAATGAAACTGCATGCTCCGCAGCTGGGGCAGGCGTTTTCTTTTGCCCAGTTAAGCTTCTCTTCGTCTATCTCGCCTCTCTCAAATCTAGCACTGTACATACCAAGCTGCTCAAGGGTAAGAAGCTCAGGTCCGGCGCTCATAGTACCTCCGGAAACAACAATCCCAGGAATGTTAACCCTGGCCATTCCCATAAGGTTCCCCGGCAAGCCTTTATCGCAGCTGGCAATGTATACACCTCCGTCAAAAGGCGTAGCATTCGCATGGATCTCGATCATGTTCGCTATCATCTCACGACTTACCAGCGAATAGTTGATACCGTCCGTTCCCTGGCTTTCGCCATCGCACATATCTGTACAGGTGTATCTTGCTCCGAAGCCGCCTGCATCGATAACACCTCTTCTTACTTCTTCAACAAGAACAGAAAGGTGTCCGCTGCCGGGATGACTGTCTCCGGCAGTGCTCTCTATGATGATCTGTGGTTTTTCCAGGTCCTCTTTTTTCCATCCGCACCCGATCCTCAAAGGATCCATCTCCGGTGCCAGCTTCCGCATCTTTTGGCTGTTGAGTTCCATTTCATCGCCTTTCTGTCTCTTTCATCTCAGATAATTAATGAACTGCTACCCCGTCCCCCGGGGCCATATATTCTTCTATCGTGTTTAGTACGCTTTCCAGGTTCTGCACATCGGTAGTGGCAGACTTCGTCTCCAGTGAATGATTTGCATGCTCTACTATATGAACTTCAATCCCCAGGTCACCACATTTTTCTTTTACCAGACCAGTGTCACACCATGGATCCTCGGTGCCGTTAAACACAATGCCACATCCCGGTTTGAGGTAATCAAAGGTCTGTGGTACCGGCGTAAGGACTATCTGCCTTGCGCCAACATCGTATGTTTTATCATAATGAGCTGCCACAGTGGTTCCAATGCTCTTTCCTATGAAAAAGACCTGCTCATACTTGTCAAACTCTATAGCGGAAAGCTGCTTATCAGCCTGCTCCACTGCAAGCTCAAACGCATCTCTCATTTTGTCTTTGTCGCCCTTTATCTCTTTTGCCTTAACCGGGAAAACGTAAGTGATCTCTACCACGTCAAGCCCCAGCTCTCTGGCAAGCTTTCTTGAATAATATAAAAGCGGCTTATCATTGTGATAGCCTATCCCCGGGAAAAACACTGCTAGTCTCTTACTGCTCATTTAAGTCCTCCTCTGAAAGATGTTACCCTTTTTGATTATACCCCATTATGAGACCGCTCAGCAAAGTTACCACGATAGCAAAAAACTTACCGACATAAATACAGTTTTTCCGACATAAAAAGGGCTCTGATGAATACAACGTATTCACCAGAGCCTTTTCATAATTAACTCATTTTGGACTTTACTATGGTTGGAACTAGTCTGCACTTCCGGTTTCCGACGACAAAGTTCGAGCCTCTTCTTCAGTTATCTCGATCAGCGCATCATCATCTCTTGCAAAACGCCATGCCATTTCTTTGGCATCTTTCCATACACCGTTTGCCCCTTTTTTCTCTATCTTGTCTTTTTACTCATCCGCTAGTACCTCCTGGATTTCTTTTACAAACTTCTCGATCATGCTGTTAATGAGCTCAGGCTGATCAGTATTTGAATTGTGCCCCGCATTCTTTATCCACTCAAGAGGAACTCCGATTCTCTCATGCCATTGCCTTGCATAGCGGATGCATGAACCCGCATGGTCCTGTTCTCCGCATACTACCTGCACCGGGCAGATGATGTCATAGGGCAGCTCTTCCTTGACCGCCTTTGCAAGAATACGGTATCCGTGACCTGCAAGCTGGGCATATCTTTTCTGATCTCCATCGTAAGTCATCATCATGGCATACATGAGCTTTCGTCCGTAGCTTGACTCTGCTACGCCTCTGGTGCCCTGCCTCAGCAGCGTCTTCCAGGGATAGTGCCTGTATACCGGCTCCATTCTCTCAAGAAGCCACAGCTCAAGATCGGTGTAGAACTCACGTTTTAGCGGAGCCGAATCGATAATGAAAAAGCCCCTTAATTTCTCCGGGAACAGCTGCTCATACATCTGACCAAGATATCCGCCCATGGACTGACCTATGATTACAGGGGAATCGAAACCCTCTTTTGTCAAAATCTCATCAAGCCAGCGCGCCTTGTCAGCAAGATCGAAGTCAAAAGAAAAAGGCCATGAAACAGCATGTCCCGGCGCATCCCAGACAAATACAGGATACCGGTTCATAAAATATCTTACCTGCTTCATGAAAAGCCTATGGTCCGCTGTAAGCCCCGGCAAGAACACCAGCTGCAGCTTGCGTATGCCCTCCTCCCGGCTTTCAGGCGCAGCTTCACTTATCCAATAATGAATGTCGCCGCATCGGGTTTTATGTATTTTTGCTCTCAAAGGTCTTTTCTCCATGATGTGTTGTCCTACTATGTTATGTCCTTATATTATAACCCA
>JAEEGL012591855.1_pt1 | contig 14354 bp, 12 predicted proteins | sample 9134231 | NCBI WGS metagenome assembly JAEEGL01 (sample SAMN16246548, study PRJNA631951) | gut metagenome | biome: gut microbiome; feature: rumen; material: fiber-attached | host: Bos | place: Iran: Karaj | collected 2018-10
ACAACCGCTAAGGGTGGTGATACCATCAAGATCGCTCTCGATCTTTCCAAGATCCATCTCTTCGACAAGGAGACAGAGCAGGTTATCTGCCACTAATATCGAGTTTAAATGTCCCGACAAAAGGTCGGGACATTTTTTGTTTATTATTTTTATCTTTTGTTTAGTTGAAATGCTACTTTAATTGGGTATACTAATAAATCATTGCACGTAGATTCGGAAGCGATGGGTTGGCTTCCGGGAATTTTAAAGAAGGGTTAATTTTTATGCTACAGTTAAAGAACATCGTAAAGAATTACGAAATGGGCGACACTAAGGTGGAAGCCCTTAAGGGTGTTTCCGTTAACTTTCGAAAGAACGAATTTGTTTCGGTATTGGGACAGTCGGGTTGCGGAAAGACCACACTCCTTAACATCATCGGAGGCTTGGACAATTACACTTCCGGCGATCTGGTGATCAACGGCAGATCTACCAAGAAATTCAAAGATTCCGACTGGGACACCTACAGAAACCATTCTATCGGTTTTGTGTTCCAAAACTACAATCTCATCCCTCATCAGACAGTTTTGTCCAATGTGGAACTCGCCCTCACCCTTTCGGGTGTATCTCCCAATGAGAGAAGAAAAAGAGCTGTCAGAGCTCTTGAAAGAGTGGGTCTGGGAGACCAGATCCATAAGAAACCCAATCAGATGTCCGGCGGACAGATGCAGCGTGTTGCCATAGCCAGAGCTATTGTTAACGAGCCTGATATCCTTTTGGCGGATGAACCCACAGGCGCACTGGATTCCGAAACAAGTGTCCAGATCATGGAACTCTTAAAAGAGATCTCCAATGACCGCCTGATCATCATGGTAACTCACAATCCCGAGCTGGCGGAAGCCTATTCCACCAGGATCATCCGGCTCCTGGACGGAAGAGTGCTGGACGACAGCAGACCCTACACGGAGATCGTTGACGAGGATGTAAATTCATCGGCAAAAGACAAGGGTAAGAAGGCTTCCATGTCCTTCCTTACGGCTCTCAGCCTTTCCGCCAACAATCTCTGGACAAAGAAGGGAAGAACTTTCCTTACAGCCTTCGCGGGAGCCATCGGCATCATCGGAATTGCCCTGATCCTTTCTCTTTCCGACGGATTCCAGAAGTATATTGACAGGGTCCAGGAAGAGACTCTTTCCAACTATCCCATTACCATAGAGGCGGAGAGTGTGGATCTTTCCGCAATGTTCTCGTCCCTTTCCGGCGAAGCCCGGAATAACGCCGAAGATGAAAAGAAAAAAGAATTGGGAGAAGACAAGAAGGATGTGGTAAAAAGCCTTGACGTGAGTACCAATATGTACAACGCCATGGTCAGCAAGAGAAATGTGAACGACCTTGCGGAGTTCAAGAAGTACCTTGACGATCCCGCCAACGGTTTTTCGGAACTTGTAAGTGCCGTCAGATATACATATGACATAAACATCAAGATCTACGGAAAGGATCTTAACGGAAACACGCTCCGCGTAAATCCTTCGACCGTAATGGATTCCATGGGAATGGGAAACATGTCTTCGGTTTATTCCATGTATTCTTCCATGCCTGCCATGAGGATGATGGGAACGGATATGGACATATTCGGGGAACTCATCGACAATCCCGCCCTTCTGGAGCAACAGTATGAAGTGGTTGCGGGAAGCTGGCCCAAGGACAAGACGGAGATGGTGTTTGTCATCAGCGAGCATAACTATGTGGAAGACATGGCGCTCTTTACTCTGGGTCTTAAAGACCAGTCGACCCTCAAGGCTTTCCTGAAGAATGAGTCCATAGAGCCTTCCGGTAAAGACGAATACTCCTATGACGAGATCCTGGGACTCAGATTCCGCTGAATCCTTGACCCGGATTACTATGAGCAGGGTGCGGACGGAAAAGGCTGGGAAGTGGTGGATGAAGATTCCGACACCTTTAAGAGCATTCTGGACAACGGTCTTGAACTCAAGATCGTGGGCATCGTCCGTCCCAGACCGGAAGCCACTGCAACTGCCATATCCGGCACCATCGGTTACACCAAGGATCTTACACGCTACATTATAGAAGAGACAAATAATTCCGCCATAGTAAAAGCTCAGATGGCAGACAGGGAAAAGGATGTGTTCACCGGAAAGCCTTTTGCGGATTCCGAGAATGCCGCGGAAGCAGAGAACAGTGCCATGGATCTTTCGAGCCTGACACCGGAACAGCAGGCTTACCTGGCCACTCTTTCGGAAGAAGAGATAGCGAATCTCAGAAAACAGATGGCTGCGGGAGCGGTTTCCGAGGCTACATACGACGGCAACCTGAAGGCTCTGGGAGTGTGCGATCTTTCGGTACCCTCAAGTATCAGCATCTATCCCAAGGATTTTGAGTCCAAGGATACCATTGCGGACAAGATAAAAGAGTACAATGCAAAGTGCGAAGCGGAAGGCAATGAAGGCGCAAAGATCAGTTATACGGATTTCATCGGTCTCATGATGTCTTCCATCAGCACCATAATCAATGCCATTACCTATGTGCTCATAGCTTTTGTGGCTATTTCACTGGTGGTTTCCTCCATTATGATAGCCATCATCACCTACATTTCCGTTCTGGAAAGAACAAAGGAGATCGGCATCCTTCGAAGCATCGGCGCATCAAAGAAAGATGTATCCAGAGTGTTCAATGCGGAGACTCTTATCGAAGGACTGGATTACGGCAGTTTGGGTGTGCTTGTTACGGTTCTCCTTAACATACCCATCAATATGATCATCAAACATTTTGCGGGACTCAGCAATATTTCTGCTCTTCCTCCCGTATACGGAGCGATCCTGGTACTTATCAGCGTTGTTCTTACTGTGTTTGCGGGACTCATTCCCGCGGGAATGGCAGCAAAGCGCGATCCTGTGGAAGCGCTGAGAAGCGAATAAACAAAAAGTCGTGTTTCATCTTAAGTGAAACACGACTTTTTTATATCATTTTATGTTCTTCAGTTTACGGCTTTTTTAATGGCGTCGAAGGTTTCGTCGCTGATAACATGCTCCACACGGCAGGCATCGTCTTCGGCGACCCTGGGATCCACTCCGAGATTGATGAGAGCCTTGGTGAGGGTGTTGTGACGTTCGTAGGTCTTTTGGGCAACCCGCAGACCTTCTTCCGTAAGCTCGATCTTGCCGTCGGGGGCAATGTTTATGTAGCCGTTGTTTTTAAGGATGCCCATGGCGCGGCTGATGGAGGGCTTGGAAAAATTCATTTCCGTAGCCACATCGATGCTCCTTACATAGGGCATTTTCTCTGAAAGAATATATATGGTTTCAAGATACATTTCTCCGGATTCCTGCAGTTTCATAGGTGTAAACCTCCCATCCATAATGATATATTTTATTATATCCCGGACGGTTTTGCAACGAAATAATGAAAGTGAAAGAAGACAGTAACACGCATTTGTTCCTGTTCACACCGCCCTAACGCTCATACGATGGGGTCCCTCCTCTGCTTCGCAGCGGTCCTCCCCATTGTCGTGAATTCGCAATCCGCTACGCTACTTGCTCATTAAGCGGGGGCGGTTACTGCTACACAGAATATGCCGTGTGCTGAAACTCTTTGAAAGCAAGCTTTCAGAGTTTTAGCACATAGCATATCTGTGAACAGTAACACGCATTTCGAAAAATACTTTTACATTCGGCTAAAATATGCTAAAATAATAGAACATGGCAATCCGCACAAGCGGTTTTTCCAAGGAAAGGATCAGAAATATGATTTCAAATCAAGTTTTGCAGGGAACACTTGACGGTATACGTTCCATTGCAAGAACCGAATTATGCATATGTGATATGGATGGGAAGACACTGGCGTCCACCATTCCCGAAGGCGGTCATTTTGAAGAAGCGGTAAAGAGCTTCGTGGATTCACCCGCAGACAGTCAGGTGGTTCAGGGAAATCATTTTTTCAAGGTTTACGATGACAAACAGCTTGAATTTGTTGTCATTGCAAAGGGCGACAATGATGAGACCTATATGATGGGAAAACTTGCCGCTTTCCAGGTGGGAGAACTGGCGGTTGCTTACAAGGAACGCTACGACAAAGATAATTTCATAAAGAACCTTTTGCTGGATAACCTTCTTCTGGTGGATATATACAACAGAGCGAAGAAACTCCACATTGAGGCCGAAGCCCGCAGAGTGGTCTACCTCATTGAGACGCATCAGGACAAAGACTCCGTGGCGCTGGAAACAGTCAGAAGCCTTTTTGCCGGAAAGCCCCACGACTTCATTACAGCCCTTGATGAAAAGAACATCATCGTGGTGAAGGAACTGAAGGCCAACGAAGGATATGACGATCTGGAACGTACCGGAAAAGTCATTCTGGATATGCTCAATTCCGAAGCCATGGAAAAGGTCAACGTGTCCTACGGTACCATAGTCAATGAGATCAAGGATGTTTCCCGTTCTTACAAGGAAGCTAAGATGGCTCTGGATGTTGGAAAGATCTTCTTCAGCGAGGAGAATATCGTTGCATATGCCAAACTGGGTATCGGAAGCCTCATCTACCAGCTTCCCATGGCGTTGTGGAAAATGTACATCACGGACGTGTTCAGGGACGGCTCTCAGGAAGAACTGAACGGGGAGACTCTCAGCACCATCAATCAATTCTTTGAGGACAACCTGAATGTGTCGGAAACCTCGAGAAACCTTTACATTCACAGAAACACTCTCGTTTATCGTTTAGATAAGCTTCAAAAGCTTACGGATCTTGATCTCAGAAAGTTTGACGATGCCGTTGCTTTCAAGATCGCGCTCATGGTTCTTAAGTACATGAATTACGTGGAAAATATGGATCCGACTATGGCCAAATAGTTAAAACATCGGGCGGGAGCATCCTGCCCGACTTTTGTATTTCAAAAGATTTGCAGGAAACGCAGAGAACTTTATGGGAAGAATTGACATAAACAGGGAATTGAATAAGATCCAGACCCCGGTGATCTCTTTCAGCGACGTATCAAAAAAATACAATGATGAGACGGAAGCTCTTCGGGATGTTTCCTTCAATATATATAAGGGAGAATTTGTATTTATCGTGGGAGATTCAGGTTCAGGCAAATCGACTTTGATCAAACTGATACTGAAGGAAACTCTGCCTTCACAGGGAAAAGTCTATGTGATCGGGCACGAGACCAAAAGGCTCAGAAGAAAGACCATTGCCCGCTTCAGAAGAAGCATAGGCGTGGTTTTCCAGGATTTCAGACTTTTAAAGGATCGTGATGTATTTGAAAACGTGGCATTTGCCCAGAGAGTGATAGAAGCTGATCCTTCCTCGCTGAGACGCAAGGTGTCCAAGATGCTGAATCTTGTGGGACTGGGGGATAAAACGGAAGCATTCCCCAACGAACTGTCCGGAGGACAGCAGCAAAAGGTGGCCATGGCAAGGGCACTGGTAAATAATCCTGTGATCCTCCTGGCGGATGAACCCACAGGAAACCTTGACCCCACCAGTTCCAGGGAGATCATGCATCTTCTTGACGACATCAACAAACGGGGAACTACGGTTGTGGTGGTGACCCATAACCAGGAGATCGTTGACCGTATGCAAAAAAGAGTCATCGTTCTCAGAGAAGGCAGAATAGTCAGGGATGAGGCCAAGAGTGGCTATGAAACCGACAGACATACAGTGAGGGAATTTGAATGAGACATTGGAGAACCTTGGGATACTGCATAAAGCAGGGATTCCTGGGATTATGGAAAAACAGGACTTTTTCTCTCGCATCCATGGCAACGGTAATGGCGTGTCTTACACTCATCGGAGCTTTTTACTGCGTTTACCTGAATGTGGACAGGGCGCTGGCTGTGGCGGAGAGCACGGTGGGAATGACGGTGTTTTTTGATGATGGGATAACGGAGGATCAGATAGGTCTGATCCAAAAGAAACTCTCACAATATGACGAGATTTCGGAAATCCGTTACATTTCTGCCGATGAAGCCTGGGAAAAATACAAAAAAGAAAATATGACGCCCGAAATGGCAGCTTCTTTTGGAGACGACAATCCTCTGGAAAACTCGGCGTCTTTGGAAATTTACCTTAAAAACGGTAACAGAGGCAAGGAGATCTCGGGTATGATAAGGAGATTGACCGGAGTCAGGACTGTTAATTATTCGGAAACCGTAACGGAAAGACTTTCGGATATCAGAGCCCTGGTGATAGTGGTGGCAACGTCGCTCATAGCCATGCTGGCGGCGGTTTCCTTTTTCCTGATACGTACCACCATCGTGACGGGGATCAATGTAAGGAAAGAAGAGATCTCCATCATGTCCATCATAGGCGCTACGGACATGTTCATGGAACTTCCTTTTATCGTGGAAGGCCTGATCATCGGCGTTGCGGGAGGCGTTTTCCCTTTGCTCATTCTGAACTTTTCGTACAATACGGTGGAACAGGCCTTGAGAAGGGAATTCGGAGCGGCTTTTGAAGATTTCAACCTTCTGCCCAAGGGAGAGGTTATGGGCGGATTTGTACCTGTTGCGTTGGCTTTCAGCATCGGTATCGGTTTGCTTGCGAGCTGGATAACGGCCGTGACAAAGGTCAGAAAGATCGCAGTGGAGCATTTTTAGATTTATAGGATCGAGGAGATATGAGGAAGAAGATTTCGTACAAGATCATATGGAGCGTTCTTTTGGCAGCATCGCTGACAGTGGGGTTTCCGGGAACGAAAGCCGTCAGGGCGGAGGAAAAGACTTCCTATGAAAAGGACATAGAGGAAGCGGACAAGAACAGGAAGCGACTGGAAGAGGCAGCCAAGGTGCTGAAGAGCCGTGTGGACACCTTCGATCCGGACGCTTCGGACCTCGAATTATACATTCTTACTGTGGACAATGTTTATCTTGACCTTTTTGAAGAATACAGAAATTCCGAAAAGGAGCTGGAAGAATTAAAAAGCAGGGTGGAGACTTCCCGCAGGGATCTGGAAGAAAAGAAGGAAGAGGAAGAAGAAAAATATAAGATCATGAAGGACAGGGTCCGTTACATGTACGAGGAAGGAAATGTTTCCTTTGCGGATGTACTCTTCGGATCTTCAGGTATCGCAGACTTTCTGAACAGGCTGGAATACAGATTCCGCATCATGAAATATGACAATTCCGTTTTCACCAGTTACGAAAGTGCCAGAGAAGATGCGGAGGCTTCCGAAAAACTTCTTTCGGAAAGACTGGATGAACTGGAAGCTCTTCAGAACTACAGAAAGCTGCAGCTGGACACCATGGAGGCACTGGCGGAGAAGAAAGCGCAGACTCTTGCCATCACTTCGGAAGATCTTGCCATTGACAATTATGAACTTTTCTCTCACTGGGATGAACTGATGGAGACCGAAGATGTTACCCCGATCCTGGAAGAGATCCACGAAGAGGATCTTGCTTCCTATAGATTGGAGAACATTATCTGGCCACTGCCCGGCAAGAAATACATTTCTTCCCACTTCGGCTACAGAGATGCTCCCACGGAAGGCGCAACAACCTTCCACAGCGGTATAGACATCCCTGCCAACACCGGAACCGAGGCAAAGGCAGCCCTTTCCGGAGTTGTGGTTGCTGCGACCTATGATCCCGCTGCGGGATATTTTGTAAAACTCAGTCACGGGAACGGGCTGTATACCACCTATTGCCATGCGTCAAAACTCATGGTGGAGGTGGGAGAACGGGTGAAACAGGGACAGACTGTGATCCTTGTGGGTACTACCGGAGTCTCTACGGGGCCTCATCTGCATTTCGGCGTTCAGATCGACGGCTCTTTCAGGGACCCTCTTGATTATGTATGGTATGGGAAGGAATGATTCCTTCCCCTTTTCTTTTTTTCAGTGGGCCTTTTGAACCTTGACTTTTTATCCTTGATATTAAGACTGCGATGTGTTAAAATCTCGATAATATTGCTGTTTCATATTTATGCAGGATGTAATGCATATGAAATGACAGGATCGGAAGGAAAAATAAATGAAAAACGGATTTCTTAAAGGATTGCTTTTGGGACTTGCGATCTGCGTTGTCTCGGTCTCGGGAGTGGTCGTTGCGGGACTTGGGATTCTCAACAGGGAAAGGCAACAGCATGAAGAGATCGTTCCTGCAACCACAAGTGTTGTGAATAATGATAACATCGTCACGCCTGTGCCTCAAAAAGGAGAGGTGAATACGGACCCCACCTTAACTCCCACACCCACACCACAGGTGACGCAGGATGCTGATACAACACCCACACCCACGCCTACACCGGTACCCAATCCTCTGCAGCCCAACGACGGTTTTGACAGTGAAGCGGCATATAAGGTTGCTGAGATCATTGAGTACATCCAGCATCAGTACCTCTTCGAGGTGTCAAAGGATGACATTATGACTGCCATGTGCAACGGCCTCATGTCTGCACTGAACGATCCATACAGCTTCTATTACACTCCTCAGGCCACCGAACAGGACAAAGAGGAAAATCAGGTGGGTAAGTACAGCGGTATAGGCGTTACCATGAGCATAAGCAACGGATATGTGACCGTTACCGAGATCACTGCAGAATCTCCGGCGGAAAGTGCGGGCATGTGTATAGGCGACATCATCACCGAGGTTGACGGTATCAACATCATCGGCGCAGAGGCTCAGAATGTTGCCAAATACGTCAGGGGCGAAGCCGGAACCTATGTTAAGATCACTGTATACAGACCTTCTCTGGAAGAGTATATTACTCTCGACATCATGAGAGACGTCATTTCTCTGAAGTCTGTTAAAAAGGATATGCTGGAAGGCAACATCGGATATGTGAGGGTTACCAAGTTTGCGGCATATACCTGGGATGAATACAAAGAAGCGGTTGACTATTGCCTTGAAAACAACGCTGCCGGACTCATCATCGATATGAGAGGAAACGGAGGCGGCTATATAGATGCGGCACAGAAGATGGCGGATTACATCCTGCCTCAGGGAAACATGATCTTCGGATTTAAATCCAAGTCGGAAAGAGTCACAAAGTACTTCTCCACAGACGGACATCAGGTGGATCTTCCGGTGGTCATCCTTGTGGATCAGAACACAGCAAGTTCTTCGGAACTCTTCACTCTGGCTTTAAGAGACAACGAACACGCTACTGTGATGGGTGTTAAGTCCTTCGGAAAGGGTATTGCACAGAACGTGATCCCTTTTGAAAACGACGGAACCATGATCCAGTTGACTGCTTTTTATCTTGTAGGACCCAATGAAGAGTGCATTCATAAGATCGGTATCATTCCCGAAGTGGATCTTTCGGAACTGGATGCGGATGCCCAGGTGGAATACGCACGTAAATACTTATTGGGACAGTGATCATCAGCGAGGAGAGAATTAATGAAGATTGCAATACTTGGATATGGAACCATAGGAGCCGGTGTTTATCAGGTTTTTGAAGAAAATGCCGCCGGCATTAGGAAGAAAGCGGGAGAAGACATAGATGTAAAATATGTCCTGGACCTTAGAGAGTTTCCGGGAGAACCCGTTGAAAAGAAATTAGTTCACGATTTCAGGATCATCGCAGAGGATGCAGAGGTTGCATGTGTGGTAGAGACCATGGGAGGAGTTGAACCTGCCTACTCCTACGTTAAGGAGCTCCTTCTCAGAGGAAAATCCGTGTGCACATCCAACAAGGAACTGGTGGCAAAACACGGTGCGGAGCTTTTGGAGATCGCAAGACAGAAAAAGGAGAATTTCGTCTTTGAAGCCAGCGTAGGCGGCGCCATCCCTGTCATCCGTCCCATCAATGAGTCCTTTGCCGCTGACGAGATCCTGGAGATCTGCGGTATAGTAAACGGAACTACGAACTACATCCTGACCAAGATGTTTGAAGACGGTGAGGATTTTGATACGGCTTTGGCCGAGGCTCAGGAAAAGGGATATGCGGAGAGAAATCCTGCAGCGGACGTGGAAGGCCATGATGCCTGCAGAAAGATCGCCATCCTTGCTTCCCTTGCCTGCGGAGCACATGTAAATTACGAAAAGATCTACACCGAAGGCATTACAAAACTTACCACTGTGGATCTTGGATATGCGAGAAAACTTGGAAAATCCATTAAGCTCATTGCCCAGATGCGTAAGGTGGAGGGCAGCGTTTTCGCAACGGTTTCACCCATGCTGGTGGGAACGGGAAGCCCTCTGTTCGCGGTGAACGGAGTTTACAACGGCATTCTTGTGAGAGGGCGTTTCTCAGGTCAGATCATGTTCTACGGAAGAGGAGCGGGAAAACTTCCCACTGCTGCGGCTGTTTCGGCCGATGTTGTGGAGTGTGCGAGAAATCAGGGAAAGAACGAGCCGGTATTCTGGAGCGGCAAGGAGCTGAACCTTACGGACAGGATGGAAGAGGTGAACGATTTCTTCGTTCGTGTCAATGCAGCGGATGAAGAAGCGGTCAAGCAGGTGTTCGAAAAGATCACGGAAGTTGCTCCCGCGGAAGGCGAGTTTGCTTTCACCGTTAAGGGAGTATCCGAAAGAGATTTCATCGAGAAACTTAAAAACATCAGGATCATCAACAGGATCAGGATATTGAACGTATAAAAAAGATCCGCCCGAGACGGGCGGACCTTTTTTTGGGATTACGAACAAGTGTAGAAGAGAGCGACTGTACCCGGGCCTACGTGGCTTCCGGTCACAGGCTCATACTGAGTTAGAAGAAACTCTGCATGAGGCGCTATCTTTTTAAGCAATGAAACAAGGAAGTTGGCATCGGATTCGCATCCCGCATAGGCGATGCCAACGGGATCGTTGACATTGCGGTCGAAGTTCTTTGCGAAACTTTCTGCCAGAGCCTGCAGGGCAAGCTTACGTCCGCGGACTTTCTTGTCCATAACGATCTCACCGCAGTAATTGGAAGTGAGAACGGGCTTTACGTGAAGAACTGTGCCGATCTTGGCTGCGATGGCTGAGATCCTTCCGCCTTTTTTTAGGAAGTTCAGGTCATCAACGGAGAAGATCTGAACGGTCTTGTTCCTCTTTTCCAGAAGAGCTGTGAGAACATCATGGATGTCTTTTCCGCTTTCACGGAGTTTTGCGGCACTGAGCACCTGAAGGCCTTCTCCAAGGGAAGCTGCCAGGGTGTCGAAAACGTAGATCTTTCTGCCGGGGAATTTGGCCTGAAGCTGTTCTGCTGCCATGCATCCTGCGGAATAAGCACTGCTGATGCCGGAGGAGATGGAAAGATGGAGGATGTCCTCGCCTCTTTCAAGTATGGGAGTCCAGGCATTTATATACTGATCGATGTTAACGGCCGAGGTCTTCACGTCGCTCTGACGTATCTTATTGTAAAATGCCTCTCCGTCGAATTCCGAAAGGTCGGTACACTGTTCCTCAACACCGTCAACTATGTAGGTGAGAGGGATGATGGTAAGATTATATTTTTTAAGGATAAATGATGCGAGATTTGATGTGGTATCAGTGGAAATATTAAATGTCATTGTATATAACCTCCTTACATCTAATTTCTAATATTAGATTACCACGGGAATTAAATTATGTCAAGGTGTAATTAAAGAAAATAATCTTGTGTATTTATACGCAAAGTGCTATACTCTAACAGTGGTTCAGACCCCTGAAACCACTGAAATGCGGGAACTTTTCATTCTTCAGCCTCCCGTAAATAATCTACAGGAAGAACATGGCCATGTATAACAGCAAACTAATAACCGGAAAGCTGAATCGCTGGGAAAAATTCATGAAGAAGTTTTCTCTCCCCGCGTATGACGAGATCCCCAATCTTGGGCTCTATATGGATCAGGTTCTCACGCTCATGAATCAGTACCTTGCACCTCTCACCACTGCGGATGTGGAGGATACGGCCATTACTGCCGCCACCATCAACAACTACGTTAGGGTCAAGGTCATGCCGGCGCCTGAAAAGAAAAAGTACTTAAGGCTTCACATAGCCTATCTTATAATCATATGCACTCTTAAGCAGGCCATGAGCATTTCCGACATTCAGGCTCTGCTTCCCGCCACCCTTTCCGATGAGGAGATGAGGGAACTTTATCTTGATTACTCCAGATGTTACAAGGCTTCCGTCCTTTTCTTCATTAATGAGGTCAAAGATGAGACGGACAGGATCCTTTCCACCGGCGCAAGGCTTCTTGCCACGGAAGAGAAGGAAAAGGAGAGCAAGAGCGAAAGGGGAGAAAAGGTGGAAGAAAGCGAAGGCCCCAGCGAAGGACAGATAGAGTTCGATCATGCTGTGAAGAATCTGATCTTTTCTTCGGCAACCATTGCAAACTTCTCAAAACTTCTTACCGTGAAGATCATCGGCCTGGGAGGAAAGGAATTCTCCGAAGAGGCTGTGGCAGAGAGAACGGTTTGACAAAAAACACGGTATAGTGTAAAATTTTACGCGCTCTGACTACGGAGCGCGTCAGTTTATATATAAGAAAATAATACTGTCACAAATTTAATCCGAAAGGTTTTCAGATATGTCCAAATTTACAAATGAGATCAACAAGCGAAGGACTTTCGCCATTATTTCCCACCCTGATGCCGGTAAAACGACACTCACGGAAAAGCTTCTTCTCTACGGAGGGGCCATCAATCTGGCAGGTTCCGTCAAGGCGAGAAAGACTGCCAAGCATGCGGTTTCCGACTGGATGGAGATCGAGAAGGAACGTGGTATCTCCGTTACTTCATCCGTAATGCAGTTCGAATATGACGGATATTGCATAAATATCCTTGACACCCCAGGACACCAGGATTTCTCCGAGGACACTTACCGTACACTTATGGCTGCGGACTCCGCCGTCATGGTCATAGACGGATCAAAGGGTGTTGAGGCTCAGACCATCAAACTCTTCAAGGTCTGTGTAATGCGCCATATCCCCATCTTTACATTCATAAACAAACTGGACCGCGATGCCCGGGACACCTTCGAGCTTCTGGACGAGATCGAGAAGGTGCTTGGCATCAGCACATGTCCCGTTAACTGGCCCATCGGTTCGGGAAAGAACTTTAAGGGCGTATATGACAGGAACACCCACCACATCACCCGTTTCTTTGCCGCAAATGCAGGTCAGACGGAAGTAGCGACGGAAGAGTGCGATCTGAACGATCCCCGACTGGAGGAACTCATCGGAAAGGAAAACCGTCGCATCTTAAATGATGAACTGGAGCTTTTGGGAGGCGCAGGCAGTGACTTTGATCTGGAATCCGTAAGAAAGGGAGAACTTACTCCCGTGTTCTTCGGATCTGCTCTCACAAACTTCGGTGTGGAGACCTTCTTAAAGCATTTCTTAAAGATGACCACCGCACCTTTGGGAAGAAATTCCGATGAAGGTCCCATCGATCCCACGGACGACGATTTTTCCGCCTTTGTTTTCAAGATCCAGGCCAACATGAACAAGGCCCACAGAGACAGGATCGCTTTCATGAGGATATGCTCGGGCAAGTTCACTGCGGGAGAAGAAGTTTATTTCGTTCAGGGAGACAAGAAGATCCGCCTCACCCAGCCTCAGCAGATGATGGCCAACGACAGAAAGATCGTGGAAGAAGCCTATGCGGGAGATATCATCGGTGTCTTCGACCCAGGCATATTCTCCATCGGCGACACCATATGCGCCAACGGCAGAAAGTTTAAGTTTGAGGGCATTCCCACCTTCGCTCCCGAGCATTTCGCCAAGATCCGCCAGGTGGATACAATGAAACGTAAGCAGTTCCTTAAGGGCGTCAACCAGATAGCCCAGGAAGGTGCTATACAGATATTTAAGGAATTCAATTCCGGAATGGAAGAGATCATCGTGGGTGTTGTAGGCGTGCTGCAGTTCGATGTTCTCAAGTTCAGACTGGAGTCCGAGTACAGCGTTGAGATCCGTATGGATCAGTTGCCCTACGAGTACATCCGCTGGATCGGAAATCCCGGCATAGACGTATCTGCTCTGAACGTTACATCCGATACCAAGAAGGTGCTGGATCTCAAAGACAGACCTCTCCTTCTTTTCACTCACGAGTGGAGCATCAGGACCGTTCAGGAAAGAAACAAGGATCTTATTCTTACGGAATTCGCCAAGAATTAGTTGCTTTTCAAATGTTAAAAGGGGTATAAAAACCTATGGCAGACGAAAAAGATCTTGAAAAAGAAAAAAACGAAAATAAAGAAACCGAAGATACTGTAGAGGTTTCTGATGTCAACAAGGCTGACGAAAACAGCGAGGACGCTCTTGCGGTGACGGAAGAACTGAACCGTGAGGCTGCTCAGTACGAGCCCATGCAGGTTATGCCCGTTGTGGCCATAAAGGGGCTTGTAATGATCCCGGGCATGCTGGTACATTTTGACCTTCATCAGGATGAGGCTGTTTCTGCCATCAATGCTGCCATGAAGGAGGGGAGACCTGTTCTTGTCATCACTCAGAA
>JAEEGL013462635.1_pt1 | contig 14354 bp, 10 predicted proteins | sample 9134231 | NCBI WGS metagenome assembly JAEEGL01 (sample SAMN16246548, study PRJNA631951) | gut metagenome | biome: gut microbiome; feature: rumen; material: fiber-attached | host: Bos | place: Iran: Karaj | collected 2018-10
GACGGCGAAGCGGCGCTCAATGGACTGAATGACGCCATCAACGACGCTTTAATGAACGGCTGGGACGAGCTGAAGTTCTCCGACCGTCTCGACGACGTTTTAGGCAGCGAATTTGCCGGAAGTACGACCGAGACTCTCCTTTCAAGCTCCAGCGGTATCGCCAGGATGGCCGGTTGTTTTGCCGGAGGAGATACGCCAGGCGCCATGAAGGAACTCGGAGACATTATGCAGGGTATCCATCCTGCTGTTGAGCTCAGTACAAAAGCGGTCGCGCTGCTGGGCTCTTCGGTAAACCTGGCGTTCACATACTGGAAATCCAATCAGATAGAAGAACTGTATCAGATCTATAAAAACGGCGCCGAGGACGTCTGGGGAAACGAAGTCATTTCTCAAAACAGAAAATCATTTCTGACTTATCTCAACACTTCAAGCGGTTTTACCATGGCAAAAGGCGTGGGCAGATTCTATAAACTCGACAAAGTTGCCGAAATCTGCGAAACGTACGGCTGGCCTTACTCAAGTTACGAGGAATTGCCGCCAAGATTCCGTGAAGAGTTTGAAAAACGCGCCGAAGCCGGACTTATGGAATACTTTGAACTGCGCGTACAGCAGGAAAAAGAGGCGGAAAAAATCAAGAAGGACGAGAAAGTCATTATCGAAACGATGCTTTCAACGACCAACGGCGCTCTTTCATCTCTTAATTCGGACGCCCGGAAATTCTTCCGTGAAGAAAGCGCCGGCGACTATAACGTTACGGCGAGACTTCAGAGACTGATAAACGTCAGACAATTTGTCTCTCAGTTTGTCGACGAGAAAAAAATCGCCGAGACGACGAAAGCGGGGAGCTTCAACTACGGCGACGTGATCAACTGGTGGGTCGGATACGCGGCGAATAACGAGAAAGACGTTGCCGTTGAAAACCTTCTTGAGGATCTGGATGAATACGGTCTACTGAAGGACAGCATCAAGCTGAAAAAGGTCGGTAAGCTTTTAATAAAGTCTTTCTGGTCGTCACGAATATACAGCTGCGATGGAGACTGTTCACTGACTGTTCATATGGCAAATGACAGTACGTCTACTGTTGCCGGAACGGTCACTCTGCAATTTGATGAACAAGTAAGAGAAACAGTTAAAAAAGCGCTCGAAAAGATCAAGGTTGATGATAAAGGAGATTTCAGCGTCGACACAGGAAGCGACGGCAGCAGCAGGGTCGTATTTACCGGTCACATAGATATGAAAACCATGACCGGAAGCGGAACCTACAAGTTCGACCTGGGCGGCCACAAGGTTACCTGGACGCAGCAGGATTATATCAACGCTTTCAGAGGAGGCGGCAGCGACTGGAAATGGACAGGAGGTCTTGAAGGCGATTATACGTGGCTTGAGGAAGGCGAATTCACGATATCCTATGATCCGGAAAAAGACGGAAAAAACGTTGTGACTTTCCGTTTGAACGGCAACGTGACCGCAACCGCATCAGGCACCAGAGTCAGTTCACTGTATAACGTGGACTATTCAGGTGCACCCGGTCTTTCGGTAGGAACCGAGCCTTTCGCCCTGTCGCGCGCGGGCGAATGGTCCTCGGTCATGAGTTTTACCGTCTCGGGAAAAGAGTGATTGCATCAGGAACCCTCATTCGCTGAGAAAACCCGCCGCGATGCGGCGGGCTTTCTTATGTTAACTTCAAAAAAATGATCTTTGCGACGATAACCTGTTAACGGCTGACGTTCAACGGCATTATTCAGCACTCGATGTTTATCGTGAACTTGTATTCTCTCGCGAAATTCAGGTCTGCATGAATGAATTTCAGTATATCGGCGCCAGTACCGAACGAGAAATCTTTGACCGTTTCTTTATTTAACGACGCCCCTTCTTTCAGGCTTGAAATGCTTTCCTTCAGCATATGATCAAGCCAGTTATACCTGTCCAGCGGTTCGGTCCAAACAAGGCCGTTCGGGGAGTTGATCGAAAAGACCTCAGTCTCGGTATTCTTCAGTTCGATATACGCGCTGACTTTTTTTGCTCCGCCCCCGGTCTTCATCGAGTTTACTTTCATGCTGTTGATCTGAATCTTTTTCGCGGGGCAGTGAGAGCGGCAGTAATTGACAAGCTCCGCGCAGAATTCATCATACACGTACTTGTTGAAGCTGCCGGCTTCGATCAGAAGATCCGAACTGTTCTTCTTAGGGTATCTCACATAGAACTGAACAGGTGAAATGCTGTTCGGATCGTATATGACCCATTCGTTTCCGAGAGCGTTTTTGTACGGTTCAAGTTCCTCCCCTGAGCGGATCGGTTTTATCAGTTTCTCGATCGATTGATTGCTCACGGCCTCTATCGATTCATACGCGTCTTTTATGAACCAGAACGGAATCAGCGCGTCCTTGGCGCCTCTGATGAGAATGTCTTTTGCACTGGTTTTTTTCTGCGGCCCGGCCTCAGTGTTTCCGTCTACGATGTAGTATATGTCAAGAGGAGTTTTAGGTCTGCTCATGATCGGTTCTCCTTTGTCAATGAATTCGCTTTATTATATCACATGAGCAAATAGTATGTCAATCATATAATTAAGATCCTTTACGCGGTTATCAGCTATTCATTGGTTGCAGAATGTGTGCCCGGCTGATACTATATGGTTTACGTAATTGTACCATTTTTCAGTCCAATTTACTCATTTTATTCTCAGATGATAAAATTAAGCCCTCAACTGGTTTTGTTCAACAGCAGCGACGGAATGATTTCTCTTCCCGTTGCATTAAAGAACAATTCTGTATGGTTGACGTTAGACCAGATATCAGAACTCTTTGATCGTGATAAATCAACCGTATCGCGCCATATTCACAACGTCTACCGTGAGAACGAATTAGACACCTCGTCAACTGTTGCAAAAATTGCAACAGTTCAGCTTGAAGACACGCGGAAAGCTCGGTTCGACTGTTAAACTGCTGAAACGGGTTACGTCTTGATGATCTGCTTGAAGATTATAATGTGAATAACGAATCCGAAAGATGAAACCGTATCCCCCCGTCGCGTCGGGCGTGAAAACTGTTGTAAAAAACTCCGCGTTATGATATAATGTTTTTGTAAATCCGCTTTATATACTTACGCAGCTTGTTATGAGGAGGAAATCCGACATGAAAAGAAAAATCGTATCGCTATCCGCTCTGGCGCTCGCGGTGCTCATCGCGGCTCTGACCGCGGTGTCGTGCGCCGAAGAAAAGCCGCCTGAGGATATCACGACGCCCGCGGCCGTCGCGTCGGCCGATCAGGGGCCCGTCGAGACGACCGAGCCCGTCGATCCCGCGTATGTCAGCGACGTCGCCGACATGGACCTCGGGGGCAGGACGGTATCCTTCCTCGTCGAGGGCACGAACTTCTCGGCCGACGAATTCAAGGCGGACGAGATCGACGGCAACATCGTGCATGACGCCGTATACAGCCGCAACAGCCTGGTTGGCAAGAGTCTCGGCGTCAACTTCGACGTGACCGTCGAGTCCAACAGCTCGGTGTACAACGTCGGAGACAAGATCCGGAACCTCGTGAAATCGGGCGACCACCGCTACGACATCATCACGATGCCCGGCTACACGCACACCTCCTACGCCACCGAGGGCGACTTCCACAATCTCGTCGAGATCGACAACCTCGATCTGAGCAAGCACTACTGGACGCAGGGCTTCAACGAGATCATGTGCAACGGAAAGCAGCAGTACGTCACGACCGGCGCGTATTCGCTCTCAATGATCCGCAACATGTACATCACCCTCTACAGCAAGAGCGCCCTCAGTGAGCGCAACCTGCCCGACATCTACGATCTCACGCTTGCGGGAGACTGGACCGTCGGCAAGCAGCTCGAGCTCATCAAGGGCATGTACAACGACAGTAACGGCGACAGCAAACGCGACGACGGCGACTACTACGGCTTCGTCAGCGGCACGAACACCTCCTGCGACCCCTACTGGGTCGGGTTCAATCTTCCGATCCTGCAGCTCAACAGGGACAGCGGCGAGTATTTCATCGAGATCGACAGCGACAGGATGGTGAGCATCCTCGAGACGATCCACAATCTGATAACCAAGAACGAGGACACCTGGAACAAGGGCGGCAGCGGCGGAGACGTCGACGGCGCCTACGCCACGAACTCGATCATGAAGTTCGCCGAGGGCGGCTGCGCGATGACCACCACGATGATCTACCGCATCGAGGTCAACCTCACCGCCGCCGGATACGACGGCGAATACGGCATCGCTCCCATCCCGAAGCTCGACAGCAACCAGGACGGCTACCGCACGCACACCCAGGACCAGCTGACCGTCATGGCCGTTCCGTCGACGCTCGGCGCGTCCGACAAGGGCGACATCGGCGCCGTGATGGACAAGATCGCCTACTACAGCTACAAGGAAGTCTTCCCGGCATACTACGAGAACGCGCTGTCCTACAGATACCTGCAGGACGTCGGCTCGAAAATCATGCTCGACCTGATCTACGACAGCCTCAAGATCGAGGGCTGCTTCATCTACAGCTCCTATTTCGCCATCCTCGGTCAGCTCCGGTCGATCGTGACGGGCGACGTCTTCACCTCCAAGGTAGTCTCGATGCAGACGAAGGCCTGGCCTGCCAAGGTCCAGAAGCTCAACGAGGACCTCGCCAAGGTATACTCCTGACCGTCTGACGGGACATAAAGGCAATACCGCACAATTAGCGTGCGTGTATTGGCGAGGGATTTTTGTGCCTGTTTTGACTGAGAAATCGCAGGAAAACAGGCGGTTTTTGGGTTTCGTTCCTTGAACGAAACCTGATTTCGACGTCATAACAGGCGCAAAAAAAGCCGTCAAGACGCGTGCGTCGAATTGTGCGGTATTGCCTTAATTATCGCCAAGTAATGAACCTCCGAAAGGCCAAATCGATGTCTCTTGCATCTTTCTCATGTAGCCAATATCATACAACGTTTCACGTGAAACACTTCGAACAGTATTCTTAAGCACCAAACCCGATTATAATGCAGAAATGCTGCTATTCCGGTCAAAGTTAGCTATTTTATTCTTTCCGGAGCATGTCTTCACTTCTTAAAGCACTGAATCCTGTCTGAATTCCCAGACGCAGGTATTTCTGCCGCCAAACACGATTTCATTCTTATCGGATCATTTCTTACCTTGTCTCAAGCAAACACAACGGAGTTAGCCGACTGAATTATTTTGGATTGAACAATCCAAGCATGGTTAATCGATCATTAATCGCTGTTTTCTCACTCAAACATCCGTTCGGAATTGTTTCACGTGAAACAATGACTCATGACCTCATGAATTTTTGTACGATACTGGTTCCATAGTCATTGTTTGACGCTTACATCACTCATGTTCTTAATTTCGGCAAGAACTCTCCATTGTTTCACGTGAAACAATTCAGAATTATTGCAACTCGAATACATCACTTAATCGACTAACAAGGGGGCCATGTAGAGAAATACTTCCGTAGTCAGTTTATATCATCCAATTCCCGAGAATTACGCGGGGTTACAGTTGATATTGCGATGATCGTAATTTTCGGCTTTTATTGAAGGGACTTTACAAATGAATTGCAGAGAAGTCAAATGATACTTCGCTCATGATACATGACTGTCTCAATCATCCGCGACTTATTTGGATGATGTATTCCACATTATATGTTCTGCCGCGTGTGCATACGAACGACTTTGATGGTATTCCGATCATCTGTCATTCTGAAATCTGTTTCTGTTCGATCAGGATTTCTATTAAACTGATATTGCTGAGTACGTCTCATATCACTCCAGATTGGCGTGTGACAGATACTTTTGCACAATATATCGGTTTCCTGGCACCTGAAGCTCTTTTTCACCCGTTTTCAGCGGATTTTCCCCTTTGTGTCTTGATTATTCTACTATTGTATGATATAATATATACAGAGAAGAATCCGCCGGGTTTCAGTTGCCGTTTAATCCGTCGGATAGTGGACAACGTTGCAGGGACATCTTATGTTGGCGCCAAATTTATAATTATTGCGCAAAACTATTATGGAGGGCCTATGGGAAAGATCATCGCATTTGCTAATCAGAAGGGCGGAGTCGGGAAAACGACATCCGCGGTGAATACGGCAGCCTCCCTGGGTCTTCTCGGGAAGAGAGTCCTCATGGTCGACCTCGATCCGCAGGGTAATACCACCAGCGGACTCGGGGTCGCGAAAAAGGGCCTGCGTATGTCCGTAAAGGAGGTCTTCGGGGCTGCTTCGTCGGGGCTCACGGAAGACAAACTGAGGGAGGCTGCGGAGAGCGCGATCGTCGTAACGAAATTTCAGAATCTGTCGGTCATTCCGGCTACCATCTCCCTGTCCGGAGCGGAATTTGACCTTTTCTCTTACGAAGGCAGCCAGTTTTTTCTGAAGAACGCTCTCGATACAATCCGCGACAGCTACGACTATATAGTCATCGACTGCCCGCCCTCCCTCGGTATGCTGACTGTTTGCGCCATGGCCGCGTGCGACGGGATGGTCGTCCCCATGCAGTGCGAGTTCTACTCGCTCGAGGGACTTTCCCAGCTGATGATCACCGTTTCGAGGATCAGGCAGCGCTACAACCAGGCCCTGGACGTCACGGGCATACTGCTCACAATGTACAACGGAAGGCTCCTTCTGACGACGCAGGTCGTCAGCGAGCTCAAGAAACACTACGGCAACAAGCTCTTCAGGACTACTATCTCGCGCGGCGTGCGTCTGTCTGAAGCACCGTCTTTCGGTATGCCGATATGGTATCTCGACAGGAATTCGAAAGGCGCGCAGGAATATCTGAACGTCGCACGCGAGCTTACAGACAGGATCTGACGGCACATCTTTGCGTGATTCCATCTAATATTCGCATTTATTGCGCAAAATCGATCAAACAGCGATCATTGACGCATAAAGGAGCATCAAATGGCAGACAGCGAAAGAAGACGTCTCGGCAGAGATTTCAACTCGCTTTTTGAAGACAATCTCGTCGAACGGGACCCCAGCTCGACGGTAATGATAAGGATATCCGACATAGAACCGTCCAGAGGACAGCCGAGAAAAAAGTTCGACGACGCCTCGCTGGCCGAGCTCGCGGCTTCGATCTCATCGCTCGGGCTGCTCCAGCCGATCGTCGTGACAGAAAACATCAACTACCCCGGGACCTACCGGATCCTCGCGGGCGAGCGAAGATGGAGAGCGTCGAGACTCGCCGGCCTCACCGAGATCCCCTGCATAGTCTTCACGGGCGACGATCTCACCGCCGCGAGAATATCTCTCGTCGAGAATATCCAGAGGGAGGATCTGTCGGCCGTTGAACTGGCGGCCGCGCTTCGGGATCTGATGGAGAAATTCGGGCTGACGCAGGATGAAGTTGCCGAAAAGACCGGCAAGAGCCGTCCGGCGGTGGCCAACACGCTCCGGCTTCTCGATCTGCCGGAGGCGATACTCGAACTCGTCGACGACGGCAGGCTGAGCGCGGGACACGCGAGGGCGCTGATCCCGATCAAGGACAGACCCGAGCTGAACGAGCTTGCGCAGCATATAATCACCGACGGGATGTCGGTGCGGCAGACCGAAAAGGCCGTCCGCGCGATACTCAGGCCGGTAAAGATCAGAGACGAGAAGCCCGAAGGGCCTCTCGATGCCCAGACGAAGCACTATCTGCGCGAGCTGCAGAGCCGAGCGATGGAGCTGTCGGGGCACAGGGTGCAGATCAGCGACGGCGGAGAAGGGCACCGGAAGCTCGTGATAGATTATTCCGCCACCGAGGACCTCGAGGAGCTCCTGGTCCGGATCTGCGGGAAAGAGATCCTGTCCGATAACTGACGGAGGTGCCGAATTGCCGACTTTGATATCAAAAATGATGTCGAATCCGGACAAAGGGGAAGGATTCTTTGCGCTGATCATCGACGCGATAAAGGAGTCATTCAGCGTCGAGTACGGCGAATACAGCAATCTGGGACTGACGACCGTCTCGCTGAACCGGATAAGGGTCGTCGTGATCGCGTTTTTCATAGGAGTCCTGGTCGCCATTTACCTTTCCGTATTCAACAAAAAGGTCTACGGGCTGTTCATCTCGGCGCTCGGCGCCGAGGGCTGCTTCTCGCCTGAGAAGGCAAAGACGCTGGCGGAGCTGGGATTTGAGCGGGATGCCGCGGTCAGAAGCGCCATAAGAGGCGGAAACAAATACAAGGGCGTGCTGCGGTGCGTCGGTCAGGACATCCACAACGAAGAAGTCGAACGCAAGCGCGGCGAATTCAACGCGCGCGCGGCAGCCGGAGAACCCGAACCGGGACAGAGCGGCGCGGTGAGGCCTTCGAGCTTCAAAGCCGTGCCATACAGATTCGATTTCGGGACCGACCGCTTCTATATCCCCGAAGACAAGGCCTTCGAGGCGAATTCGAAGTTCGAAGCCCGCCGCGGCGGGATACTCCTGGCCGTCATCGCGACTCTCGTGATCATCGCCGCGCTCTATGTCTCGCTCCTGCTGCTGCCGGACATCATGCAGCTGCTCGACAACGCCGCCGGGATCATTATCGGATCGGCTCGGGGCTGACGGAGGCATCGGGGAGATATGAAAAAATACAGAAAACGGCTGTCGTTCAGGGTCAAGCTGCTGATAGTGTTCGGCATTGCCCTGGCCGTCGCGGCCGCAATATTACTTGCGGTCTACCTGTCGGGATTCAGATATATCACCTGTCACCGCCTCAACGGCACCGACGTCAGGTTCGTCGGGATGGTCGACAAGGCGGGAAAACTGTCGTCCGGCAGGATATACTATCCCGACGGCAGTCACGCGAACGTCGACCGCGAGACCGGCAAGATCGAATACAGCAGCGGGACCGTATACGAGGGCGAGCTGTCCGATACATTTGAGCGGGAAGGACAGGGAACCATAGTTTTCTCGAGCGGAGATGTTTACACCGGCGATTTCTCGGCAGATAAACTGTCGGGGACAGGGACATACCGGTATGCCAACGGCGACGTTTACGTCGGCGATATCGTGGACAACGTCAAAGAGGGCACAGGAAAGTACACCTATGCCGACGGCGAGGTATACGAGGGCGGTTTCACATCCGACATCCGCAACGGAAGCGGAACGATGACCAAGCCCGACGGCACCAGCTTCACCGGGACATACGACATGGGCATCAAGACGGGGCAGGGGACCTTCCGCTACCCCAACGGCGACGTCTACGAAGGCGAATTCTACCTCGACATGCGTCACGGCAAGGGCAGGTACACCTGGGCCGACGGCGAGAGCTACGAGGGCGAGTTCGCGAACAACAATATCAACGGCTACGGGACATACACCTGGACATCGGGAAGGGCAAGCTACACCGGATACTTCGAGAACGGCAAGCCGGTGCTGGTCTCTCCGGAACCGCAGGAGTCCTGAACGCCGGCAAAGCCGTTCTTCCGGGCTGCGGACCGTATACCGGGGAAGGCGGGAAGTCTGCTGCGCAGAACGGCCCCCTGACACCGGACAGCGGACACAGAGGACAGAGGACAGAGGACAGCGGACAGCGGAAACAGAACAGTATACAGAGGAGAAGACCGATAATGGATACGACCGGGACTGATAAAAGGCTGACGTCGGGAACCGAATACTACAGGCGCGGCAAAACGCTGATGACATATGTCAGAGCGGCCGAGCGGACGGACGCCTTCTGCGTGCTGGGCAGCGGCGCCTCGCGCATAAAGATACCGGAGATCAGCAACCGCAGGGAGCCGTACGACTTCAGAACGCATATCTTCGAACTCGACGAAGCTGAGCTCAGGGCATGCGGGAGCTTTGAAGTCGGATACACCCGGCACGGAAACAGGCCGACCGTCTTTTTCACCGAACCGGGTCAGGTGATCACCGAAAAGGTCGAATTCGATCCGGACAGCATCATCTCGCAGGAAGAGGCGTATTCCAGAGCCGACAGACACCTGTCGCTCTCCGAAACGACGGCCGTCGGCAGTGCGGGCGGACTATCCTGGGTCGCCGAGATCTACAGGACGAAGTCGGGCGAGCCGGTGCGCGTCTTCACTATGACGGCCGACCTCTCGCGCGTCAGCGCGATCTGCGGCACTCCCGAAGCCAAGCCGGTGTTCGAGCCGCATAAGATAAGCCGGGTCATCGAAGAGGCAGAGGCCGTCGAGGCGCAGGGCGGAAAGGTGCTCGGCGCAGTAAACGGTGACTTTTTCGACATGTTCGGCGACGGTCATCCGTCGGGACTCTGCGTCAGCATGGGCCTTGCGGTGGCAAATCCCGAGAGCAACAACCCGTTCTTCGCCATTCTGCGCACCGGAGAGCCGTATATAGGCTATCTGGCGGGCAGATCGCCGCGCGATGATAACGCTCCGCGGCTCGAGGACATAGCCGAGGCGATCGGCGGGGGGCAGGTCATCGTGCGGAACGGCAGGACCGACGAGATCGCGCCGCTCGAGCCGTTCGGCGAGAGGACGCACCCGCGTACCGCGTACGGGATCTCGGAGGACAGGAAAAAGGTCATCGCGACGGTCGTAGACGGCCGCAGGCCCGAATGGTCGAACGGCGCGGCGCTCGCCGAGCTGGCAAAGATAATGACGGATCACGGGGCATACACCGCGCTGAACACCGACGGCGGAGGGTCGTCGACATTCATCGTGAGGGCAGGCGGAGGTCTCGAGATGCTCAACCACCCGGCCGACCTCGTCAGGCCGACCGAGGACCTCATCAGACCGCTCTTCGACTCTCTGATATTCGTCGAGAGAGAAAGCTGAATCCGAAAGAAAGCGACGGAAAAACGGCCGTCGGAACTCTTTCAGCGAAATAAATTCATGAAAGGACGCGGTATGACGCAGATGTCTGCCGCGAACACACAGCAATGACAAAGATCGACATTTTCTCGGGATTTCTGGGAGCCGGGAAGACCACGCTCATCAAAAAAATGATCAGTGAAGCCTTCGCGGGCGAAAACCTGGTCCTGATCGAGAACGAATTTGGCGAGATCGGCATTGACGGAGGATTCCTTCAGGACGCCGGCATCCGGATCAACGAGATGAACTCCGGCTGCATCTGCTGCAGCCTCGTAGGAGACTTCTCCAGGGCGCTGAAGCAGGTCCTCACCGAATACAGGCCCGACAGGATCATGATCGAGCCCTCCGGCGTCGGAAAACTCTCCGACGTCATCCGTGCGGTCAGGAACGCCGCCGGCGACGGGGCCGAACTCAACAGTTTTACGACGGTCGTGGACGTCAACAAGACCAGGATGTATATGAAGAACTTCGGCGAATTCTTCAACGACCAGATAGAGAACGCCGGATGCATCGTGCTCAGCCACACCGGCACCTGCTCCGACAGCAAGATCGCCGATGCGGTGGCGCTGATCAGGGAACACAACCCGGGCGCTGTGATCGTGACGACCGACTGGGCGCAGCTTGACGGAAAGGCGATCCTTGAGGCTATGGAGCGCAAGGATACGCTCGAGGCCGAACTCAAACGCCTCGCCGAGATGGATCTTAAGGAAGAAGAAGAGGAAGAAGAGGAAGAGCACGGGCATCACCATCACCACCATCATGACGGCGATGACGATGACGATGAGCACGAGCACCGCCATCATCACCATCACGATGACGATGACGATGACGACGATGACGATGAGCACGAGCACCGCCATCACCACCATCATCATGGCGATGACGACGATGACGATGAGCACGAGCACCGCCACCATCACCATCATGACGACGACGATGATGATGACGAAGAGCATGAGCATCACCACCACCATCACCATCATCCCGAAGGCGAGTGCGACGATCCCGAGTGCGAGTGCCACCATCACCACCATCACGCCGACGACGTCTTCACGAGCTGGGGCGTCGAGACATCGCGGAAATTCACCGAGGCGGAGATAGCAGGCGCTCTCGCGAAGCTGTCCGACGCAGAAGCGTACGGAGACGTACTGCGCGCGAAGGGCATCGTCGAGGCCGAAGACGGCGGATGGATCCACTTCGATTACGTACCCGGCGAGCCGGATATCCGCCGCGGATCGGCCGGAGTGACCGGCAGACTCTGCGTCATCGGAGCAAAAATCAAAGAGCCGGCGCTGGCCGGGCTCTTCGGATTATGATCTCCCGGCCGAATCTGACCGGAAACGAAAGGAATCCTGTAATATGAGTACCGAGCTTCCCGTATATATAATCAACGGGTTTCTCGAGAGCGGGAAGACAAAGTTCATCCAGGAAATGCTCGAGGACAAGGAATTCAATACCGGAGAGAAGACCCTCCTGCTCATCTGCGAGGAGGGCGTCGAGGAGTACGATCCCGAGCAGTTCTGGGGCAAAAACGTTTACATGGACCTGATCGAAGACCCCGAAGATCTGACCGTCGACCGGCTGACGCGCTTCGTGTCGGCGAAAAAGATCGAACGGCTGATCGTCGAATACAACGGCATGTGGCCGCTGCAGAAACTCTACGACGCCATCCCCGACGGCGGATTTCTCAACGACCACGTCCTGCTCATCGATGCGACCACCTTCATAAACTACAACAACAATATGCGCCAGATGATGGTGGAAAAGCTGACCGACGCCGAATTCGTCCTCTTCAACCGCTGCGTCGAGGGAAGATCGGACATCGATCTTTTCCACAAGATCGTCCGCACGAGCAACAGAAGGTGCCAGATCTGCTACGAGTACAGCGACGGAAAACAGGTCCCCGATGAGATCGAGGACCCGCTCCCGTTCGATATTAACGCCCCTGTGATCGTCATTGACGACAGGGATTACGCGTTGTGGTACCGCGACCTGACCGAGAACATGCAGAATTACGACGGCAAGACCGTGCGATTCAAGGGCGTATGCGCCGTCGACAGGAGCATGTCGGCCGGGTGCTTCGTGGTAGGGCGTCACGTTATGACCTGCTGCGCCGCCGATATCCGCTATATGGGGCTCGTCGCGCAGGGGAGCATCATCGCGCCGCCGAAGGTAAAAAACTACGACTGGGTGAACATCGAGGCGAAGATCGCGATAGAAAAGCACCCGATCTACCACGGAAAGGGGCCGGTGCTGCATCTCAAGGACTGCAAGCCGGCAAATCCGCCCGCGGAACCCGTGGCGACCTTCTACTGATGAGGCTGCCGGGGATCACGAAAACTGAATCCGTCTGACTACCCTGCAAACTGCGTATAATGCGACCTGCTTTTGACTTTTTTCATTGACAGCGCAGATTTCCTGTGCTAGAATTATTTAAAAGCCTGCCAGAGGCAGTCTATAAATCATTGTTAAAAAGGAGATGCATCGCATGAAGAAAAGAAGTTTGAAAATCCTCAGCCTGTTCATCGCGGCCCTGACACTGCTGTCCCTGATGAGCATCAGCGCCTCCGCTGCGACAGTGACAAAGACCAAGGAGTACACGATCAAGGGCCTGCAGAGCGGCAACGCCGTGCAGAAGGCCGTCATCTATGGCAGTTATGTCTACACGATCCAGCACTCCGGGACGAACTCCTGGCTGACAAAGTGCAAGATCGACGAAGACACCAAAACCGCGACCCGAGTCGGCGACCGCATGGTACTGCAGAACTTCGGCCACGCACAGTCTCTCGAACCCTTCTCCTACAACGGCAAGACCTATTTCTGGGTCAACTGCAAGAACAATCCCAACGATACCGACTGGAACTGGGGCATCCAGGTCGCCCGCATCGAGTTCAAGGCGGGCGAGACCGTGAATTACACCAGCGTTCCCCGACTGACCTTCGGCAGCATCACGCGTGTTGAATTCGCCCTCTCCTCCGACGCCAACGAGATCCTCTTCTGGGTCAAGAACGGCTCATCGGTCACCTGGTCGGCCTATAAGACCGCGGCGATCAACAAGAAACTCGACGAAAAGGCACAGGAGAGCTCACACTACATCAACATTTCCAATTTCACCAAGATCTTCTCAACCACCTCCTGCACCGGTTCGAGCTACCGTCCGAACGGCTCCAACCAGGGTCTGGAGTTTGCCAACTATGTCCCCAGCAACGGCACCGGCAGATCCATATACATCTGCGGCGGCGCGGCCGGTGACAATCTCGGCATCTTCAAGCTGGTAAAGAGCGGCAGCGGCTACACCCTGCATAAAAAGATCTGGCTTGGCACGATCGGCGGCGAGGGTGAGATGGAGGGCCTGCAGATCAAGGGCAGCAAACTCTATTTCTCCGTAACAGACAAGAGCAAGGCCAAGGACAGCGGCAGATTCGTGATCTATTCCATCCCGAAGAGCGCGTTTGACTAAGGCACAAGCGTTTTAAGGTAAAAAATCGGGTAGGAGGTCACCCATTAGTTGAGTGACCGACCTCCCACACCACCGTGCGTACCGTTCGGTACACGGCGGTTCAATCAAC
>JAEEGL014192441.1_pt1 | contig 14354 bp, 15 predicted proteins | sample 9134231 | NCBI WGS metagenome assembly JAEEGL01 (sample SAMN16246548, study PRJNA631951) | gut metagenome | biome: gut microbiome; feature: rumen; material: fiber-attached | host: Bos | place: Iran: Karaj | collected 2018-10
AAAGAATGACTACAATCCCCCTGTAATATTTTTGTAGTCAAATTATACTCTCTGTATAATGCTTCTAGTTGGACTACACCCCGTTTTGACTACAATCCCGTTGTAGTCAGATGTTGACTACAATGATTTTTCGAGACCTTGTAATAATTTTGTAACAATTTTGTTACACAATATTCATTGACAAAGCATGCTTTTTGGTGTATAATAGTAGTATAGAGGGAATATTATAATCGTTAAATTGCATACGGTCGAGGTATACCCTCTTACGCGCGGGAGGACTTTGCGCTTTTAGCCCTCCCCGCGTCCTCCGTGTAGTCAACTCCACGCTGACAAGTGGAGAGACAATAAAGTTTGGAGTCAACTCCAAAGAAAGGATGATTATTTATGGCATGGAATGAGCAGGTTGACCAGTTCTTGAAAGCCGCAGGAGAGCAGGCTAAGGGTCTTTCCCCAATTAGTCAGCAGCTTTACGATGGCGTAGTTCAGGAAGCAGGTGCGGCAACACTCGGTCAGAAAGAGGATTTTCTCGGCGAACTCTCCGGTAGAATCATCGACACGATGTACACCGACGGGTCGTGGACAGACAAGTATGGTGACATCTTCTTTCAGAACAGCGACCAGTTCGGCGCTATCGTTCAGATTATCAACACGGAAATGCCGGAGGTTCGCGAGAACAGGGCATGGGATCAAATCACGTCTGGAGTGACTACAATCGGTTCTAACGTTGTATATCTCCCTGTAGTCAAGGAGCAGCTTGCCGGCGGTACGTCCTCTTGGGCAGTTCCTTACGCACTTTCCGGCACACAGATTGACAGCGCATTCCGGAACGCATCCGGTTTGTCTCGATTTATCACATATGTTCAGATGAGTGCGGAGAACGCTGTAAAGTACCATCTTGCGCGCATGAGTGCGGCTAACCGTAACAACTACATTATGGAAAAGCTTGCAAAGGGCAATACAGCAACAAACATCAACTATGTAAACCTTGTATCTGAATACAACGCTATGACAGGTAAGTCCCTGACAAAGCAGCAGTTCCTCAATAATCAGGACGGCTGTCTGCGTATGGTGAACAGAATCTTCAAGAAGTACAAGGCTCTGCTCACTGACATGACAACTCTTTTCACTCTGGATTCGACTACAACAGGAAAGTTTATTCCGGAGGACAGATTCACTTTCAGCGTTGTAGGTGACTTCAATGCTCTGCTTGAGTCTGAGCTGTATTCTACCACTTACCATGATGATTTCGTCAAGGCTAAGGGTTTCCGTGAAGTTCCGTCTTGGCAGGGTCTGCGTGGCGCTAATACTACTCTGTCCTTTGATGACCTCACAACTATCAATGCAGGTCGTGAAGATTCTGTAATTGGTGAAACAGCAGTTGATGTAAACCAGTCCGGCGTTATTGGTCTTATGTGTGACAAGTGGGCTATCATGCATACTGTAGTCCGTCACCGCATGGGCGTACAGCGTGATGACATTAAGGACATTACTCTGTATGAGCACCAGTTCACTGACCGTTACATCAACAACCTGATGCTCAACGGCGTCGTATTTACAGTCTAAGCAAAATGCCCCCTTAATTGGGGGGCTTCTTTGGAGGTGACTACACATGAGCAATTCATATCGTGAATGCAAGAACAAGTACAAAATCAAGACAGACGACACTATGTATGAACGGTACATTGAGGACGTCGTTTCTACTATGTTCACATGGGACGATAAAATCTTTCGCCCTGAACTCTTTGACAGAATGATTCGTGACGCTGGAATGTCAGCACTAATCAAAACTGATGTAGCTGACTACACACCTGTCTGGTTTACTCCTGTAGACCTTGGCAATGGCTGGTATCCTGACGGTTGGTTTAAGGATGCAAAGTGCTTTGACTACATGGGTAAAGAGTATACATTCATGGACTGGATGAATAATCCTGACATTCTGGTATTCTTCAACAACTTCATGAGAATGCCCGACATGTTCACGGAGAAGTACGCCACTTTCCTGTCTGACGTAGACTTCTCCATCATGAATAATGTATTCTTTTCCAGACAGCATCCTATCCCTACAGCCCGTGACAAGCAGACCCAAAGCAGAATCAATGAAGCAATCAAGACGGTTGCAGATGGTCAGTTTAACACTATTCTTATGGAGACGAACTTGAAAGATATTATTGATGGTAAGGACGTTGACATTCTGAATATTACGGATGTTGAGAAGTCCCAATACATCCAGTATCTTTCTCATCTGCATGATAGCCTGATTTCTAGGCTGTTCTTCATGCTCGGATTAGGTACAACAGATAATGGTAAGCAAGCGCAAATATCGGTTGATGAACTTAACAAGAATGACGACGCGTCAATCACGCAAGCTTTGGCATGGTACAATGAGCGTAAGAAAGCAGTTGATGCTGCAAGAGAAAAGGGTCACGAACTGTCCTTTGATTTTTCGCCCCTTTGGAAAGCTCGTATCGAGTCTATTATCAATCCTCCGGAGGTGGAGTCAACTACAGACGAAGAGCCTGCTGAGGAAGAAAAGGAGGTAGAGGAAGATGGCAATTCAGATGCAGGAGATTCTGACTCTTGAGTTTTTCAATGAGTTTTCAGACCTTTTCACGCAGGCAGATAGAGAGGACATTCATGATTACATCATGTCCGATTATATAACAATGGCTCAATTTGCTCAAATGAGTTATGACGGATTACTTGCTCTTGATTATTTAGAGCCAATGTCAGCATCCCATAGGGCAAAAATTGCATATACTGCAATTGGAGATGCATTTGCCAGAATCTATGATGCCCTTGTAGCCAACTACAATCCTCTAGAAAATTTCTTCACAGACCGCACAATGCAAGATAATTTAGATTCAGATACAACACGCACAGGCGGTTACACAGATACTCCGTCCGGTACAAAAACTCGTGAATTTATAGATAATGGAGTTACTGGGATGGGAACAACATTTGAATCTTATAGTGATAACGATTTTAGGAATATAAGCAAGACAAAATCAACTGGAGAAATAGACGACGGATTTGACAATTATCAGGAGCAGAGAGTTTATAATGCTTTAACAGACACCGGAAACGCTGACCGCTCTATTGAGGAGCACCGTGCAGGTAATTCCGGAATTTTCTCAAAGCAAGACCTTACAAACAGGGAAATCAAGTTGCGATTAACTTACAAAATCAGACCTTTACTTGTGCGAATGATTGTTGACATTTTTAACAAGGGGGTATGGCTTAATGAGGATTGAGTTCTACAATGTCAATGATGACAACAGGGTAGTATCTAAGAATCTTGGAAACATCATCCATGCTATAGATAATGCGCAAATCTATAACGCAACGTCCATTATGTCTCCTGATTTTCTGGTAGACTATGCTCCCTATGTAGTCAACTCCAACTATGTGCATGTTCCCCTTTGGAATAGGTACTACTATGTCAAGGACGTGACTGCAAGCCCCGGAGGTCGCGCTGTTATGCATTGTCGTGAGGATGTGCTAATGAGTAACGCAGGTGCAATTCTTAATCTCAATTGCTACATTTCAAGGTATGAAAATCAAAGAACACCTCTCGTGAATGATTCTAGGATGACAAAATCTGCAAAGACTATGGTATATAACTCATACTTTTCAGAAAATCCATTTGCATATGGAGATGGCTCATTATTCCAGAATTATCATTATGTTCTTGCAGTTGTAGGAGGAGATGGTTCACAGAGTGTGGAGGTGACTACACATGATTAGTTCTGATTTTTATACAACCGACCAAACAACAACATCTGGATTTAAGCTTACAGGTCTTATTAACACAATCAAGACTAATTATAATGAGGAATTTGGTAACCCATACATGATGGGATATATTCCGTATGAAAATATCCCTTCTCAGTGGAAACCGTTTAAAATAGAATACAATGCAGAACGAAATGCAATTATCGCCAAAAGTGTAATGATACCGCAAAATGTTGGTTGGGGATATGTTGCTAACATAGATAATAATTTGCAAACCGGGCTTAGTGATGTGTATGAATATAGCAATATTTGGGCAAGAATCGCTACAACCACAGACCCTAAAATTAGATTTATAAATGCAGGTGAAATTCCTAAATTAAACACAACGGGCGTAATAACGTTTTTTAATATTGTCATCAAGCATGATTTAAGTACTGACGAATATGTTTTAAATACAACGGCTAGACAGCATACTAATATTTACGTCAAAGATTTCATTGATTTTCTTAACGGAAATACAACAATGGAATTTTTAATTAACGGGAATAATGTTGCTATCGAGTGCGTCACAGACGATGATGGTTTAATTGTTTATAATGACGGTACTAATGACTACTATATCATTATAACATATTTTGCATGTTCTCAAGACACCGGTAATGTTCAAAGTTTTTCAAGAAATTACTTCAATCCATTTATAAAGTTTACTGTACAAAATGAAGATGATGAAAACACTATTTTAGAAATTCCATATACTTATGGTATTTCAGGTTCTGGATACTCATATATAGTAAATGCAACGACTTCTGTTGTTTCAGAGCAATCATGTTCTAAATTTTCAGATTATTTCTTTGGTAATATCTCAGAAGGTGAATATGATTTAACAGACGCTCAAACTCTTCAAACGGATTATTATAAACGATTCGGGAATACGTTTATTACTAAGGGTTCTAATAATAGATATTTTGTTGTTTGCAATTATAGTAGTGATGATTTACTTTCAATTCTGACTCTTGTAAATAAATACAAAAATAATGCACATGCGGATTCTTATTTAAATGGATATGATACCACTGTATCAGTAGCAATTTTTGACACCAATAACGTACCTCAAAGAATTCGTTTAAGTGACACATATGCAAATTTAGTAGCTAAATTACAGCCTTGGCAGATACCAAATGTTGATATTACTGCAAATGAGTTTGACCCTAAAGATATTCCTCCGTATAAGCCAACGCCAGACGACGACGATAGTAGTGGTGACGATATTAGACCCTACAATTTTGTAAATACTCCATTAGGGGCTGCTAATAACTTCATTACACTATATTCCCTAAATACAGCACAAGTTGCAGATTTTGGTCGTAGAATGTGGGCAAGTTTAAGCGATACCGCATTTTGGGAAACTGTAGGCACTGTATTTCTTAACGATTTCTCAATCAATCCTGCTGATATGATGAAGTATTTTGTATCGTTAAGATATTTCCCATTCGATTTGAGTATTGTTCATTCTTCACAAACTTGGGGTATTTATATAGGTCGTTCTTCTTATCCAATTCAACCGTCAATTGGAACTGAATTGCCACATAGAATTACAAGAAATCTTGTTCAACTTGATGGAGGAAGTGTATTTGTTCCAAATCACTATAACGACTTTAGAGATTATGAACCGTATACAAAAGTAAGCGTTACTGTTCCTTTCTGCGGAGTTTTGGAGTTGACTCCATCGGAAGTTGTCGGAAAGACTCTTTACCTCGATTATGTTATCGACCTGCAAACAGGAACAATTAAAGCAACTGTTTCTGTTCAGAGCAATACTTTCTTTATAGTAGGTTCTCTGTCAGGAATATGCGGTTCTCAAATTCCTCTTACTGCAAACAATAACATAGAATTTTTACAGAGAATTGCTAATGTTGGCTCTTCTATAATCAGTTCAGGTTCAAGCGCAGGAGATGCCGCAGACACGGTTGCTGGACTTACAGGTTCAGGAGCTTATGGGGCACTTGCAGGTGGTGTTGTTATTGGTGCTAATGCAGTTGGTTCAATGCTTTCATTACCCCCAATAACTGTTCATAAGCAAGGAAATGCCACTGGATTTGCAAACTATGGAGGAAGTTCACAAGCGTATTTGACCGTTCAAAGACAAAAGTATATTGTGCCAGATAATTATGGACATTCTGTTGGATATGCTACTGCGTTCACCAGTATTCTTTCATCTCTATCTGGATTTACTGTTTGTAGTAACGTTGACCTCTCCGGCTTCACCTGTCACGAAGATGAACGTGCTGAAATCAAAGCACTACTTGAAAGCGGTGTATATCTATAAAAAATCCCCCTCTGGAGTTGACTCCAAAGGGGGTTTTCTTTAATCTTCTGTAGTATAGCATTCTACTCCGCCGTCGTTATCATACATGAGGTTGTCACCAATGTTTTCCTTTTCCTTGTCATCGTAGAGCCACGGAGAGCCACAGCAACCGCAACCCTGAATGTAAATCTGATACTTTTGTGAGAGTGTAGTCAACTCCAAGAGGAAGTTAGTATACCTGCGAATCTGGTCATAATCATTTTTCATAATAATCCTCTCCCCAAACATAGTTATACAAATCGTCCATATACTCCTTTCTATCCTTTTCAAGATTTGTGAAAAGCTGTTCGAGAGCTTTCTCCTGCTCCTCACGTCTGTTTCTTGTATGAGTCTGCCAATTGCTAAAGCAGTGACCGCACATTACCTGCATTCCCATACCATCAAACTTCACCATAAGTTCGTCTGCAAAATTGCAGATAGGACATGGCATTGATAATTTAAACATGTAGTCAACTCCAATCATTCGATGCGTTTCTTCATTCCCTCGTACAGGAACTTATTGAAAAGTTCACCTGTCTCGTTGTCAGAGAATGTTACTTTCTTGTTGGTAATCATTGCAAGTATTCTCTTGCTCAACTTGTCATAACCGAAATAAAGCTCATTCGGTTCAATGGGTTGCGTTATCTTAAAGAGCACATCACCCTCCAATGCAGCGTTTCTAAGTGCAGGATGAATCTCCAAATATACGCCTGACCTTGTGCTGATTAATGATGCTTCAAGGTACAGGTCATCATGGTAAGAGAAATATATCCCTCTTGTTATTTGTTCCCTATCCTCTAACATATTCGTAAGCGGGTACATTTTCATATTCCATGAGCCATTTCCCGTGATTGCATTCAGTTCTGGGTTTGCAAATCCATAATGGGCTTTATTGAAAATGCGTCTCTTTTCAGGCAGACGGTTTTCCATAAAGTGTACAAAGATAGGCATTCCCTCGCTTGTGTACGCTATCTTGTGTTCGCCCTTCTTCATCTTACGAACCACGTTGTGAATAGTCAACTGTCTATACCAGATGTTGTTAATGTCAAGGTTGTTACCCAATACGATGATTTTGTCGCTCATTCTGTCACGCACAATTGTCTTGTGAAGATGTACAAAGTGTACAAATTCTTCAGGTTTGTTTGTCTCATTAAAACATTCGTCAAGGATAATCCAATCCCCCAGAGGTGCTTCGTAGAATGAGCATAGTTGATAACATTCATTGGCGGCAAGTGCTACACAGAACGACTTATTTGACCTGACTGTCTTGTTTGTCTTTGGGTCAGTCGTTGCGTAGTAGAAGTTTCTGGAATGATACTTGACAGTCTCAAATTCCCCATTGGTTAGTCTGCGGATGTACTGACCTTTATTGTAGCTGACTACACGGTCAAAAAGCGTTTCATAATAGGACGCTTTATCAATCTCGTGCCTTATGAGCTGAATCATTGTCCCGTACAGTGCATTCATTACCATACCAATAAGCAAGATGTTTGTGGTCTTGCCTACTGAACGCTCAGAAGTCAGGATGTACCATTTAAGAGCATTATTTCCTAACGGGATAATCGTGGTAATATCATACTCTGGAGGTACTCCCAACTTTTTGTATTCACGAGCTATCAAATCCCAGTCATAGTCAATGCCGAGATTTTCGTCATTGTCTATATACTTGATTTTTTTAACTCTTTCCATACGTTATAAATCCTCCAATCTGTACCGTTCTGCGCATACCTCTGCGCGACTTCTGCTAATGACAAATGAAGTCTCTTAACATTCAATTTAAACTCTACAGGGACTAGGACAATTGCAGACCTGCATCTAATGTATTCTACGTTGCCCTGATAATCTGTGTAGTTGACTTCAACTTCATCATCAACATACTTACTAGCAAGCTTGAATGTGTTTTCTTTCTCAATACACATATGGTCATCGAAGAAATCAAACACGTCCACATTTTCTCCATTACGGGTATTGTTTATATCGTTCTGTAGTACCATTGTTGACTTTCCATAATAGGGGGATTTTTCATCTTTTACAGTTCTGCATCCTGTAACAACTACTTTAATTTCCGGCTTGCCCTTCTTAAGATATTCATACATATATCTCTTTGCGCCTAATCCCTTGAACCGCAAGAATGTTTCTGTAAAATCCCACGTTCCAATTGACTGCATATGCACTTCACCCTTAAAGATGATACTATTCAGTTTTCGCATTTGCATATTCTTCAATTGCAGATATTCTTCAAGCTTTCTGGATTCTTCATAGCCTGTTATGTAGTATACACTATCCGTATCATACTGCACTACTACTTTTGGGAATTTTGTTATTACATCAATCAGCATTTCTCTAGCATATGATGTTATCCAAAATCCCCAATATGGGGACAAAAATAGATATTTACAGCAATCCTCATAAGGGGTTGTTATTTTATTTCCATGTTCATCCTCTTCTACGGTTATCTCACCTTCACGTTCGTCAAATATCCATTCCTCACGGAATAATGCTGTACACATCATCCCAAAGATAGAATTTACAAATGCTTTTGCATCCCTGTATTCTTGTGTATCTGAATATTCAGCTTTCAATGATTCTTTAACTAGGTATTGTCTCATGCACACTTTGATGATGTGTTGCGGCAGTTTCTTGTAACCTTCTGGAAACTCCCAACATTTTTGCACATATGCATGTTTCCATTTGTATGCTTTCTTTAATGACCTGTACTCTACGTCATTTATTATTAGCTGTAATTCTTCTGCATATTGGATTCTGTTATTGTCCAATACGGTTCTTTCGTGCGCTATCATCTCATCGCTATTCAATGCTTTATGTGCGGACATTAGAGCATGGGCTGTTCTTGCTTGAAATTTTTTGAATCGGATGATTGCAATGTAAGGCTTATTCGTTTTGCAGAAATTTTCATTGGAGGTGACTACAGCTTTTCCCATTGGGAATTGCTTTAAGAAGATTTGGTACGGATAGTCAGAAGTTATATCTGCTCCTCTAACTCCATGCCCATCTGATTTTTTGAATATCTTCTTCATGTGCATGATGTTACATCCAGATATTCCACCCTTAAATAGGTACTTTCTGAATAGCTCATACTCTTCTTCTGTAGGCATCCATGACGAAATCTTTTCACGTTCTGTTTTGAGACTTCCCGCAAGCTCACGCTTAATTGCATCACGAACTATTCCAGTTGATGTATAAGGCAATCGCGGATTCTTTCCCCAGAAGTTCGGGAATATGTGACGTTCTGCTAGAGCCACAAGAATCTCAACGTCTCTTACGCAATATCCAATCTCAGTTTCGTCCATAGGGGTATTTGATAGACGTGTCTTAGAAAAATCCAAATCACCTACTAACTTTTCGATTCCGCAATAGTTCTTTGCAATTTGTGCTAGAGAATTTCCAAACAGTCCAATTACCTCACGGAATTGGAGTGTGTAGTCAACTTCAATCAATATCGGGTCACGCTTTTCTTTAGCGAATAACTTAGTTATTCCAAAGTCCCACCAATACCTCTTGCAGAATTGCCATTCATATCCTAAGTTTGCATCAAGTACAAGTAGATGATGCTTTGGTCTGTTCTGCTTGATTGAGGGAATTAGCATATTAAAGAAATCCGCCATTGTTTCTAGTGACCTGCCTAATATTGCTACATCGCCTAACCCAAATTGCCAATGATAACAGTATGCAGTATAGTCAACTCCAAACATTTCCCTGTCGAGTTCTATCTTTGAAGTCTCTATGTCAAAACCAGAACCTATCTTCAAATACTTTGTTTGGGTAGACTTATCCGTTATTGATTCAGCGTCCATTATTATCTCGTCAATCATATCCTGAAGAACATTTTCTGGAGTTGACTCCACATAGAAATACTGCATATCACCTCCCCCTATTCGTTTCCGCCTAAATCAGATTCTTGTCCTGCGGATTCTAATGCTCTTTGAAGCAACCATTTCTCATGCGCTGCTTTTGCGTCATTTAGCTTTCTTTCAGCTATCGAATACGCATAGTCACGCTGACGACCCTTTTCTGTTAAAATGTCGTGAACTTCTTCCAATGCATTATTAAATTCTTCATCATATTCGTCTGTGCCGTATTTTCCCGATTCTTCCAATAGTAGTCTATTTACTTCTTGATATGTGTCATCGTCAAGATACTTTGCCCTATAATTTTCATAAGACTGTTCTTTTATATACTGCTGAATAGATTCGTTACTTAGCTCTTTAGTTGTAAAGTTATCGTATGTGAAATACTCATTTGCCATTGTCCTGACAGTTCCCATTCTTTTAATGTCTCTGTAAACATCTTCAAGAATGTCTGCTAGATACTCATTACTTTCAAATGCTTGCAATGACATTTTTGCACGGCTTATTGAAATCTTTCCCTTGTCGTATCTCAAAAGCGGGTCTGCGCTACCTCCAAGATTTTGATAAAGTATGTTCTTCATGCTGTGGTATTCCGTGGAGTTGACTCCAAAATATTTGGAAACATCAGACATTCTCTTGTTCACAAACTTTATCATCGACTCGATTGATGTTGCCATTTACTCACCTCCTAATATAAAGAAAGGGAGCATATAGCTCCCCTTCTTGTAGTTGACTCCAGCTTAGACGACTTCAAGCTTGAAAGTACGGTTTTTGCCGATTTCGACCTGCTTCACAATACAGCACAGCGGCTCTTCCCAAGTATCCGGTGTGCCGAAGATGTTGAACAGGCTGTAGAGCGCACGGGCAAGCCCCATAGAGGTACTGAATACACCTGTGCCGTCAGGGGTCACGATGACCGTCTTAACAGCCGGCTTGAATGCTTCAGGAATGGGGTTGCCCTCGTCGTCACGCTCCTGAATTTCCGTGAACTCCATGCTTACGTCCTTGATTACGATTTTCTTGTTGATGAAGTCAGACAGCTTCTTGGTAGGGTTCTCGACCGCATTGTAGAAGCGCTTCCGGTCATCCATACTTGCCATCGTCATAGAAGTGTAGGACGGGTTCTCCTCGGTGATTCTCATGATTTCGTTTGCCATTGTAATTACCTCCAATAAAAATTTTTGTATTTGCAAAGCTCCATTACAGGGGCAGTTTGCCATGAATAGCAAGGTGAGCGCAGGTGACAATATCATCGTCAAGCTCGTCGAACAGTTGACGGAAAAAACTAACTGCATCCATCTCTTTGTTGTTGAGAATGTGAGCCATTGTTCCGATTGTGTAGTCGGCTACAAACTCCGGAGAGCTATGCCCTGTTACCGTGATTCCGTCCTTCTCATTTTCAGTGGACGCGAACATCCACTGGTATTCCTCATTGTCGAAGTTCTTGCTGATGCTGTCAGTTACAGGCTTGAACCTATTCATTCTACTTCTGCGGTATTCCATTACCGTCTTGAGTTCTGCGTTCTCGATGAACCGTCTGCGTTCTTCATCAGTCATCTTCATCTGTAGTTACCTCCAATTCCAATTCGTGGGCGATGCAGTCCAGCTGTACAAAGTCACATGCTAACTTTGCGTTTACATCCGCGTACTTATTAGCAAGATGCTTTGCGATTACTCTTACTGCCTGAATGAGTGCTTCATCCTTCTGACAGATGAAGCCATCAATGGCTAAGTTCTGGACTTTTACAAACTTCTCGTGCTTTTCGAGTTCAGTCATTGTAGTCGCCTCCAAAGAAAATATCAATAGCGTCGTGAATGTCCTTTTCTGTCAGACCTCTATCGTTTGCAGTTTGATGGTACATCAACTCCTTGCATACGTCAGACAGTCTTTCGTTATACTCCGGCGAGTTCGGATAGATTGTTACCAGTCTTATTAACCTTGCGCGTTTTGCAATCAGACGGGCAATTTTTAAGTACTCACGATACGTTCTAGTCATGTAGTTACCTCCAACAAAAAATCTCGGTCGCTAAAATTTCCATAATGGGGTTCTCGTTGGAATCAACAAGCGCACATTCAAAGACCACAGAGTTTGTAATTGACTCCAACATATATGCAAGTCGGGTGTAGAGTGCCCGGCGCGCATTCGATAATTTTTTATCGATAAATTTTTACCGAAATGAATTCGATAAATTTTTACCGATTGGACTCAATTGAATTGGACTCAATGTAGTTGACTACAATTGAATTGGACTCAATTGATTTTGACGCAAGGTAAATGACATTTACACACGGTAAATGTAGTTGACTACAAGGGTAAATGACATTTACTTTTTAGGGCATGGGAATATCCCCGGGGTATTTCACCCGGGGTATAATTTCCCTATTGGTTTACTTTTTGTATTCTGCCCATACGTTTGTATCCTGCATTATTCGTCACCTTCTTTCAGATAGTCGGCGGTATCGTGGAGGTACTCCGGTACATCCGTTTCAAGTGCGCCCATGTATGCCAAAAGTGCTGTCAGGGCGTCCGCTTTGAGTTCTGCAATGGTTTTCACGCTGTCGGCGCTGTCGGTGTCGTCCTCTGCTTTTCCCTCTTTCGGTTTCTTGATGTCGAAATACTGCTTTACATAGGATTTCAACTCTTTGTCCGTCATTGCGGGTACAAGTTCGCGCCCCTTGTCTGTGCACATTGACGTGTCATAGACAAGCGTTCCCGTGCTGTCGTCTACCATGAAACCCATAATAACAGGTTCTGCCGGAATGGTTGCAAGCTGTGCATTTACCATTTCATCCGGCGCACCATTGTCACGCATAAATTTGATAGTTGCAAGGGTTGCACTGTTGACGGTTTCCCATTCCTTATGTGCATCAAGCGTGGGCTTGTAGAAATCCGCGCCGATGTTGAAATACAGCCCATCAAGAGACATTCCATACTTTTCAACATTCTTTTTGTTGAGAATCGGCGAAAGAATAATCATTTTCCCCATGTTGAGCGCGTCCCATTCGGGGAGCCCGTGAAAGAGGTCAAAACACTGTGCATACTTGTAAGCGGTATTGCCGGAATAGCGTCCGCCTGTCCAGTTGTCAATGAATGCCTTGAAATCAAGTGGCTTCTTCTCAACAACACCACTTTTTTCGGTTTCGGTGTAGTAACCCATTTCAATGAATGCCTTGTCACGGTTTTCCGTGTCGCGGAGTTTCGCATACTTTTCGGCGCGTTCTTTCTCCGCATTCAGTTCGCTGTCAAGTGTCTGTGCAACATCGAGCAAAGCATCATTGAATTCTGCATACCTGGTGAGCATGTTCTGTGCAATTGTCATAATTTCGTTACTCATGATTTTTCCTCACTTTCGATTTTTGTAGTTGGCTACAAATTCGGGGTTTTGTCTATTCGATAAATTTTTATCGAATTCCCGAAACTTCACCAACTAGGCATATACTTATTTTGTTGTCAAGATGCATGGTTTTCGCTCACTTTTCAGAAGTGAGCCGATCAATTAGCTTTTCCGGCTCATTGGTTGCACGGGAAATCGTAGACCCTTCTTTGTGGATGGTGTACGCTCCATATGGTTTCCACCGGATATTAGATACCTTCACCCAATAGCCCTTGTATTTGTACGGTTTCATTTTGTTCACCCCCCATCTTGTATTCATTCATTGTGGCGGGAATGCTACAGCGCCCCCGCGCATTTAAAGAATAACGTTTTTTTGTGTATGTGCAGTGAAAAGCGTTAGAAAGTTTGGTGTATGTTTTGTGATAATTGTGTGAAATTTGTGCAGGTTACACTAAATGTTGAAAATTCTTTATGCATACTATATAACATATTTTGTGAATTCGTCAAATCAAAGTGTACAATGAATTGAGTAAATGTATATACATTTTTGTATATTTTGCTGTAAAGCACGCTGTTTCCATGGGTTAAACGATTTCGATGCATTGAATAATTATACATTATTCTTGAATATATACATATTATACAGAATATTGTAGCACGTCAAATAAGGGGTCTAGCAAGCTCTACACGGCACGTCACGGCATACCTCATATAACTATACCCCCAACCCCTGCAAACGCCTCCACGGGCTTGCTAGGGACTTTAAATCGCATTCCAGAACCCTTGTATATTTCCTTATTATATCACGGTTCGCCACTCGATATATTTTTATTGATATGTTTGTATCGGTATATTTTTATCACTTTACTGTATTAAAGAGAACGTATGTTTCATAGAACGTATGTTTGTTTCACGTGAAACATTCCATAATGGGGTAGTATACAGATTGTATAATTTGACTACAATGATATTACTATCTGTATAACGAACGTTTGTTCTGGAAATTATACGGAGAGTATAGAAATTTGTTAAAAAAGTGTGAACATATTATGACTAATTGTTAATAACTCTTT
>JAEEGL017052238.1_pt1 | contig 14354 bp, 1 predicted proteins | sample 9134231 | NCBI WGS metagenome assembly JAEEGL01 (sample SAMN16246548, study PRJNA631951) | gut metagenome | biome: gut microbiome; feature: rumen; material: fiber-attached | host: Bos | place: Iran: Karaj | collected 2018-10
TACTATAGCAGTTGCCAAGGCACTTGCAGAGACAGATGCTACCACGATCATAGGCGGCGGCGATTCTGCAGCAGCATGCAACCAGCTCGGCTTTGCTGACAAGATGAGCCACATCTCAACAGGCGGCGGTGCCTCATTGGAGTTTCTTGAAGGCAAAGAACTGCCCGGAGTATATGCGGCAGACGACAAGTAATGAACAAGCATATGCGTATTCCGAAAGTCATGCAAAGTGCCATGCTTGCATGAAGCGCTTTGTATGGCTTTTGGAATCCTGCGAAGCAGGAATATGTCTGCTTGCAGACATATAGCATATACGAAGGATAGTACGCGCGAAGCGAACGAAAAAATGCGGAGCATTTTTGAGTCTGCTGATGTACACATGCAGACATATAGCATATACGAAGGATAGTACGCGCGAAGCGAACGAAAAAATGCGAAGCATTTTTGGGTGCAGATAAAATAAAGAGGAGAAAAAAATGTCAAGAAGAAGAATCATAGCAGGCAACTGGAAGATGAACAAGACACCTTCGGAAGCCGTTGAATTGGTTAATACACTTAAGGATCTTGTAAAGAATGACGATGTTGATGTTGTATACTGCGTTCCCGCAATAGACATCGTTCCCGTAGCAGAGGCTATAAAGGGAAGCAATGTTCAGCTCGGCGCTGAGAACTTCTATATAGAAGACAAAGGAGCATTTACAGGTGAGATATCAGCTCCCATGCTTAAGGATGCCGGCGTTAAGTACATCATCATCGGACATTCGGAGAGAAGAGATATTTTCGGAGAGAATGATATCCTTATTAATAAGAAGGTAAAGAAAGCATTTGCATCAGGCCTTTCACCGATCCTTTGCTGCGGAGAGAGCCTTGAGCTTCGCGAGGCAGGAGTATATGAGGAGTGGATCAAGAGGCAGATTAAGTGGGATCTTGACGGACTTACGGCAGATCAGGTATCCAACCTTGTTATCGCATATGAACCAATCTGGGCAATCGGAACAGGAAAGACCGCAACCGCAGACCAGGCGCAGGAAGTATGCAAGCTTATACGTGATTACATCGCAGAGCTTTATGATGCAGCTACAGCAGAAGCGGTACGTATTCAGTACGGCGGTTCAATGAATGCAGCCAATGCGGCAGAGCTTCTCAGTAAGCCGGATATTGACGGAGGTCTTATCGGCGGAGCTTCTCTTAAGCCTGATTTTGGTCAGATCGTTAATGCCTGACATGTTAAAAAAATCCGACGCATTAAAGCGGTGAAGTGTGAACGTCACATAGACACTTAAATGAATAACATGGGAATTTCGGCAGTGTGATTAATGTCACGCTGCCGATTTTATTTTTGGCAACACGAAAAAAATGAAAAAAATATATGTATTTTTCACCAAAGCGATGTTATAATGTGATATGCATTGTGAAAAAATATAGGCGAAGTACAAAAAAATCGTAAAGACAGAACCAAATTGAGTTTTAGAGGTGTCTTTATATAAGAAAACAAAACTTTAACTGCTTCATAAAGGAGAGAGAAATGAAGAAAAGAAAGCTTGTTAAATCTGTTGTGGCAATGATCGCGCTGGTGGCGATGCTTACGGAGAATACCTACAGCGTTATGGCCAGTGCTGCCGGTGAGAGTCTTCTTGGTACGGAAGATACAGTGTTAACAGTTGATGACACAGATACCGGCAGTGTTGCGGATGAAGAGAACAACAATGAGGGTATTCTTACTGTTCAGGATGGAGAAGTGGATCTGAAGGAGACAGATGAAGCTTCCGATAATGAGATCAACATAAGCATAGGGGAGGAACAGGAAAGCATTCTTTCCGAATCGGAGGAGCTTAAGGAAAGCTCTGTTAACGCTTATGATGACAGGATTGAAGCCGAAGGCACTAACGAACTGACATTGTATATAAATACAGATCAGATGAACAGCTCGGATTCCTTTGATCTCAGTATAACCGGCAGTGCTACCGCCGATTATGACAGCAGCCTTAATAATACATTAAGGAAGGAAGAGAGCGGCGTATATTATATTAAAGGACTTTATGGGAAGAAGACCGGGATCAAAGCGGTGTCATTGTCGGATGGTCTTAAAGCGGAGTATAAGATCCGCAGGGACGGCAATCCTCAGATCACGCTCATTTCAAAAGATGCGCCTGCAGCCGAGAAGAGGCTCAGGGTATCTGACAGCGGAAATGAAATTATGGGCTCGGGGTATGAAGAACTGACAGTAACCTTTGACGGTACAGGTCTTGAGAAAAATGCATACTTCAGTCTGTATGTCAGGACGTCCGCTGTTGCAATGCATGACGGTAAGATCATTAAGAACGGTGTGGTTCCTTCTCTCTCCGGTTCTACATCAAGTATCAGACTTTCAGGTCTTGATAATGAAGCATTTACTATATATATAGAAGGTGAAAATGTAAACAATATATCCTCAGAGTACTCCGTTAGTTCTGTTGAAAACGGGGCTGTTAATGTTGCGCTTAAACAGAACGGTAACAATGTGGCTTTAAAGCATGATGAGAAGATTGATGGGGAAGATAATGATAAGGCTGAGGCTTCCGATGATAAAGCAGAGACGGAAGATGCAGAGGCGGAAGAAGATGAAGAGACTGAAGCCGTTAAGAGGGTTTATGAGTATTCCGATTCAAAGGTTGATATCACCGTTACACTGAATGATCCGGCAGACCTTCCGGATAACGCAGAGCTTCATGCTGTTGAAATAACTCCGGAAAATGATGCAGAGCATTATGCAGCAGTAGCAAAGAAAATCGGTGAACAGAATACGGATGACAGTATTTCACCGGCTAAAATGTATGTGTATGATGTTTTCTTTACTGTGGATAATGAGGAGACCGAACCTCTTAACCCTGTAAATGTAAATATATTTTATAAGAAGAAACTGCCTTCATCCAATAATGATGAGATAGAAAAGATAAAGACATTCCATCTTAAAGAGGATGAAAGCGGAGCAGTCAGCTCAGTTGATGATGTTACCGGCAATGTTGTTACTGACGGACAAGGTGAAGTTAAGGAAGTTACCGTAAGTGTAGACAGCTTTTCAGATCTTGTTACTGTTGAGTATGTATCCAATTCAACTTTGCTCTCAGACGGAGGTTCATATTCTCTGGGATATATCCTTGCCAATTACAACAGCTTTATAAGTGATTCGTTCAATCATGAGAACCACTTTATAGGTCCTGTTGCCGTGGGTGGTGATGCGAGTATACACAGCTGGGGTAATGAAGCCGCCAAATACAGTGCCAACAGCTATATCGGCGGAAAGCTTACCCAGGACAACTGGTGGAGTACGGTAGGCGGAGGTGCGCTGTATCTGGGCAGTGAGAACAGCGGGGTATATACATATTTCAGTAAAGAGGACAAATACGTCGATACTGTGAATGGCGTAGGAATAAATTACTGCACGGGTATGTACATAACCGACAATTATATTGATTTTGATGAGGCATTCGCTTCAATCCGGAATGAAATATCCGATCTGGACGTGGATCATGTAGTGGACAGAAATGCTTCATCGGGAGAATACTGTTATGTTGAGAAGGATTATGAGAATAAGGATATACTGTATCTCCGCTCCGGATATACATATAGGATTTCATCGTTAAACGGTATAAAGAGAATTAAAATATTCGGCGCTGACATTAATTCGGCAGTGGATACGATCCTGAAGGTAGACAGCGGTGAGGATATTACAATGTTCCCTGATGTTGTTGTCGGTGACAATGCAACAACGGTTACCGAATACGGTCAGAATTCGAGTATCGTATTTTTACTTCCGAATACGAAAAACATAACAATGAAATCCGGACATTCCCATTTCGGACATATCGTTGCTCCCAATGCGTTTGTTGACTTCCCCGGTGGCGGAAGCTACAACGGATGTGTTATAGCAAGGAAGTTCCACAGTGCGAATTCAGAGGGACACATGTGGCCTTACAACGGAAAGAAATTCGAAGGGGCAACCACAGGATTCACTGTCAGGAAGACTGTAAACGGTGCGACGCCTTCATCGGATGAAGTCTTTACGTTTGTTCTTGAGGAATACAAAGACGGGCAGTGGGTTGAGATCCAGACAACACAGAATAAGGGTGAGCTGGCAAGCTTTGATACCATTGCATACACAAAGCATGATGAAGGAGACCATTACTACCGTATAAGGGAGCAGGGTGATGTAAACGGATATGTCATAGATGCTACCGTGTACATGATCAAGGTCAATATAACGAATGAGAAGAGCTATACATTTATAAATCAGAACAAGATCGAGACCTATTATAAGGTTTCGATGAACAGTTCGATCGATGATTACAGCGCCAACTGTATTGATGCCAATATAGTAGAGCAGATGGGCTTTGATAATAAGATTGAGGCCGGCTCAATAAGCCTTCTTAAGAAAACGGTTCCCGCTGATGCCGGAAACGATACTTTCTATGTGACAGTACAGGATGAATACGGCGATTATTATAATGAAACAACGGGTGTATTCGACAGGGAATACAGTGAGATAGCCGTAAAAGTAGGAGAGACCAGGACGATCAGCGATATTCCTTACGGAACCTATACCGTGACAGAGGTCAAGGATAAGGCTAAGGATATCAACGGAAACGAGTATGCAGTTTCCTATACCGTTGACGGAAACACCAAGACATGCAGGATCGGAGAAGAGGATCAGAGCTGCACCGTGATCGTTAACGGTGATGAATCTGTGGAGATCACCAACAGAATGTCAGGTCAGGTTAAGGTGACCAAGTCTTATCTTGATGCGGCCGGGGAGACCTTAAATGACGGAACCGAATTCTATGTTGTCCTTTCTTCAACATCGGGCTCAGACAGAAACAGAACCGCATACTATGATATAAACGGCGGAGAGCATTCGGGAAAACAGGTGGTTGCAATAAAGGCAGGGGAAACAGTCCTGTTTGCTCCTCTTCCCGCGCAGAGAACATATACCGTAACCGAGACTGATGCGAAGGGTAATGCCATCTCAGACGGAGTTGACTTTGACGTTATAAACGGAACGGAGACCTTTGTACTTGATGACAGCAGTGTTGTTTCACTCAATAAGGATGTAACCCTTGTAAACAGGAAGCATGCAACAGGCAGGATAGAGGTTATCAAAAAGGATGAGACAGACGGTTCTACTATTGACGGAGCTGAATTCTACCTTAAACATGATGACGACTCAAATGCACTGATCTATGTTTCAGGTGCTTCCGGAGAATATACCTATACAGAGGAGAACTCAGGAACATCAAAGCTTACCACAACGAACGGAACCTTCAGTGTTGACGGCCTTCCGTACGGTGATTACAGGATAGAGGAGATAACATATCCCGATGGATATGAGAAGAATCAGATAGTAATGAAATTCAGAGTGTCCGCAGACGGTGTAACAAGCAGATCTGTCAGCAGTACCACGCTTATTAAGGATGCCATGACGAAGGGATCCTATACAGGTTCATATACTGTATATAACAGAAGAAAGAACGGTTCGTTAAAGCTCATAAAGGCTGATTCAGAGAATGCGGCAAGGCTCTCCGGCTCAGTATTTGAGCTGTATAAGGATGGAAGCCGCTATCCTGATTCCAAGACGGTATTTACCACAGACGATAACGGTGAGATAAAGGTTAACGATCTTCCGTGGGGAACGTATTATTTTGTAGAGAAAGATGCTCCCGCAGGCTATGTGACGCCTGATGCGGAAGCGGCAAGGACTAAAGAGGCGGTTATCAATGCTGCCAGCTGTGATGCCGAGTTAACCATAGATGTGGTTAATGACAAGATATACGGAGAACTGTTACTCCATAAGGTTGACGACAATAATAAACCTCTCACCGGAGCAACATTTAAGCTTTACGGTTCCGATGAGGAAAAGGATACAAAGGTTCAGGTTCTCACCAAAGGTTCGGCTGGTGTGTATACCTATGATATTAACGGAACAGAGCAGGAACTTGAAACGGATGATGACGGTAACCTCAGCGTAAAGGGTCTTCCTTACGGAACATACCGTGTATATGAGGAGAAGGCTCCGGAGGGATATAACAGAATATCCGACCCGGTTTCCTTTACAATAAGCGAAAGAGGAGCAGTAAAGGAGTTCTTCTTTGTAAATACTCTCATACAGGCAAATGTCGAATTCGTAAAAGTGGATGATAGGGATGAAGCAATAGAGAATGTTGCATTCATCTTATGGAAGAGTGTTGACGGTAAATTCCTGAAGCAGAATACATACTATTCGGGTAAGGACGGTCATGTTTATGCAAGTGGCCTGGGAGCAGGAACATATTACTTCACAGAGGAAGAGATAACCGGATATGAAGTGAATGCCGAAAGCTACGGCTTTACCATTTCTGCTGATGATAACGGAAAGACATTTACGCTTCCCGGACTCAAGAAGAAGGTTGACGGTCTGGCTGCCATAGTAAATACTCCGAAGACGGGAAAAGCGGAGCTCTTTAAGTATATACTTAAGAATAATACCAAAGAGCCGCTTGAGGGTGCCCAGTTTGACCTCTATAAGGATGGAAAGATATTTAAGAAGGGGCTTGAGACTGATGCTCTCGGACTTATAAGAGCAGAGGATCTTGAGTGGGGTAATTACTACTTCACAGAGACCAAGGCTCCTACAGGTTTTGTGGCTGACACAACACCTGTAACCTTCACTATATCGGCGGATTCACTTGACTATACAGGTGCTTCACGTCTTGAAATGTCCAACACTCCGATCAAGGGTTATGTTGAGCTTATAAAACAGGATGAAAATGATGATGAAATAAAGCTTAACGGCGTAGGCTTTGATCTCTATAAGGGAGAGCCCGGAGGACAGTCAGAAAAGATTGGCCACTATGTGACTGAGAACGGTGGAATCGCAAGGGATATAATAGGTGCGCTTGAATACGGTGATTATTATTTCGCTGAGACAGATACGATACCCGGTTATGTACTGAATACAGAACCTTACGCATTCAGCATAAGTGAACAGGATAAGCTGATTACCATACAGGCTGTAAATGTAAGGAAGACCGGTAAGGTAACATTTGAGAAATACAATTCCGACAGAACAAAGAAGCTTGACGGAGCTGTATTTGAGCTGTATTCATCCAATCCCAAGGGTATCCTTCAGAGAATTTCTGCAATATTCGGTAACGCCGAGCATAAGGTGGGCGAATATACAACGGCAAACGGAGGAGTGATTACTGTCGATGATCTTGCATGGGGCAATTACTTCTTCGTTGAAACCAAGGCACCGAAAGGATATGTGCTTGATAATGAGACACATTATAACTTCAGAATTGATGCGGATAACCTCGAAGCAGAACTTACAGGCTTTAAGGGTGCCGTAGATAAGGAAGAGACAGGTGTGATCGAACTTACCAAGGATGACGGAGAGGGCAGTGCCCTTGCAGGAGCAAAGTTCGTATTATATAAGGACGGAAATGCGTATCCGGACAATGAAACAGTTTATAAAACAGACGCCAAGGGTCTGATCAGAGTAGAAAACCTTCCGTACGGCAGCTATTACTTCGTAGAGATCGAAGCTCCCGAAGGCTTCGTTACTCCGGAAGGTGAAGCAGCCCGTACAAAAACAGTTGTAATAGATGAGAATACCACTATTTCAACTGTTTCAGTAAACCCTGTTGAGGCTTCCAATGAGAAAATTTACGGTTCTGTTGAGCTTATCAAGGTTGACGGAAACGGTAATGAGCTTGCCGGCGCCGAATTCTATCTTGTAAAGGTAGAGGATGGTGAAGATAAAAATGTTAAGGTTAACGGTGCTTCCGGTGTTTATACATATGATAAGACAGCAGGATTCTTATCAACGGAGCAGACACTCGAAACAAATGGAGCCAAGCTCACGGTAACAGGACTTCCGTACGGAAAATACCGTATTTATGAAAGTAAAGCACCGGAAGGATATAACAAAGTTGATACACCTTTTGAGTTCCTTATTGACAGACAGGGAAAGAAGGTTGAATGCAATTTCGAGAATACACTGATCAGGGCCGGTGTTGAATTTATTAAGGCAGATGCTGACGGAAGACCTCTGGAAGGTGCAGTATTTGCATTGTATAAGGAGAATGGAACCGAGCCCGTAAGTAAGGGCACAGTTACATCCAAAGATACGGGTAAGGTGACAGTTGACGGTCTTGGGGCAGGAAATTATTACTTCATAGAGATTAAGGCACCCACGGGATATGAGCCTGTTACCACACCGTATACATTCAGGATCACAGCTGCGGATAACGGTAAAGTCGTAACCATAGACAATGCAACAGCGAATGAAAATGGTATCGGTGTGGTCTACAATACTCCCATGAAGGGCTCCGTTAAGCTCAGGAAAGTAGTTAAGGGCACTAATGACGGTCTTAAGGGGGCAAGCTTTGATCTGTACAGGAAGGGTGAAAGCGCTGCCATAAGAAAAGATATTATATCCGATGAGAACGGTTATGTCAGAGCCTCCGGATTGGAATGGGGTACTTATGTATTCAAAGAGACCAAGGCTCCATCAGGTTATGCTATTGAAGGAAACGGAGAGTTTATATTTGAAATAAATGCCGACAACGTATCGGAAGAGGTAACCGTTGATGTTAAGGGTAACGAACTCAAGGCAGAGAATAAACTTATTCATGGCGGAGCAAAGCTTGTAAAGCAGGACAGCGTAACAGGGTCTCCCATAGAAGGAGCAGTCTTTGCACTTTATAATGCCAAGGATAATACCGTAGTAAACGGCTACGAAGAGATGAAGTCCGATGCAAACGGAATTATTGCAACCAATGCGGATCTTACGGTCGGAAACTATTATTTCAAGGAAAAGACACCTGCTCCCGGTTATGAGTCGAATGAAGATAAGTATGCATTCACAATAGATCAGTCCAATATGGATAAGATCGTAGAGGCAGGTAACAACGGTGTAGCGTTGAATACGCCCAAGAAGGGTAAAGTTGAAATACTTAAATATGTAGAGACTGAAGACGGACCGGGAAGGATCGGACTTGCAGGTGCAGAGTTCACTCTCTACAGAGAGGAATCAATTCTCGGTGTTAAGTATTTCAAGGAAGATAAAACATATACAACCAACGCAGACGGTATATTGAGCGTAGGTGACCTTCTGTGGGGAACATATAAGTTTAAGGAAACCAAGGCACCTGTGGGTTATGTGCTTGATCCGACCGAAATTGTCTTTACCATAAGCGCTTCTCAGCTTGATTATACGGGAAAATACGGCCTTTCCCTTAAGAATGAGGCTTACAGAGGTTCGGTTAAGCTGGTTAAGTATTATGCTGAGAACGGAGAGCGCAAGGGCACTCTTGAAGGTGCAGCATTTAAGTTCTTTAAGGTAGACGGTGAAGGATCTGTTGAATTAAAGAATACAACCACAGACGGTTTGTATATTACGGATAAAAACGGTGAGATCGTAATCAGCGATCTTGTATGGGGATCATATTACTTTGAAGAGGTATCTGCACCCGAAGGCTATGCGATGCCGAAGAACAGAAAGAGTGAAGTTCTGTCGATAAATGCAGAGAATGTTGAGGAAAGTATCAAGACACCTCTCGAAGTATCACTTACAAACGATAAGATCTACGGTAATGCGGCTCTTCTTAAGGTGGATGATTCAACACCTGCAAAGGCACTTGAGGGAGCAGAGTTTGTACTGTTTACAAAGGATGGGAACAAGGTCCATGTAACAGGAGGCAACGGCATATACACGTATTCGGAGAAGGCTGTCGATACAGCTATGGTTACTCCGGCAAGCGGCAGGATCGATGTTAAGCAGCTGCCTTACGGTTCATACTATTTCAAGGAGATAAAGGCACCCGACGGATATCTGCTTAATGATGAGCATATAAGCTTTACGATCGACAGAAATCAGGGCGAAGCCGATGAACCTCAGGAGATAAAGACCTGTATCAACTCCACGGTAAGAGCTTCGGTAAGCTTTGTTAAGGCTGATACCACAAAGGATAAGCCTCTTGAAGGAGCGGTATTCACCCTGTATAAGACCGGAGCGGGAGCGAACGGCACGGATCTTGAAATATCGGATATTACCAGTGATTCCAAGGGTATGGTAAGCTATTCGAATCTCGGAATCGGAAGCTACTATTTCAAGGAAAAGAGCACACCTGAAGATGCATACAGGATGCTTACCGGTAAATATACCTTTACGGTTACAAATGATGATAACGGAAAGACACTTAAGCTTGATAATGCGGAGGATAATGTTGTAATCAATTATCCAAAATACGGTGGTGTTACACTGGAGAAGAGCTATATCGTGAACGGAAACAGGGAAGGTTCGCTGGCCGGAGCGGTATTTGAGCTCTATACAATAGGTGAAGACGGCGGAGAGGAAGCCCTCAGAGAGTATACTACCGGAAGTGACGGAACCGTTAGTGTTCGTGGTCTTGAGTGGGGAAGCTATTACTTTGTTGAGAAATCAGCACCTGCCGGATATACGTTTGACAGCAGTAAAAAATACAGCTTCACCATTACACAGGAGAATGTAACGGATATTCAGATCCTGCATGCGGACAACACCAGACTTAACGGATCCGTGGAACTTGAAAAGATAGACAGTGTAGATAATACTCCTTTAAGCGGAGTCGTATTTGAGCTGTATAAAGATTACAACACTGCAGCCCAGTCGCTTATAGCTACTCTTACAACAGAGAACGGAAGAGCTTCCCGAGACGGACTTCTCTGGGGTAATTACACCCTTATAGAGAAGGAAACCGTGACCGGATATGTACTTAATACAGAGCAGTACAGCTTTACGATAAACGGAGAGCATCTGACTGAAAGCTTCACAGGTATAAATGCGATTAAGAACGACCGCATCAGGGGTTATGTTGAGCTGCTTAAGAAAGACAGCGTTACCAAGGCTCCCATGAGAGATGTTGCATTCGAGCTGTACAGGGGAACCGAGGCGGAAGGTAAGTATATAGCGACGTATACGACCAATGCAAACGGTAAGCTGGCAGATGAGAACGGTTCGGAGAAGATAGGTCCTCTTGATTACGGAGAGTACTACTTTAAGGAGATAACTCCCGTCGGATATATACCGAATGATGATGTGCTTACATTTAAAATAAGTACTGACGGACAGACCGTAAGCTTTACAGATACAAAGACGGTACTTAATACACCCGAAAACGGTGCTGTTATACTCCGTAAGACTGATGAGAACGGTTCACCTCTCGCAGGAGCTGAGTTCACTCTGTTCGCAACAACGCCTAAGACGATAGGTCAGACACTGTCAACACTGTTTAAGGATTCCTATGAGTACGGAACCTATATAACCAATGAAAACGGTGAGATACGTGTAAGCGGACTCGGATGGGATACATATTTCTTTACAGAGACCAAGGCACCTAAGGGTTATGAGATAATAGAGCCTGACAAGAGGTACGGGTTTACGATAGATGCCTTTTCAACAAAGACCGCAATCGAGCTTGGTACGGTTATCAATAAACAGCAGCCCGGTATACTTACTCTGATCAAGCTTGATGACGAGACGGAAGCTGCGCTTGAAGGTGCTCAGTTTAAGCTGTACAGAACAGAGGACGGAGTTAATACGGATGTTTCGGCACAGTACGGAGCAACGGCAGGCGTATTCACTACAGCGGCAGATGGCAGGATCACTGTCAGAAATGTGGCATGGGGTTCATACTATTTTGAAGAAACAAAAGCACCGGAAGGATATGAGGAGATAAGCGAGACCAATGTTGTAAGGAGCTCGATCCTTACCATAAATGCCAACAATGCCGATGCAAAGACCAATATAATGAAGCCTCAGAACGTTAACGTTTATAACAGGAAGGGCTACGGATATGTTTCTCTTAAGAAGGTATTTGACGGAACGCAGCCGGCTTCCTATGCAGGTGTAGAGTTCTCACTTATTAATGATACTACGTCAGAAAAGGTAGGCGATTATAAGACTAACGAAACAGGAATGATCGAAGCTGATGTGATAGGAAGACTGCCTTATGGCGATTATCACTTTGAAGAAGTGAGTGTTCCGTCGGATGTAAGCTATGCTGTAAGCAGATTCATACTTGCATTTACTATCGATAAGAGTAACGACGAAGCCGAACCTATTGAATTTACTTTTGTCAATTCAGAGATAACGGCATCGGCCAGGTTTGTTAAGATTGATGGGGACAGTAAGGAAGCTATTCCGGGAATCAGGTTTAATGTGTTCAAAATGGACAACAGCGAAGTGCCGGTAACTTCCGTAGTAAGCGATGCTTCAGGCGTTGTAATGGCTGAGCATCTTCCGATGGGAGATTACTACTTCCTCGAAGACAGAACATCTGCCGAAGCAGCAGGTTATGTGGCTGACGGATCGAAATATGTGTTCAGTATTACCGAGGCTGACAGACCGGTTAAGGCTGCAGACGGAAAGATTACAGAAAAGATAGTACCTGTATCTAAGGAAGGTACCGGTAATGAAGTAACTGATATTTCCAATCTTAAGGGAAAGGGAAGCATCAGGCTTATCAAGCTTGGCAGACAGTCAAACGGAGGCCAGAAACAGCTTGAACTTTCGGGCGCTTCATTCGAGCTGTATAAGGATGGAGAGCTGTATATGGCAGCCGATAAGGTTGCAGGATATGTAAATGGTCAGAATCTTGTTATTAATGACCTGCCTTGGGGTACATATTACTTCAAGGAGATCAAGGCACCGGCAGGCTATGCGCTTCCTTCGGGAGAGAAGGCTGTGACCAATGCAGTAACCCTTGACGGTACCACGGTAAGTGAGTCACTTGCTACACCGCTTGTATGTCAGATGAGTGATGACAGCATAAGGGTTTATATCTCAAAGAGAGAAATAGGCGGTTCTGAGGAGCTTCCGGGAGCCAAGCTGGAGGTATACGAGGTAGATGAAAACGGTAAGGTGTCCGATAAGCCTTATATCGAGTGGGAGAGCGGAACAACTCCCAAGCTGATCGAAACCGGAAACAGTAATACAGAGAACGGTGAGAAAGGCTTCGAAGCAGGAAAGACATATGTGATCCATGAGAACACGGCACCGGCCGGTTACTGCCTCACTACTGATATAACCTTTACGGTAAATGAAGACGGAACCGTAACAACCAATGCCCGTACGAGCGGGGCATTAAACGGTATGACCATTATCATGGAGGATGCTGCGATCAATGTATCGATCTCCAAGAAGGAAATGGGAAGTGATACAGAACTGTCAGGAGCTGCTCTGAGAATCCTTGATGGTGAAGAGACATTAGAATCATGGGTAAGTACAGGTAAGCCTCATACAATAGCAGCAGTACTTGAGGTGGGTAAGAGCTATACTCTCGAAGAGACAGATCCCCCGAAGGGCTATTACACTGCAGAGCCCATAACATTTACCCTTAAAGGCGACGGAACCATTCAGATCATCAAAGATGCAAGTGCAAGTGCCGAGGCATCCGTAAAAACAGGAGTTTCGGGCAGTGCGGCAACACTTACAATGTATGACCGTCCGATCAGGGTTGAGATAAGTAAGAAGAGATTAAGCGGCGGTTCAAATGATTATATAGCCGGTGCAGAGCTGGCACTGTACGAGCAGGCTGACAGCGATTATAAGCAGATATTCTCCTGGGTAAGTCCTGCAAGCGGAGCAACACTCATCAACTACGGCCTCCTTCAGGTAGGAAAGAGATATAAGGTGGTTGAGACAAAGGCACCTGCCGGATATGTAAAGGCAGACGATCTGTACTTCACGGTTAAGGACTACAATGAGTTCGAGAAGACAGATGCCAACGGAATGGTAACACAGACTATAAATGTATATGATGCTGTTGTTACTGCGGTGGTGTCCAAGCAGATGATCGTGGGAGGAGAGGAACTTCCAGGTGCTAAGCTGCAGATAATTGACGAGACCGGCAAGGTGGTGCTCGAGTTCGTATCCGGAGTGAAGCAGACACTGATCACACCTGTAGCGGATCAGACACTTCTGTCATCGGAAGAGAAGGCAGCTTATGAGAAATACAATGTAATCTACGGTACAAAACTTGAGGCAGGAAAGTCATATATCTTAAGAGAAATATCTGCTCCTTACGGCTATGCCCTGGCTGAGGATGTAAGCTTTAAGGTGGACAATCAGGGTAATACGATACCTTCACCGGTTGTGATGAAGGATAAGCCGCTTGAGATCATGCTTTCGAAGAAGGATATAACCGACGGATCTTACTTAAGCGGAGCATCACTCGAGCTTTATAACGAAGCAAACGAGAAGGTGGCCGAGTGGGTAAGCTCGGATAAGCCTGTACTGTTCTCGACAAGAAAGATCGATGCAGCGGAAGCAGCAAGGTATGCAGAGGTTAAGGCCGTAA
>JAEEGL013301843.1_pt1 | contig 14353 bp, 13 predicted proteins | sample 9134231 | NCBI WGS metagenome assembly JAEEGL01 (sample SAMN16246548, study PRJNA631951) | gut metagenome | biome: gut microbiome; feature: rumen; material: fiber-attached | host: Bos | place: Iran: Karaj | collected 2018-10
GCTGTATTTTTTGCCCAGGCCGGAGAAGGTAGTGCCGTACTCCTTGCCGTCGACCGAGTATGTGAGCAGCACGTCGTACTGCTGCGCTTCGTCCGCCGATTTGGGAAGCACGATGACTTCTTTCACCTTGCCGGTGGTCTGCAGGTAATTATCGGTGTTGAAGCCCAAGAGTATGATGCCGAATATGATGAGTATGAGCCCCACGGGCACGAAGAACCGGGCGGGGCCGGTGTCGCGCATGAGTCTCGCGATTTTATTTTCAAATCCCATAAATGCCTCCTGTTGTGTCTTACGGTTTCTGTTTTCATTATACGTTGCTTCTCCCGGCCCTGTCAATAAAAAACGCCGCCGCGCAAAACTTTTGACGCGGCAGCTTTACGGTTGCTATATCATTATCCCTTGACCGAACCGGCGGTGACACCGTCCATAAGGTAGCGGTTAAAGAACAGGAAAAGCAGGAACACGGGGATGAGCGACAGGGAACTCATGGCGAACATGGGGCCGAAGTTGGTGCCCTGGGCGTCCGCGAAACCCTTTATGGCCAGGGACACGGTGTACAGTTTGGGCTTGCTCAGGTAGAGCAGCGGGCCCATGTAGTCGTCCCAGATCCAGTAGAAGGAGATGACTATGGTGGTTATAATGCTGGGACCCAGCAGGGGCAGCACGATGCGGGAGAATATGGTGTACTTGTTGCAGCCGTCGATCATGGCAGCTTCGTCCAGCTCCTTGGGAAGACCGCGTATGAACTGCATCATCATGTAGATGAAGAACGGCCAGCCCAGGAATTTGGGCAGCACCAGGGGAATGAACGTGCCTACCGCGCCCAGGCGGTTCCAGATTATGTACTGGGGGATCATGAGCACCTGCCCGGGCAGCAGCATGGTCATTATCATGGCGGTGAACCAGAACTGGCGGCCCTTGAACTTGACCCTCGCCAGGGCGTAGGACACCATGGCGGAGGAGATCACCGTGCCCAGCGTGCCCAGCACGGACACTATGGCGGAGTTTTTGAAGAAAGTGGCGAAGGTCACGCTGCCGCTGCCCTTCCAGCCGTCGGGATAGTTCTGCCACACCCAAGTGGTGGGGAACAGAGGCGCGTCGCTGCCCAGTATCTCGCTTTTCAGCTTAAAGGAGGACAGTATCATCCATATGACGGGATAGATCATGAGCAGCCCGAAAAGGATGACGAAAAGGTGATACAGCGAGGTGCGCAGAATGCGTTTTTCTTTCATGCCCGGCACCTCCTCAGTTCTCGTAATACGTCCAGTGTGAGGACGTTTTGAATATCAGCCCGGTTATGGCGGCCATGAGCAGCAGCATCACCCAGCTCTGGGCGCAGGCGTAAGCCATATGCTGGTAGGCGAAGCCTTCTTTGAAGATGTTCAGGGCGATATAGTTGGTGGCGTAGTTGGGACCGCCGTCCGTTATGACCTGCGCCTGGGTGAACGTCATAAAGCCGCTGATAAGCTGCATTATCAGGTTGAACAGTATTATGGGAGACAGGCAGGGCAGCGTGATGGAGAAAAAGCGTTTTACCACGTTGGCGCCGTCTATCTCGGAAGCTTCGTAATAGTCCCTGGGAATCTGCTTAAGACCCGAGGCGAATATCAGCATGGAAGAACCGAACTGCCAGGCGTTGCACAGCACCAGCGGCAGGAACGCCCAGGAAGTGGAACCGAAAAAGTTGAAGCCCTTCGCGCCCAGGCTCTGAATGGTTGAGACCACGGGACCTTGGCTGCCGAACAGCTGCTTCCACACCAGCGCCACAGCCACAGAGCCGCCGATCAGGGAGGGGATATAATACACTGCCCGGTAAAAACCTTGGACTTTGTTGGGTTTGGTGAGCAGCATGGCGATGAACAGGGCGAACACGAGCTTAAGCGGTACGCCTATAACAACATACTGGAGGGTGACCAGTATGGAATTTCCAAATGTGGAATCGAAGGCAAGCTCAAAAAAGTTCTTGATGCCTGCCCAAGTGGGGCTCGAGCCGATGGAATAGTTGGTAAAGGAATAATACAGGGACAAGCCCATGGGTATCAGCGTAAGCAAAAGCAGGCTCAGTATGAACGGAAGTGCGAACACATAGCCCACAACGTTGTCGTTGTTCAGGAACCCACCGGAGGAACCGCGCTTTTTGCGCTCTGGCTGCAGCATTTGAAAGACCTCCTGACCAGATTATCGGAAAGGGCACCCCAAAACGCCGTTTCAGGGTGCCCTGAGTATCATTTGGGCAAATTAGGGACGATTACTGGAACTTGGCCCAGATCTCCTGAGCTTCGGCCCAGAACTTGTCCGCGGCGTCCTGATAGGACTCGAACTTGCCTTCGGCCAGACCCTGGAAGTAGGTCTTCTTGAGCACGTCGGAGATCTCCTCGTTGGCGGCGGGCTCGGCGGGGCTGGTGTTGGCGGCATCGGCGAAGGAGCCGATCAGGTCGATCATGGTGTAGACCTTGCTGGTGACTTCGTCAGCGCTCTCCTTGAGGGCGGCCAGCACGTCGCTGTTGATGGACACGCCGCGCTCGCAGTTGAGGATCTTGTTGGCTTCGACGCTGTTGATGAAGTAGTTGATGAAGTTGGCGGCCATTTCCTTCTTCTGGGAGCCGCTGTAGATGCTGACCTGCTGGCTGGAGCGCACGACCATGCCGCTCTGGCCGTCTTCGTACATACGCGGTACGGTGGCGAGCTCAAGGGTGATGCCGTTCTCGGCGGCGACCTTGCTCAGAGCGTTGAACTGGTTGGAGGACAGCATGATGATGGCAGACTTGCCATAGGCGATCCAGTCGGCTTCGATGTTGGAGCCGATCTCGTTCTGGATGCCGTAGTCAGCGATGGCGCCTTCCTTCTGCAGCTCGGTGAGGACCTCGAACAGGTAGGCAAGAGGCTCGGTGTCGCCTTCAAAAGCGAAGTCGGTGCCGTCCAGGGCGTAGAAGTTGTAGCCTTCCTTCCACTGGGTGAAGGCGGAGAAAGCCAGGGAGTTGTACTCCAGGGTGGTCACGGCGGGGTTGCCGGTCACAGCGTAAATGGTGCGGCAGGCTTCGGCGAAGTCTTCCCAGGTCCAGTAGGGGGTGGGAGCTTCCACGCCGGCTTCCTCGAAGATGGCGGGGTTGTAGGCGAAGCAGCGGGCGTTGGTGCCGTTGGACATGCCGGTCACGTCGCCGTTGGCCTGGTTCACGGTGGTGGCGATCATCGCGGGACCGATAGCGGTGGTGTCGATGGTGCCGTCCTCGATGAACTCGTTAAGGGGCTGGATGGTCTTGTAGTAGGTCAGCCAGTTGTTGCCCATCTGGAACACGTCGGGCAGGGTGCCGGCTTCCATCTTGGCCTGGAACTGGGTCCAGTAGGTGCCGCCGTCATACCACTCGAACTCGACCTTGGCGCCGGTGTGCTCTTCCCACAGATGAACGACCTTTTCGGTGATCTCAGCGCGGGTGTTGGAGCCCCACCACATGAAGGACAGGGTCTCGCCGCTGTAGTCGGGGAAAACGTAACCTTCGGCGTTCACGTTGTTCCAGCCTTCAGCCTTGTCTTCGGCCAGGGCGGGAATGGCCACTGAGCATAGCAGCATGGCTGCCAGCAGCAGGTAGGTCATGAATTTCTTCATCGAAAGAAACCTCCTATTTGATTTTCTCCATCGCGCCCGTTCACGCACAGGCGCGAAATAAGACAATATAAGTATACTACCAAACGGTTTTTTTGTCAATGTAACGGATCTACAGAAAATCCGGTACGGAAAGGAAACGCGGCCGTTCCTGAAGGTGCGCGTTGGGGGAATGCAGCGTGAGCAGGGTCTTGCCGCAGGCGGTGACAAACAGCATGCCGTGGCCGCCGTCCGCGGTGAACAGGGGTTCCAGCTGGGTGAATTTGCCGTCTATCTCACCGTTGTCCGAGACTGCCAGCCCCTGGGTGTAGCCGCTTTGCGATAGGGAGGACCACAGGCACAGCAGCCTGCCTTCCCTGTCTCGCCACATGAACGGCCCGTCCGTCACGTATCCGACCATGCCGGAGGAATGGTGCACCTGCCTTGCCCAGGCGGCCTGTGAGGCGTTGAACAGCAGCCTGGGTTCTCCGTCCGGGGCCGACATATCGTCTTTAAGCGGCATCGCGCGCACTTCGCCGTCGCCTATCTGCACCCACTCGTGGCAGAACACCATGTAAGGCTTTCCGGCTTTGTCAACGTAGAACGTGCCGTCCAGGCATTCCCAGCCCGCCGGGGTGACGGGCCCGTCCGACCAGGGCACGAAGGGACCCAGGGGAGAGGACGCCTTGAGTATCGCGGTTCCCCGGCAGCGGGTCTCGTTTTTGAAACTGGCGAACATGTAGTACGCGCCCTGCCAGACGTGCACTTCGGGAGCCCAGTAGTTGCGGTCCGCCCAGAAACTGCCGTCGTTCTCAAAGCACACGAACGGGCCTTCCCAGTTTTCCAGGTCCGCGCTGGTGTACACGTCAAAGCCGCAGGCAGGCCCCCAGCAGGTGGCGCCGCGGGTGCCGTACAGGTAGTATGTGCCGTTGTCGAGCAGCACGAAGGGGTCGCGGATGTTGATCTCGTCTGACCTGAGCATACTTGTCCTCCTGAAAACAAAAGTGGGGAAAAGTGTTTTCGCTTACCGGAAATTGTATACTAAAACGGCGGATCGCGCAAGAGTTTTGCTCCGGACGATTTACCGGGAGGCGATGATATGGTACAATGTGGATATAAAGTATCGGAAAACACGCATGACACGGAGAAAAGTATGGGACGAGTGAACATCGATATGTCGGTCTATCCCAGGAAAGAGCATTTTGAGCATTTTCTGGCCATGGAGAACCCGTTCGTGAGCCTGACCGTACAGGTGGACGTGACCGTGTGGCTCAGGCGGCTGAAAGCGGCGGGATATCCGTTTTTTCTGTGCTTTCAGTACGCGGCGGTGCAGGCGGCGAACAGCGTGCCGGAATTCCGTCAGCGCATAGCGGACGGGGGAATAGTCATGTACGACCGCTGCAGCCCGTCCTGGACGGTGGCGCTGCCCGACGGCACATACAGGTACTGCACGGCGAACGCGGACCAAACGCTTGAAGACTATCTTACCGAGGCAAAGGCAAAGCAGGAGGCGGCGCTGAAAGACGAGCACCTTACGGAAGAAGGGGACGTGCTCAGCCAGATATTCGTGTCCTGCGTGCCGTGGATAAGCTACAGCGGGGTCACGATGCCTTTTCCGAACAGGGAGTTTTCGATCCCGAGCCTGCTTTGGGGAAAATACCATACGGAGAATTACCCGGTCATTATCGACGGCCGGCTTGCGGAAAAGGAGAAGACGACCATTCCGGTGACCGTGCTGGCGAACCATGCCCTGGTGGACGGCATCCACATCTCCGCGTTTTTCCGGAACTTGAGCAGGGAACTGGACCGGATGGAGTTTCCTGCGTTAACGCCGCAGCGGACTTGAGGCGTAAGCGGTTGACACCCCGGAATCAAAAAGGTATCATTGACAAGGATAAGCAAATACTTATATGAAAGGGAGAGCCTATGAACGCTGTTTTGGACACCTGCCCCAAAGTGCTGCTTGAGACGGACGGCGGGCGCGTAGAGCTGCGCCCGGAAAACGGGCAATGCGCGTATAAGGACGTCCGCCTCGCACTGTCACAGGGAGAATACGGGCCGGAAGTAAGTCTGACCGCGGACGAAACGCCCGTAAAGCGCGTTTTCCTGACGTGGGAGTTTCCCGTGCCGAAGGGAGCCAAAGTGTATTCCGACGCCTGGGAGAGGGGATACGGCGACCTGGAATGGCGGGGAGTCGTGCCCGAAAGGGTGATGCCCTGGTATACGCTGATACATCACGCGGGCGGCACGTACGGCTTCGGCGTAAAGACCGGGGCGAACGCCATGTGCTGGTGGAAACTCGACGGATACTCGGTCACGCTGTGCATAGACGTTAGGAACGGCTCCATGGGCGTTATCCTGGGCGGCAGGACGCTTAAAGCGGCAAAGCTCGTGTTCATGTGCGCCGGCGCGGAAAAGAGCGCGTTTACGGCGGCAAAGGAGTTCTGCCTTAAAATGTGCGATAGCCCCAGACTGCCCAAAGGCTATGTCTGCGGCAGCAACAACTGGTATTACGCCTACGGGCGCAGTTCACGCAGCCAGGTGCTTAAGGACGCGGCGCTGCTTAAGGAGCTGGCTGGGGACATACCCGTCCGCCCGTATCTGGTGATAGACGACGGCTGGCAGGTGAGCCACACTGCTTCCTATAACGGCGGGCCGTGGCACTGCGGCAACGCCGATTTCCCGGACATGGAAGGGTTGGCGGCCGAGATAAAAAAACAGGGCCTTCGCCCCGGGCTGTGGTACCGGCCTTTGGTGACCGTCGAAAAGGTGCCGGAAGATATGCGGCTTAGGCGCATAAACGACGCGCGCTTTGCCGTGCTCGACCCCAGCCACCCGGAAGTCCTTAACAAGATAGAAGACATGACACGAACGCTGACAAAGTGGGGATACGAGCTGCTCAAGCACGACTTCACCACCTGCGACATATTCGGGCGCTGGGGGCCGTATATGGAGTCTTCGCTTACGGACGAGGGCTGGCGGTTTTACGACCAGAGCAGGACCACAGCGGAGATAATACTGGACATGTATCGCGCCATACGCCGCGGGGCGGGGGAAGACACGGTGATAATCGGCTGCAACACCCTATCCCACTTAAGCGCGGGCCTGTTCGAACTTCAGCGCACGGGCGACGACACAAGCGGGAGGCAGTGGGAGCGGACCCGCAGGATGGGCGTCAATACCCTGGCGCTGCGCATGCCGCAGCACGGCGCGTTCTATCTGTGCGACGCGGACTGCGCGGGAGTGACCGAGCACATAGACTGGGAACTGAACCGGGAGTGGCTGAGGCTGCTCGCGGAAAGCGGGACGTCCATGTTCGTATCCGTCGACCCGGACACAGTAACGGCACAGCAGAAGCGGGACGTAGCGGAGGCGTTCAGGACCGCCTGCGCCGTCGGGGAGCCGGCAGAGCCCCTGTCCTGGCTGGACACGACCTGCCCGGACCTGTGGCGCACCGAAAAGGGCGTAATGCGCTTTCATCTGCCCTGCCTGCCGGAGGAATGAGCCGGAGACACGCAGATTGTCATAGCTGAAGACAGCAAAAGCCCCCGCCGTTTGCCGGCGGGGGGTTTCTTTTGTATTTGTTATCTGACCATCATCACCTTGACCGCGTTTTCCTTGTCGTCGCGGCAGGTCCTTATGGCCTCGTCCATCTGCTCCAGGGGGAAACGGTGGCTGATGAGCGGCTTCACGTCCACGAGCCCGTTTTTGATCATGTCGATGCACAGCGGGAAAAACAGCGCAGGAGACGCGTAGGAAAAGCGCAGCTGCAGGCGCTTAAAGTGCATGCGGTTGATGTCGAAAGCGACCTGGCTCTCCTCTTTGGTCTTGGCTATGCCTATCATGCTTATGACTGCGCCGAAGGAAGCGAAGCGCACCGCGTCAGAAAGGGTGGACGGGGGAGTGGTCACCAGCACGCGGTCGATCCGTTCGTCTTTCAGGGCTTCGGCGGGATCCTGCTTGTCCGTATAGACGATACGGTTCGCGCCGTAAAACCCGGCCAGGCGCACGCGCGCCTTTGAATGGGAATGGGCAAGCACGGTGACTTTGCCTGCGCCTCTCAGCTTTGCCAGCCTTACTGCCAGCAGGGCGATGGGGCCCGCGCCGTACACCGCCACGCTGTCGTTCAAACGTATGTCCGCGACTTCGACCATGTCCATCGCTACGCCCATGGGCTCCACGATCGCGGCTTCCTCGAAGGAGATGCCGTCAAATACCACCAGGGCGCCGGCTTTTGCGGCCACCTGTTCGGAAAAGCCGTTGTAGCGGGGCGCGAAAATGTACCTGTCCCGGCACAGTTCGGGATGCCCGTTGCGGCACATGTCGCACTTGCCGCAGAAGCTGGAGGACTCCACCGCCACCTTGTCGCCGACGCGTACGGTCTTGACTGCGGAGCCGACTTTTGCGACTATGCCGGAAAACTCGTGGCCGAACGGCTTGAACTCCTCCGCCGTCTGTGCGGAATTGAGGTCGGAACCGCATATGCCGCAGGCCTTAACGTCTATCAGCGCCTCGTCGTCGCCGATAATCGGGGGCTCCGTGTCGCGTATCTCGACCAGCCAGGGGGGCTTTCAAAAACGCTTGTTTCATGCTTTTCCTCCGTATTTCGTGCCCGGTTACCGGTCAGAAGAATTCCCTGCCCCTGACGAGGGGCAGCTTTGCTTCCAGCAGGGCTTTGTCAGGATCGATGTACGGACGCGCCAGGCATTCGTCCGCGTGCTCTACCGCGAAACTGAAGCTGTCGAAGTTGCCGGGCGGGATCAGCGTGTCCACGCCCAGGTTAAGCGCGTAGCGCATGGCTGCCAGACCGAACGCTTCGTCCGCCGTGTCGATGGGCTTGCACCAGGATTTGGGATACTTTGACGCCGCGCGCTCGGCGTCGCTGTCCCACCTGCGCTCTATGAACGCCTTCATGCAGAGCACGCCCATGTTCCGCGCCTTGGCCGCCTTTATGAGCCGCGCGCCCATGGAGTGCTCCATGTGCATGAACCAGTTGAAGGGGAACAGCACCGTGTCGAAATCGTACAGTTCCAGCATTTTGAGCGCCGCGTCCTCGCTGTGGGCGGTAAAGCCTATATGGGAAGCGATGCCCTTTTCCTTTACGTCCCGCATGAGCTCCATCATGCCCCCGGGCGCGAAGGCTCTTTCCACGTCGCTCATGGAGGGAGGACACGCCGTGCAGCTGGTACACGCCGAAATGGTCGGTGTGCAGCAGTTTAAGGGAATTCATAAGGTCCTTTTCCCCGCCCGCGCGGTCGCGGTTCGCGGTCTTGCAGGCCAGGGAAATGCCGTTTCTGTACGGAATAAGGGAGTAGCCCAGCTGTTCCTCGGCGTTGCCGTAGTAGGGCGCCACGTCGAAGTAACAGACCCCGTGCTCTATCGCGTAGGCGACAAAACGGTCCGAAGCCGCCTGGTCCAGTTCGGGGTAATTGACACGGGAATAGTACCCGGCGGACACGATGCCGCCGTAAGAAACTGTGGAGACCTGTATGCCGGTGCGGCCAAGAGTTTTACGGTCCATCCTGTCCTCCTTTAAGCAGCCATTCGCATTCGTCCTGTGTCAGTTCGATATCGAGCGCGGCGGCGATCTCGGCTATGTGCTCCGAGCCTGACGGCGCCACTATCGGGAATATATCAAAGGGCTGTTTAAGCAGCCAGGCGAGGCACACCTGCGCCACGCCGGCGCCTTTTTCAGCCGCCAGCTTTTCGGCCCTTGCGAGGCGCGCGGTTGACGGGCGCGTCGTACTCCATTATGGAGCCTTTGCCGATGCAGTCTTCTATCGGCGCGCCGCCGTCGGTCCTGAACTTGCCGGACAGATAGCCGCGCCCCAGGGCGGAATAGCAGAATACGGGGATGCGCTCCCGCATAAGCCAGTTTCGGTATTCCGCCTGCTGTTCGCCGGACAGGGCGACGCTGCCGCCCCATGGATCGTGTATGTGTATTCCGCCAGGGAATACGCGGGGCTTACGGCGCTGAACCCGTCCAGTCCGTGCGCCGAAGCGTAATTATTCGCGGCGCTTATCCTTTCCAGCGTCCAGTTGGACGCGCCGAAGCGGATGAGCTTGCCTTCCCGCTTGAGCCGGTTGAGCTCATCGATTATCCCGTCCGCGGGCACGGAGGGGTCGTCCCGGTGCAGCACGTACAGTTCCACCCGGTCGGTTTTGAGCCTGAGCAGCGACTGCTCTATCTGCTGGCGTATGAGGGCGGCGCTCATCACGTCGGGGCTGCCGTGCTGGCCGGGGTTGCAGCCCTTGTCCAGTATCACGGCTTCGTCTCTGTGCCCCCGGTCGCGGAGCCACAAACCCAGCGTTTCCTCGCCCTCGCCGTAGGAGTGGGCGGTGTCGAAAGTGCGGAACCCCGCCTCCCACGCCAGGTCGTAGCTTTCGAACGCCTCCTTACGGGTGCGGCTGTCGGTGGCGGTGCGGGGCGTGCCGTATGTGAGGAAGGACAGCGGCTTGTCTATCCCGTCGATAAATCTGTACTTCACCTGACCGCCTCCTTACGCTTTGGGCAGTTCTTCGCGGATCAGGTCGAACACCCTGCAGCAGGCGAGGGTGGACGAGTGGGGGACCACAGGGCTCTCTTTGAGCCCGGCTTTCACGCAGCGCATGACTTCCTCCACCTCATAGGTGAAGCCGTTGACGGTGGTTTCGTCCTTAAAGTGCAGGTTCTGCGTTTCGTCCTGTCCGGTCAGGAACACTTCTGCGCCGAAGTGGGGGCGGGGAATAAGAAGCTTGCCCAGGGTGCCGTATACAACGAGCTGCTGGTCCACGGGCGCCATAAGGCTGCTTCTTACCAGCGCGGGCACGTCGTCGCCCAGCCGCAGAAGCACCATTGAAGTGGCGTCCACGCCCGTAAACGCGGGAACGGCTTCCGCGCGCGCCCGGGTTATGGGCCGGTCCAGCACCCAGGTCAGGAGCTGCAGGCCGTACACGGTCAGGTCGTTGGCCGCACCGCCGCCGAGTTTGGGGCTGAAATACCGGTTTTCCGGGTCGTGCGCGGCAGCAAAGCCTATGCCCATCTCAGCCGCAACGGGCGTGCCGATCCTGCCTTCGGCGATCCACTTTCGCGCCTGAAGGTTGGCGGGCAGAAAGCGGCTCCACAGCGCTTCCATCGAGAATATCCCCTTTTCGTCCGCTAAGCGGAAAAAGCTTTCCGCCTCGGAAAGGCAGGTGAACATGGCCTTTTCGCACAGTACGTTCACGCCGTATCTTGCGCAGAGCATGGCCAGGTCGAAGTGCGCGTCGCAGGTGGCGGAAATGTACACGCAGTCCGGCTTTTCCTGCTTGAGCAGCTGTTTGTAGCTGTCGTAAGCGGCGGGGATGTTTTTTTCGGAAGCGAGCGCTTTGGCTCTGTCCATGGACTTACTGGCCACGGCGCACACGGTGCAGCCTTCGGTAAGCGCGACGGCGTCGCAGAACTTGCGGGCGATCTTGCCCGCGCCCATTACGGCGAAGCGGAAAAGCGGCATGCTCATACTCCTTTCTTTCGCGGTGACCTGCCCAGGAACACTTTTATCGAATCGCTGAGCCTCTGGTGCTTTATCTTCGTGGCGTCAAAGCGCACGGTCTTGAAGGAAAACTGCATTATCGGCCCCGTGGCGAAGGCGCAGATCAGCGTGCCCACGCCCGCGGGTCCGCCCAGCAGCCAGCCGATAAGCGTGGCGGCGGAGAGTATGGCGATGCTCACAGCGCCTATGGGCAGCTCTTTGAGCCTTTTGGCGACGCCCACCAGCAGCGTGTCCCGGGGACCGCAGCCCAGCGCCGCTTTCATGTATGTGAACTGGGTGTAGGCGATTATGAACAGCCCGACCACCATCACCGGGATGCCGGTGAGGAGAGAGGCGCACTTCGGCACCGCGCCGATCCAGTTGAAAAAGTCCACAGCCTTGCCCACCACCACCGCGTCTATGAACATGGCGATGCCTATGGGCTCCCTGAGCAGTATGTCGATGAAAAGTATGGTGAGCGACACGGCGACCGAAGCGGTGCCGTAAAGTATGCCCAGGGACTTTGATATGCCCAGGTTCAGTATATCCCAGGGCGCGGCGCCTATGTTTGCCTGTATGGTCATGTAAACGCCGAAGCCGTTCACGAACAGGCTGACGGCGGCCAGGAGCATGTTCGCGAGTATGGCGCCGGGGGTGCGGTTCAGGCTGAGCGTGCCGAGCCGTTGATTGTTTAGGATCCTGTTTATCATTTCTTTGAGCGTATCTACGCGTTATCGGTGAGAAGCACGGTGAAACCCAGGTCGCAGTCGGTCACGCTCCTGCCGAACACGTCGACCTGTTTGCCTTTTATCGAGCCGTCCATGACCGCCTGCGCGCCGGCACGCAGCTTTTCGATGAGGTCGGGGGAGACGGGAATGTCCCCGTGGGACGGCCAGATCTCGTCAAACAGGGGCATATATGACTTTAGATGTTCGAGGCTCGAAATGTAGTCCTTCATGTTGCGGTGCTCGCCCATCATGAATATGTGCCCGTGGGCCTGTATGGGGTCGCCGCTTATGAGCACGCGGTTTTTCACGTCCAGTACCGCGATGCTGCCGAGGGTGTGCCCGGGCAGGTGGATGATCCTGAGCTCCCTGCCGCCCAGGTCGATCACGTCGCCTTCGTTTACGGGTATCACGGTGCCCGCTTTCCCCGAACGGCGGTACAGGGGTTCGTCGGCGGGATGCATGTAGAAGGATCCGAACTGTTCGTTGCTGCCTGTATGGTCCCGGTCCGCGTGGGTGTTTAGCAGGGAAAGGGGCAGCTTTGTGAGACCGGAAGCTACGTCGCGGGCGGTCTCAAGCTTCATGCCTGAATCGATCAGAAGCGCTCTTTCGCTGCCCGTCAGCAGGAACAGGCGCACTCCGCCGTCCTCTATCCGCCAGGTGTCTTCGTTTATCCGTATGATCTCGCAGTCCATCGGCACTAATACCTCACAGATTCCGGCGTCAGTCTTCCTTAATGATGTATGCGTCCACTATATGCCCTATGTAGGCGGTATGGGCGTCCATGTTGGCAAGGGGTGCGTCTCCGCCCACGTCGGAAGGATAGGCGCGGCGGCGGATGTCGTCAGGTAGCAGGTCCAGGTCCTGTTTCTGGGCGTACAGCACCCGGCACTCCAGCGTCAGGGGATACTGCTTTACGGCGGGCGTACCGATGGTCTGCGCGGGCACCAGGGTGAGCCCCGCCTTTTCCGCCTTGGCGATATTGCGCCCGGATTCCATGCCGCAGACCCGGTTGATCTCCGGGTCAGGCGCGTCCAGGGGGATGCTCACGGTGAATTCCCGGGTCTTGTCCAGCTGGGGCTTGGTGTAGCGGTGCTCGCGCACGTATACGGCGAAGGTGGGCTGCCCCCAGATCACGCCCAGGTGTCCCCAGCCGATGACCATCGAGTTGAACTTGTCGCCGTTGGTGTTGAGCAGCACGCCCCTGCCCAGCGCCTTTATGATATGCTCGGAATAGTCGAAAACGTTTATCTTTTCTCTCATGTTGCCCTCCCTGCGTATTAGCGGCGCCTGTTTGTGCGCAGTATGCACAGATTATACCACACGGGCGGGAATGGGCGCAATAAACATTGTATAAAGCGGATCGATATACAAACGCCCCATGCCGCAAAAGCGAGGCATGGGGCACGGTATACGGACATTATGAAAGGCTTTTCAGGAGCGCGCGTTCTTGAGCACTGCGCTCAAAAAGCCCAGGAACAGGGGATGCGGCTTGTTGGGGCGGCTCTTGAACTCGGGATGGAACTGCACGCCCACGAAGAATTCCTCTCCGGGCAGCTCCACGGTCTCCACCAGCCTACCGTCGGGGGAGAGACCGGAAAGGCGCATGCCCGCGTTTTGCAGCGCGGCGCGGTACAGGTTGTTCACCTCGTAGCGGTGGCGGTGGCGCTCGCTGATCTCAGTTATGCCGTAGCAGCGGGCAATGACGGTGTCGGGAGCAAGCACGCAGGGATACTTGCCCAGCCGCAACGTACCGCCCTTGTCGATCTCGTCGTTCTGGTCGGGCATGAAGTGGATGACCTGATGGGGACTGTTTTCGTCGAATTCGTGGGAGTTGGCGTTTTCGAGCCCCGCCGCGTTGCGGGCGTACTCGATCACCGCAATCTGCATGCCCAGGCAGATGCCGAAATACGGCACGTGGCGCTCGCGGGCGTATTTCGCGGTCAGTATCATGCCCTCTATGCCACGGGGACCGAAGCCGCCCGGCACGATTATGCCCTGCACGCCGTCCAGACGCCGGGCTATGCTGTCCCGGTCGAGCTCTTCGGAATCTATCCAGTCTATCTCCACTTCGGCGTCCAGCCGGTAGCCCGCGTGCCTGAGCGCCTCGGCTACGGAAAGGTAGGCGTCGTGCAGCTGCACGTACTTGCCGACCAGGCCGATCTTCACCTTTTTTGAGCGGCTGTGGATCCTTTCAACCAGTTCGCGCCACTCGGTCAGGTCAGGCTCCGGGGCGTCTATGGACAGCTCCCGGCAGACGATGGAGGACAGGTTCGCCTTTTCCAGCATCAGAGGCGCTTTGTACAGGTTGGGCAGCGTCATGTTCTCGATGACGCAATCCGGCTTGACGTTGCAGAAGTGGGCGATCTTGGCAAACACACCCCGGTCGGTGATGGGCTCGTCCACCCGCAGCACGATAATGTTGGGCGTGATGCCCATGCCCTGCATTTCCTTCACGGAGTGCTGGGTGGGTTTGGTCTTGTGCTCCTGGCTGGCGTTAAGGTAGGGCACCAGCGTGACGTGCACGTACAGGGTGTTTTCCCGCCCGACTTCCAGCC
>JAEEGL013953139.1_pt1 | contig 14353 bp, 13 predicted proteins | sample 9134231 | NCBI WGS metagenome assembly JAEEGL01 (sample SAMN16246548, study PRJNA631951) | gut metagenome | biome: gut microbiome; feature: rumen; material: fiber-attached | host: Bos | place: Iran: Karaj | collected 2018-10
ACGACATGAAAATCGACAGGCGCGATTTTGAGTTTGTGGTGGAGTTTTATTCGCACTGTGTGGTTGGCGTCATATCCCAGTGGCTGGATATGGGAATGCAGCTGCCGCCGGAAATCACGGTGGAACAGTGCCTTGCCGTTCTGGATAACAGCGTGGAAAACATGCTCAAGCGCTTCGATCAGTCCTGAGGGATCTCACACTCCCGGCGGTTATTCCGCCGGGTTTTTCTTTTCGTTTTTTCGTATTCTCAACCTGCCTTTTCCTATTGAAAGAGCGCGAAAAGAAAGGTATAATAAAATATAACGCAAATTGAAGAACGCGCGGAGGAATCGCAATGGCCGAGCAAAAAACGAATGTGATGCGCCAGCTTGATCGGGCAAAAATCGCATACAGCACACATGAATACCCGCACGGGGACAGCGCCGTGGACGGCGTAACCGTGGCAGGACTCATCGGAAAAGACAGCGCCTGCGTGTTCAAGACGCTGGTAGCGCGCGGCTCGGACCAGGCGATTTATGTTTTCGTGATCCCGGTGGCAAAAGAACTGGATCTCAAGGCCGCGGCCAGGGCAGTAGGCGCAAAGTCTGTTGCCATGGTCCATGTCAGCGAGATCAATACCTTGACCGGATATATCCGGGGCGGCTGTTCTCCTGTCGGTATGAAAAAGCAATATAAGACGGTGATCGACGACTCTGCTCTTGATCAGGAAACCATGGTCGTCAGCGCCGGCAGGATCGGCGCGCAGGTCGAGCTTTCACCGCAGGATCTGATTCGCATCACACGTGCCGCCACAGCGGCTGTTACGAAGGAGTAAGCATGCAGGACAGCATCTTTATCAAAGGGGCAAGAGAAAACAATCTGAAAAACATAGACGTGGAGATTCCGCGCGACAAGCTGGTAGTTATCACCGGTCTGTCCGGCAGCGGTAAGTCCAGCCTGGCTTTCGACACGATCTACGCCGAGGGCCAGCGCCGCTATGTGGAGAGTCTCAGTTCCTACGCCCGCATGTTCCTGGGACAGATGGACAAACCGGATGTGGATTATATCGACGGTTTGTCTCCGGCCATTTCCATCGACCAGAAGACCACCTCCAAAAACCCGCGTTCCACCGTGGGCACGGTGACGGAGATCTATGATTATATGCGTCTTCTCTGGGCGCGCATCGGCATTCCGCACTGTCCGAATTGCGGTAAGGAGATCCGCCAGCAGACAATCGATCAGATCGTCGATCAGATCATGACGCTGCCGCAGGGGGCCCGTATTCAGATTCTGGCCCCGGTGGTTCGCGGCCGGAAGGGCGAGCACACCAAGGTCTTTGAGGATGCTAAAAAATCCGGCTACGTCCGTGCGCGTGTGGACGGAAACCTCTATGATCTCAGCGAGGAGATCCGGCTGGAGAAGAACAAAAAGCACAACATTGAGATCGTTGTGGACCGTCTTGTGATCAAGCCGGATATTCAGCGCCGCCTGACCGATTCCACCGAGACCGCGCTGGCTCTGGCGGGCGGTCTGGTACTGGTGGACGTGCTGGGCGAGGAAGCACAGACGCTGTCCTTTTCTCAGAATTACGCCTGCGAGGACTGCGGCATTTCCATCGAAGAGCTGACGCCGCGCCTGTTCTCCTTTAACAATCCCTACGGCGCCTGCCCCAGCTGTACCGGTCTTGGGGTGCAGCTTCTGGTGGATCCGGAGCTGATCATCCCCAACCCGTCCCTGAGCATCATGGACGGCGCCATCACCGCCAGCGGATGGGGAAACGTCAAGAGCGATTCCATCTCCCGCATGTATTTTGAGGCACTTGCCAAGCGCTACCGCTTCAAGCTGACAGACCCTGTCCGCGATATCCCGAAGGAGGGCCTGGATGCCATCCTTTACGGTACAAAAGGGGAGGCCCTTCAGCTTCGTTTTGAGAAGAACGAGGGCTTTGGCGTCATCAAGCGCGAATTTGAAGGGATCGTGCCCAATCTGCAGCGTCGCTATAAAGAAACGCAGAGTCCCTCCATGCGGGAGGATATTGAGGATTGCATGGCCGAGATCCCGTGTCCGGACTGCGGCGGTCGGCGTCTGAAAAAGACAGCCCTGGCCGTGACGGTGGGCGGCATGAGCATTGCGGAGTTTTCCGATCTGTCCGTAGTGGACGCTCTGCGCTTTTTTGACGAAACGCATTTTACGGAAAAAGAACTGCTTATCGGCGAGCGGATCATCAAGGAGATCCGCGCCCGTCTGGGCTTTTTGTCCAGCGTTGGTCTCGGTTATCTGACCCTTTCCCGCTCTGCCGGGACCATTTCCGGCGGTGAGAGTCAGCGTATCCGCCTGGCAACCCAGATCGGATCGAGCCTGATGGGTGTTCTGTATATCCTGGATGAGCCCAGCATAGGCCTGCACCAGCGTGACAACGCCAAGCTCATCCGCACGCTCAAGGAGCTGCGTGATCTGGGAAATACCCTGATCGTGGTGGAACACGACGAGGACACGATGCGCGCCGCCGATCATATCATCGATATCGGCCCCGGAGCCGGCGTCAACGGCGGCTCTGTTGTGGCAGAGGGTACGTTTGAAGAAATCTGCGCCTGTGAAACTTCTGTTACCGGCCAGTATCTGAGCGGCAAACGCTTTATCCCTGTCCCGGCGCAGCGCCGCAGGGGGAGCGGTCACAGCCTGGTGATCCGCGGGGCCAGAGAGAACAACCTGAAAAACATCGATGTGGAGTTTCCTCTCGGGACGCTCATCTGCGTAACCGGCGTGTCCGGCAGCGGCAAATCCTCTCTTATCAACGAGATCCTGTATAAAACGCTGGCGGCCGAGAAGAACCGTGTAAAGGTCCGCCCCGGCAAGTCCGACGGGATCGAAGGACTGAACTATGTGGACAAGGTCATCTGCATCGACCAGAGTCCCATCGGACGCACGCCGCGCTCGAACCCCGCCACGTACACAGGCGCTTTTAATGACATCCGAGACATTTTTGCCTCCACGCCGGACGCGAAAATGCGCGGCTTCGGTCAGAGCCGCTTTTCCTTCAACGTGAAGGGCGGCCGCTGTGAGGCCTGCTCGGGCGACGGTCTGGTGAAGATCGAAATGCATTTTCTGCCGGACGTGTTTGTCCCCTGCGAGGTCTGCAAGGGCAAACGCTATAACCGCGAAACGCTGGAGGTCAAGTACAAGGGCAAGAGCATTGCCGACGTGTTGGACATGACCGTGGAGGAGGCTTATACCTTCTTTGAAAATCAGCCCAAGGTTCGACGCAAGATCGAGACGCTGCTGGACGTGGGACTTGGATATATCCGGCTCGGACAATCCAGTACCACGCTCTCCGGCGGTGAAGCCCAGCGTGTGAAGCTGGCCACAGAGCTGGCCAAGCGGGAGACCGGCTCGACGGTCTATGTGCTAGACGAGCCCACCACCGGCCTTCATGTGGCAGATATCCACAAGCTGGTCCATATTCTGGACAGACTGGTGGAGTCCGGCAATACCGTTGTGGTTATCGAGCACAATCTTGACGTTATCAAGGTGGCCGATTATATCATCGACCTGGGGCCTGAAGGCGGCGACGGCGGCGGAACGCTGGTCTTCGCCGGTACGCCTGAGGACTGCGCCCGCTGCGAGGAGAGCTACACCGGGCAATATCTAAAGCCATTGTTGGAAAGAGCGGAGTAAGAACATGGATCAGGATAACGAACTGCAGGAGCTCGTAGGCGTTGTAGATTCGGTCATATATAAAAACGAAGAGAACGGCTACACAGTGCTTCGGCTGCGCACCGCCGAGGAGGAACATGTCACCGTCGTCGGGACGTTTCCGTATGCCGCGGCGGGTGAGTCGATGATCATCTCCGGCAACTGGATGACCCATTCCGTTCACGGAAAGCAGTTTAAGGCGGAGTATGCCCAGCGTCTGCTGCCCAGCTCCGCACCGGCCATTTACGATTATCTGGCAGGCGGCGCCGTCCGCGGTATCGGTCCGGCCACGGCTTCGCTGATCGTAAACCGCTTCGGCGACCAGACGCTGGATGTGCTGGAGAATGCGCCGGAGAAGCTGGCAACCATCAAGGGGATCAGCCTGCAGAAAGCACAGCAGCTCTCCGAGACCTTCCGGCATCAGACCGGTATGCGCCGGCTCATGGAGTTTGTTTGCTCCTTTGGCCTGCGGCCGATTCTCGCTATCCGCATGTACCGCTTCTATGGCGACAGCGCGATGAAGATCCTGCAGGATAATCCCTATATCCTTGCCTCCGCCCATATCGGCGGCAGCTTTAACGAGGCGGACGATATGGCGCTGGAGCTGGGGATCGAGCTGGCCAGCGAGAATCGCATTGAGGCCGCCGCTATCTTTGAACTGGAATATAACGCCGGCGGTGGACACTGCTTTATTCCCCGGGAAAAGCTCGCGGCCGTAACTGCCCAGATGATCGACGTGGATGTGGATCGGGTGGATGCCGTGCTGGAAGACATGATCGGAAATGGCCGGATCGCCTATGAACAGATCGCGGGCTGCGACGCCTGTTATCTGCAGCGCCTCTATGACGCCGAGTGCTTCACGGCCGAGCGGATCGCCGCCATGGCCGGCGGACACTATACGTTCCAGATGAATTTTGCGTCTCTGCTCTCGGAATTGGAGCATAAGCTCAATATTCGCTATGCTCCGCGTCAGCGCGATACGCTCCAGCTGGCGCTGGAAAACCAGCTTATTGTGATCACCGGCGGGCCCGGTACCGGTAAGACTACCACAATCAGAGCAATCCTTGCGATGTTTGACCGGTTAGGGTATAAGACGCTGCTGACGGCGCCCACAGGGCGCGCGGCCAAACGCATGACCGAGCTCACCGGCAGTGAGGCTTCCACCGTTCACCGCCTGCTGGGGGCCAAATTTGCCGAGGACGAAGAGAGCGTCGTTTTTTCCAAAAACGCTTCCGAGCAGCTTGACTGTGACGCCGTTATATTGGACGAGTGCTCCATGGTAGATATTTCCATGATGAGCGCGCTGCTGCAGGCTATGCCCGCCGACGCGCGTCTTGTCCTGGTGGGCGACGCGGATCAGCTTCCCTCTGTAGGGCCGGGCGACGTGTTTTCCGCCATCATCCGCAGCGAGGTTGTTCCTACGGTTCGTCTGACTGAGATCTTCCGTCAGAACAGCACCAGCCGCATCATCCGCAACGCCCATATGATCAACCGGGGCGAGCATCCGGACCTGTCGGAGAATGCGGGGGATTTCTTCCGCCTCAAACGGCTGCAGTCTGCCAGCACGGTCGAGACGATCACAGAGCTGTGCGCTTCGCGTCTTCCGCAGAAAATGCACATCCCCCGCGAAGAGATCCAGGTTCTTTCTCCCACGCGAAAAGGGGAGTTGGGTACTGCGAATCTCAACAAAAGTCTGCAGGAGGCGCTCAATCCCGCCGTTCCGGGAAAGAAGGAAAAGCTGTTCGGCACGGTTGTATTTCGCGAAGGCGATCGGGTCATGCAGATCCGTAACAACTACGATCTTCTGTGGCACACCGCCGATAACCGCAGCGCCGGCAGCGGCATCTATAACGGTGATATCGGCGTGGTGGCACGTATTGATCACGAGCAGGAGACACTGACCGTGGATTTTGATGGGAGGCTTGCCTCCTATAGCTTTGACCAGCTCATTGAGCTGGAGCATGCCTGGGCCATGACCGTACACAAATCGCAGGGGAGCGAGTATCGCGCCGTTATCCTGTGCCTGAGCGCGACGACGCAGATGCTAATGTCCCGCGATATCCTCTATACTGCCGTGACCCGGGCAAAAGAGCTTTTGATCCTGGTGGGCGACGACAGGATCGCTTATCAGATGATCGATAATGTCCGGCAGTCGCGCCGTTACAATGCCCTGCGTCTGCGCATCCGAAAAAAGTGCGGATTAAATTCATAAATAATACAGGAGGAAAGTCAGCATGCGTTGGATCACCGAAGAGAACTACGCCGAGACCATGCGTACCGTCGTTGAGCCTTATGTCGAGGCGCGGATGAAATCCGGCTATGATGAGCGTATCCCGGGCGAACAGATCTATTACGAGCACTTCAAGGCGGACGAGGCAAAAGGCGTGATCGTTATCAGTCACGGCTTTACAGAGTCTGTCAAGAAGTTTACGGAGAGCATCTACTACATGCTGCAGGCAGGTTATGAGGTCTGGGGCGTCGACCACCGCGGACACGGTCGGTCCAAGCGTCACAATGAGAATCCCTACGTGGTGCATATCGAGCATTTCCAGGACTATGTGCTGGACCTGGTGCATCTGACAAAAACGCTCGTCAAGCCAGCTGCGGGGGATCTTCCGGTGTATCTCTACTGCCACTCCATGGGCGGCTGTGTGGGCGCCTGGACCATTGAGAGCTATCCAGATCTATTTGACAAAGCTGTGCTTTCCTCTCCGATGCTGGGTCTGAGTTTCGGCAAGATCCCGGTGCCGGTCGTGTATATCGGCGCCAGCATCAAGGGCATGGGGGAGAAGCGCAAAAATTCTCTTCAGCCCGTGGACTCCTTCCAGGAGGAGCCGGACTTTCTCAACAGCTGCGATTCTTCGGAGTGCCGCTATCTCTATTACTTCGACAAACGCAAGAACGACCTGGCATTGCAGACCAGCGACCCCTCCATCAACTGGGGCAAGCAGTCGGTCAAGGCCTGCGCCCGTGTCACGTCCAAGGCCCAGACCGCAAAGATCCAGATCCCGGTGCTCCTCTTCCAGGCCGGCGCCGACACGGTGGTTAAAAACGCCTCCCAGGATCTGTTCGCTTCCCGGACGAAAGGCTGCGAGCTTGTACGCATTCCCGGTATGAAGCATGAACTGTACATGACCGACTCTGAGGTTCTGATCCCGTACTGGGAAAAGATCTTTGCCTTTTTTGGCTGAGAGCGGAAATAGCCTGCGTGGTTGAACAACGACGCTGCAGGTGATATAATCAAAAAAACGATGCATCGTCCGGTACTGACCGCGGCTGGAACGGAAGGATTCCGTGCTTGACAGGCACCCTTGCCGTGGGTAGAATAGGAGCGATTTTGTTTGAAAGCTTTTTTCGACGCGCTTCTTGATCTCTTCTTTCCGCGCCGCTGCCCCTTTTGCCGCTGCATTTTGAAGGATTATGAGAAAGCGCATTGCAAAGCCTGCAGCGAAAAGCTTCCCTGGGCGCGAGGCAGCGCGCAGCGGCAAGTCATGCGGCACATCGAGCTTTGCGTCTCGCCGCTCTTTTATGAAGAAAACGTGCGCAGTGCGCTCCTGCGCTTTAAGTTCCACGGCCTGCGCGTCTATGCGGCAAGCTTTGCACGCATCATGGCCGATGCGCTTCGGCAGCAGGAGATTTCTTTCGATTTGATCACCTGGGTGCCTGTCAGTGCAAAGCGGTTAAAACAACGCGGATACGACCAGGCTCAGCTGCTGGCCGAGAAATTGAGTGAACTCACGCTCTGCCCCTGCAGGCGTTTACTGCTCAAAACAAACGACAACCCGGCGCAGTCCTCGCTTAAGTCTCCGGAACAGCGGCGCAAGATTGTTGCGGGCGTTTACCGGCTATGCGATCCTGAATCTGTTAAAGGACGCCGGATCCTGTTGGTGGATGATATCGTGACTACCGGCGCTACAATCAACGAGTGCGCCAGAATGCTGCGCTCCGCCGGCGCTGAAGGGGTCTTCGGCGTCACACTTGCCAGAAGCAGGCATAGTTGACGGCCGTCTTGACACGAGCGAACTACTATCTTTGAGGTGAAGAAAAATGGTTATATTCGAAAAAGACATAGCGATTGACATGGGTACTTCTTCCACGCTCGTGTTTGAGCAGGGTAAGGGCGTCGTGCTGCGCGAGCCGACGGTTGTCGCAGTGGATAAGTTTACGGGCAAGATACTCAAGGTCGGCCAGGATGCACAGAAGATGCTGGGACGTACGCCGGCCAACATAGTCGCCATTCACCCGGTCAGCGCCGGTGTAATTTCGGATTATGAGATGAGCGCGCAGATGCTGCGTGAGCTGATCGGCAGAATCACTTCCTTCAGCTTTTTCAAGCCCTGTGTGCTGGCTTGTGTGCCCAGCAGCATCTCCGGCGTGGAGGAGCGCGCTGTGATCGACTCGGCTATTGAGGCCGGCGCCCGGAAGGTGTACCTGCTGGAAACCGCTGTGGCAACGGCTCTCGGCGCGGGCATCGATATCTCCAAGCCGGACGGACACATGATCATCGATATCGGCGGCGGCACCACCGAGGTTGCCGTTGTCTCTGTCGGCGGCGTGGTGGAGTGCGAGTCCATCAAGACCGCCGGCGCCAGCTTTGACGAAGCAATCGTCAAATACGTCCGCCGGAAGCATAATATGCTCATCGGCCTGGGGACCGCCGAGGAGATCAAACGAAGCATCGGCTGTGTCATTCAGCGCCCCGACGTGGGACTGGAGGAGGTCAAGGGCAGAAGCCTGACCAACGGCCTTCCCAAGACTGTGTCGCTGAGCTCCGGAGAACTGATCGAGGCTTTTGTGGAGCCCATGAACCGCATTCTGGAAGCGATTCACAATGTTCTGGAGCGCACGCCCCCGCAGCTGGTGGGCGACCTGGACCGGAACGGCATTGTCATGTCCGGCGGCGGCAGTCTGATCTATGGCATCGACAAGCTCATCGAACGCAGCACCGGTATCCGCACGGTGGTTGTTGACGATGCGGTTTCCTGCGCGGCCTACGGCGCCGGTAAGATGCTCAAGCATCTGGATGATATGCAGGACGGTATGATGAACTTCTATCGCAAGCGTCAGCTTAAGGGCTGAGAAAGGAGCCTTACATGGCCATTGCCGATCTTTTCAAAAAGAGCTCTGAAAAGCCCAGCTGTTCGGCCGTGATCGTGGCGGCCGGTAACTCGGTCAGAATGGGCGCGGATAAGTTAAGCGCTGAGCTTTGCGGCGTCAGTGTATTGGTTCGTACATTGCGGGTATTTGAAAACTCCGACTATATCCGTGAGATCGTAGTCGTCACCCGCAAGGACAAGCTGGAAAGCGTAGCGGATCTGATCGCCAAGAACGGCTTCAACAAGGTCGCCAAGGTGGTGGCAGGCGGCAAGACCCGAATGGAATCGTCGCTCATCGGATGCGCGGCCGTTAAGTCCGATGCAAAGCTGATTGCCATTCACGACGCAGCGCGTCCGCTGCTGACCGACACGCTGATCAAGCGCACGGTTTTAGCCGCTCAGGAGCATAAGGCCGCCGTCCCCGTGCTTCCCAGCACCGATACGCTCAAGGCTGTGGACGAGTCCAGCTTTGTTATAGGCACCGTTGATCGCGCCACTACGTATCGTGTGCAGACGCCTCAGATCTTTGACGCGATGCTGATCAAAGGGGCGCTGACCAGGGCCGCTGAGAAGGGACTTGCGCTGTCTGACGACAGCGCGGCCATGGATATGACCGGCTTTCGGACCTTCGCGGTTGCCGGAGAAGAGGACAATATCAAGATCACCACGCCGCGCGATCTGATGATCGGCGAGGCTATTCTAAAAAGCAGGGGAGAAGCATGAAGATCGGTCACGGATACGACGTTCACCGACTGGTGGAAGGGCGCGCGCTGATTCTTGGCGGCGTAAACATTCCGTATGAAAAGGGCCTTCTGGGTCATTCCGACGCTGACGTGCTGCTTCATGCGCTGATGGATGCGATGCTGGGCGCCGCCGCGCTGGGCGACATCGGCCAACATTTTCCGGACAAGGACGAGCGATACGCAGGCGCGGACAGCGCCATGCTGCTGCGTGAGGTGACGCGCATGCTCCGTGAGGCCGGTTATGGCCTTGTCAACGCGGACTGCACGATCCTGGCCCAGCGTCCGAAGCTGATGCCCTATATCCAGCAGATGCGTCGCAACATAGCCGACGCTATCGGTGTCGAGGCAGATGTGATCAGCGTCAAGGCCACTACCGAGGAAGGTCTGGGCTTCACAGGCGACGGCTCCGGCATTGCCGCTCACGCGGTCGTCCTCATCGAGAAGCGATAATCAGTTTTTAATCGCCGCGCATAGGATGTCATGTACCGTGCGTGGTAAAAATGTTGACTGTCAGGCAGAGCATGGTGAATCCGTGCTCTGCTTTTTTTGTTGAGGTGACCGAATTGAAACAGTATCTCATTCTGTGCCGCTCCGTTACCAGCGCACAGCGCTGTGCAAGGCTGCTCCAATCCTCCCTGATCCGTGCTTCTGTGACCAAAGCGCCGAGCGGCCTGACAAAAGCGGGCTGTACCTATGCGCTTTTGTTACACGGAAAGCTGGAGAATGCGCTATCCCTGCTTCGCTCGAATAAGATGCCATTTGGGAAAGTCTTTTCCAGGGAAGATCGCGGCGAATGGATCGAGGTGCAGGCATGATCTATCTGGACTGTGCTGCAACCTCGTTTCAGAAGCCGGGAGAAGTCCTTCGCGCTTACGAGCGCACACTTCTCTCTGCTTCCAGCCCGGGAAGGGGCTCTTACGCGCCGGCCATGAGGGCGTCCGACGCCATGCTGGCGGCGAGAGAGGCGGCTGCTGCCTTCTTCAACTTCCTGGATCCGGAACGCGTGGTAATGACCATGAATGCGACCCACGCATTGAATATTGCCATCCATGCCCTGGCACAACCGGGGAGGCGTGCGGTGATATCCGGATTTGAACACAATTCCGTGGTCCGTCCGCTGATTGCCTCCGGGATGGAGTTGTCGGTTGCGGGACGCAGGCTTTTTGACGACGAATCCCTTTTGAGGGATTTTCGAATTCTTCTCAAGGGGGCCTCTCTGGCTGTCAGTACTCATGTGTCCAATGTGTTTGGCTATGTGCTGCCCATTGGGGAAATAGCGCGGCTGTGCCGGCAGGAGGGGGTGCCCCTGATCGTCGACGCTTCTCAGAGCGCCGGCGTGATCGAACTGGACTGGCACGAGCTCGACTGCGCTTACGTGGCCATGCCTGGCCATAAATCCCTTCTGGGGGTACCGGGCAGCGGCCTGCTGCTCTGCGGGCAGAAGCAGGGAACACCGCTTCTCTTTGGCGGCTCCGGCAGCGACAGCAGGCAGAAGACCATGCCGGATTATTATCCGGACCGCTTTGAGGCAGGCACACAGAACGCCCCGGCCGCGGCAGCGCTGTCAGCAGGTATCCGGTATATCACGAAACGCGGCCGAAAAGAAATCGAGCGTCATGAACAGGAGCTGTGCTCACACATGCGCCAGCTTTTACAGAACAGAGAGGAATTGCAGCTCTTTTGCCCGGAAGGCGAGGTGCAGAGCGGCGTGCTGAGCTTTCGCTGCTCCACATTGGACTGCGAAGAGATTGCCGCACGCCTGGGAGAGGCGGGGATCTGCGTTCGCGCCGGACTCCACTGTGCGCCGCTGGCACATGAGAGCGCGGGAACCATCGCCACCGGCACAGTGCGCATGAGCTTCTCTCCCTTCAACACGCACGGCGAGGTGGAAGCTGCCGCGGCAAAATTAATAAAAATTATATAAAATCAACACGCTTTCCATTTGCCTTTTTCCGGGCTTTGCTATATAATAAAGTGATAAAAAGGGTCTCTGCGTAAATTTGTTGACTGAGGATCATATATGGAAGCGATAAGAACCGGTGTTGAGCGCTCGCTCAACCTGCTTGTGACAATCGGCGTGGCGGATATCATCGACATCCTGCTCGTCGCTTATCTGATTTATAAAGCCATCTGGTTTGTCAGAAGGACCAATTCCTATAACCTGGCCAAGGGAATTCTGGTTTTTCTGATCGTCATGCTGCTCTCGGACCTCTTTGGTCTGAAGATGATCAGCTTTGTGCTCAGAAAGGCGGCGGAGCTGGGACTGATCGCGCTGGTCATCCTGTTCCAGCCTGAGCTGCGCCGCCTGCTTGAGCGTATGGGCAGCGGCCTTTCCAGCTCCCGGGGCGAGACAGGCACGGAAATTGATTCCGCCATAGCGCATACGGTTCTGGCCTGTTCAGATATGTCCGCCTCCAAGACGGGCGCGCTCATCATCTTCGAGCGCAATATCCGTCTCAATGAGATCATGAGCACCGGCACGATCATCAACGCCGATACGAACGCCGAGTTGATGAAGAACATCTTCTTCAACAAGGCTCCGCTGCACGACGGCGCACTGATCATCCGCGCAGGGCGCCTGGCCGCAGCCGGCTGTGTACTGCCGCTGACCAAGAGCACCAACCTGAGCAAGGAGCTGGGTATGCGCCATCGCGCCGGTATCGGTCTGAGCGAACAGTCTGACGCCGTGGTCGTTATCGTCAGCGAGGAGACGGGTTCGATCTCCGTGGCCATCGACGGGATGCTCAAGCGGCATCTAAACGCAGCCACGCTCGAACGTATCCTGCGCTCCGAACTTGTTACGCCGGAGCCTGCACAGGGCCAACGCGGCATTCTGCAGCTTATGAAAAAGCTCTTTAAGGGGAAAAACAATGAAGAAGACGAGCGTAATGAGAAAACTGTATAACAGCAGGATCTTCTGGCTGATTATCGCTCTGATGGCCTCGCTTTCCCTGTGGATCTACGTGATCAGCCAGGACACCGAGGAATACAAGCAAACCTTCCGCGGCGTCAAGGTGGAGCTGGTGGGCGAGGATATCCTTCTCAACTCCCGAAATCTGGTCATAACCGGGCTGAATACCAGTACCGTCACGGTCGAAGTATCCGGCCCTCGGCGTGTTGTCGGAACCTGGAGTTCGGACGATCTGGTAGCGCAGATCGACGTCAGTAAACTGACACAGGCGGCGTATACCTCGCTGCAGTACACGGTCAAATATCCGGACGGCGTGGACAGCAGCGGCGTCAAGACCATTTCCAAGACCCCCGAGACCGTGAACTTTATGGTCTCGGCTCAGACAAGCAAGGTCATCCCCGTGTCAGGCAGCTTTGAAGGCAGCGTAGCGGAGGGCTTCACCGCCGAAACGCCGGAGTTTGAGCCCGCCACGATCACCGTATCCGGACCTGAGGCGTATCTGAAGAACATCAATCGCGCCTGGGTCGAGTTCGGCGCCATGGATGTTTCCAGCACCTACTCCACGGATATCGGCTTTACGCTCCAGGACGAGAACGGTGAGGAGTGCTCTACCACGGGGCTTAGCTTCTCTACCGACACGATCCACGCCACGCTGCGCATCCTCGCGGTAAAGCAGATCCCGCTGACCGTCGATCTCATCGGCGCCGCCGGCGCATCCACGGCCAACACCATCGTCACTGTCGAGCCGGATTCCATTACCCTTGCCGGTGATACGGCCATTCTCTCCGGCCTGAATCGGATTTCGCTGGCCACCATCGATCTGAGTAATTTCGACGCCACGTTCTCCAGTGATTATCGCATCGTCTATAACGACGGGCTGAAGAATCTATCGGGTATCAACGAAGCGCATGTGGAGGTCGAGATCATCGGTCTTGAGACCCGCACATTCTATGTGCGAAACGAGAATATGACCTGCATCAATGTCACCGACGGCTACTCAGCTGAGGTTCTGTCCGAAAACCTTGCCGTTCGTCTGCGCGGCACGCCCGAGCAGCTGCAAAACGTCAAGAGCGAGAACATCCGCGCAGTGGCTGATTTGAAGGATTACAACACCTCTGTCGGGCAGTTCATGCCGCCGGTCAAGATTACGGTGGACGGGTACTCCGATGTTGGAGCTATCGGGGATTACACCATTTCCATCGAAATCAGGAGGGAAACGGACGAATGACACAGGAAGGAATCGTCACGCGCCTGTTCCCCCATGATATGGCTGAGGTTGCCGTGACTCGAATGACCGCCTGCGGCGGGAACTGCGGCAGCTGCGAGAGCTGCATGCTCCAGAGCGAGGTCAAGGCTATTGCCAAGAATCATGTCTCGGCCGAGCCGGGGCAGCGGGTTCTCATTGAAAGCCGTACCTCGGCGGTCTTTGGGGCCGTGTTTCTGGTCTATGTAATGCCCCTGGTTTGCTTTCTGCTGGGGTATGGCGCGGCCTATGCCGCCGGACTTAGAGAAGGGCTGTGCATCCTGTGCAGTTTTCTGGGACTGGCCTTTGGGGCGGTGCTGCTGGTGCTGACGCAAAGAGGAAAGAAAAAAGCGTCGATCAGCTATGATATCACTAAAGTTCTTTGAATGCGGAGGAAACCATGATCAAAAGCATGACGGGCTACGGCAATGCCAAGGGCAAGGTCGGCGAACTGGAAATATCCGTTGAACTCAAAAGCGTTAACAACCGCTATCTGGACGCATCCGTGCGGATGCCGCGCAGTTTTCTCTTTGCCGAGGATGCTGTAAAGGCTGCCATTTCCCGGCATATTTCCCGCGGTAAGGTGGACATGTTCATCAATGTGGACACTTCCGCTGCGGGCAATATGAACGTGAAAGTCAACGAGCCTCTTCTGCGGGGCTACATCGACGCTATCCAGAAGATTTCG